>Ga0194121_10001655_pt1 | contig 37048 bp, 34 predicted proteins | sample TA2MahCa50mmetaG_FD_148609 | JGI IMG/M metagenome (GOLD analysis project Ga0194121, IMG submission 148609) | Freshwater microbial communities from Lake Tanganyika, Tanzania - TA2015020 Mahale Deep Cast 50m | ecosystem: Environmental > Aquatic > Freshwater > Lake | place: Tanzania: Lake...
GCGAGCCAGCCGTCGCCGAGGTGTGGCAGCGGCGGCGCGGTCGCGCGTGCCGCCTCCCACGCCGCGCTGCGCGTGGCCGCGAGGTCGAGGCGCAGCGGAGCCGCCGGCCCGGCAGACGACGGGGGCGGCGGCGCGGGGGACGCGGGAGCGTCGGTCGGTGCGGAGATGACGGGCTCGCGTGGGGAGGTCGTTCCCCCGGGGAACACCCGGGGCGGGGAGGCTATCGACGCGGCGGGGGGAGCGGCTGTGATCGACCGAGGAGGCGCGGTCGCAGGCGGCCGCGCCGGGATCAGAGGGGCAGGCGCTCGAGCACCTGGTAACCGGCGTCGACGAAGCCGTTCTTCCGGTAGGTCGCCTGCGCGCGGGTGTTGTGGCTCTCGACGTAGAGCCGCAGGCCGATCGCGCCGGCGTCGCGGCCATGGGCGATCACCCGATGCAGCAGCAGCTGGAACACGCCCTTGCCCCGCCACGCGGCATCGACGTAGACGCTCTGCAGCCACCAGAACAGGCCGTTGCGCCAATCGCTCCATTCGCTGGTGACCATCAGCTGGCCCACGACCGGGCCATGCGCCGGATCGCCCGCCACCGCGACGAAGTAGCGGCCGAGCCGCGGATCCCGCAGCAGCGCGTCGACGCCGGCGGTCAGCGTCGCGTGGTCGAGCGCCTTGCCCTCGCTCTCCTGGGCCAGGCGATGGTTGAAGTCGACGATGCGCGCGAGGTCGTCCAGGCGGCCGGCGCGGATCGAGAGTTCGGGGGACGGCTCCGCGGCGGCGGTCATTTCGCGTCCTCCTCGCGGATCACCAGCGAGCGTCCGGCGGCGCTGCCGGGGACGGCGTGCGTCGTCGTGCGGCCGGAACGCCAGCGCACCTCGAACTGCGCCTTCTCGGCCGGACCGCGCAGCACGAAGTGCAGCCGGGGGTCGCAGGACGAGAGGTAGGAGTTGGAGCGATTCACCATGCGGACCTGCGCGCCGCCGCCATCGCGCAGGGTGGCGACGGCGCCGATCGCGTCGGTGGCCGGCGCTCTGCCGACGAGGCGGACCGTCAGCGGCGCGGGGCCGCCGGCGGCGCGCGGCAGATCGTTGCGGAGCAGGCGCGGCGGCGCGCCGACGTCCTTCACGTTCACGACGTAGTCGACGTCGCCGTCGTCGTCGAGGTCGCCGAAGGCGGCGCCGCGACTGACCCGCCCGACCTGGAAGTCGGGACCGAGCGTCGCCGAGATGTCGCTGAACCGGAAGCCGCCGTCGTTGCGGAACAGCCGGTCGGGATCGGCCGCCCTGAGGTCGAAGGCGCCGCCCATGACCACCAGCAGGTCGAGATCCCCGTCCTGGTCGAAGTCGTGCATGCCGGAGCCCCAGGCTCCCTTGCCGACCAGCGGCGGCAGGACGCCCGCCTTGCCCGCGCACTCCTCGAAATGGGGATCCCCCGGCGCGCCGGGAGCGGCGTCGTTGCCGAGGTTGCGGAACAGCGCCGAGGTGAAGAGCGCCGGGACGAAGAGATCGAAGCGGCCGTCGCCGTCGACGTCGCCGACCGTGCCGTGCATCGACGGCATCGGTGCGCCGTTGCCGTCGCAGGCGACGCCGGCGGCGCCGCCGATCTCGGCGAAGCGACCCGTTCCGTCGTTCCGCCACGACACGTCGGGCTTCGAGTCGATCGCCTCGAACAGGTCGAGGTCGCCGTCGCCATCGAAGTCGCACGCCACCGCGCCCATCGAGCGGCCGTCGGGGAACGCGAGTCCGGCCGCCGCGGTGATGTCGGTGAACTTCCCGTCGCCATCGTTGCGGTAGAGCAGCGACTGCTGGCCGGGATAGGACTCGGGCCCTTCGTAGGGGTACTCCTTCGGCAGGTGCGGGTCCTTGAAGGCGGGGTCGAAGGCGAGGTAGTTGGTCACGTAGAGGTCGAGGTCGAGGTCGCCGTCGGCGTCGAAGAAGACGGCGTTGACGCTCCACTTCGGCTGGCCGTTCAGCAGCGCCGGGCCCGCCACGCCGGCCGCCGCCGTCACGTCGGCGAAGCGGCGCGTCCCGTCGGTCGCCACGTCGTTGCGCAGCAGGACGTTCGGTCCGCGGTTCAGCAGGAACAGGTCGTCATCGCCGTCGCCGTCGTAGTCAGCGGCCGCCGCGCCCATCCCGTAGGTGCCGCCGCCGATGCCGGCCGCGTCGGTCACGTCGGCGAACTTCATCCCGCCGAGGTTCCGGTAGAGGCGACTCCGTGCGCCGGAGCTCCGTTCCTTCCAGGCTGGATCGGTGAGTCCCGGCACGAAGGTGCCGTTGATCAGGAAGACGTCGAGCCTGCCGTCCCGGTCGAAGTCGAGCAGCGCCACGCCCGAGCCGGTGTCCTCGAGGATCTTCGAGAACTGGTCGTCGCCGAAGGTGTGGCGGAAGCCGTCGAGTCCGGAGCCGGCGACGACGTCGGTGAAGCGCCATGGCGAGCCGGCAGGCGCGTCGGCGGCCGGCGGTGGCTGCACCGGCGGGGACTGCCGGGCGGTGGCGGACCCGCCGACCGCGACGGCAGCGGCGAAGGCGGCGGATCGCACGACGGGAAACGTGCTCGACCTCACGTCGGAGTTCTCCGGGGCTTGCGCCGATCGCGACGGCGACGCTGCGGCGCGGCCCTGCCAAGGGTCGCGGACGACCTTAGCGGCCGGGGAGCAGCGGCTAACATCCGCCCCCCTCGCGCCGCCGGCCCGGCCGCGACGCCATCGCCGCAGGCATCGCTCCCCGCATGACCGCCGTGACCCATCTCCTGCGCCTCGACGTGAACGGCAGCACCGTCGACGTGGCGGCACCGGCCCATTGGACGCTGCTCGAGGTGCTGCGCTACCGGCTGGCGCTGACCGGCAGCAAACAGGGGTGCGACAAGGGCGACTGCGGGGCGTGCACGGTGCTGTTCGATGGCAAGGCGCGCCTCGCCTGCATCACGCTTGCCGCCGACGCGGTCGGCCATCGCGTGACGACGATCGAGGGGCTGGTCACGCCGGCCGGCCTCGACGTGCTGCAGCGCACCTTCGACGAAGCGGGGGCGCTCCAGTGCGGCTTCTGCCAGCCGGGGATGATCGTCGCGGCGCGCGCCTGCCTCGACCGCAAGCCGGACGCGACGCGCGCCGAGATCAAGGAGGCGCTCGCCTCGAACCTCTGCCGCTGCACCGGCTACACCAAGATCTTCGAGGCGGTCGAGCAGGCGGTCCGCGCCGGCAAGGCGGCCCACGTCGGCGGCCCCGCGAGCCTGCTCCCGAGCGGCGATGCCACACCCGCCCCCGCGAGCGGAGCCGCGCGATGAGCAGCTCCCACGGTTCCGGCAAGCCGCCCGCCGACCGCGCCGATCCGCTGCAGCACGCGCGGTCGCCGAATCGCACCTTCGGGCCGCAGCCGCCCGGCGAGCAGTTCGAGGTCATCGGCAAGCGGCTGCGGAAGGTCGACGGCGCCGGCAAGGCGACCGGCGAGGCGCTCTACACCGACGACCTCGCGCTGCCGGGGATGCTCCACGGCAAGACGCTGCGCAGCCCCCATCCGCACGCGCGGATCAAGCGGATCGACACCACCAAGGCCGAGGCGCTCGCGGGGGTCTTCGGCGTCGTGACCGGCGCCGAGATGCCGGCCCGCTTCGGCGTCATCCCGTGGACGCCCGACGAGACGGCGCTCTGCATCGACAAGGTGCGCTTCATCGGCGACCCGGTCGCTGCGGTCGCCGCCGTCGACGAGGAGACGGCGACCCGCGCGCTCGACCTGATCGAGGTCGACTACGAGCAACTGCCGGCGCTGTTCGATCCGGCCGAGGCGCTCGCGCGCAAGGACGTGCTGGTCCACGAGGGGAACAAGCACGGGAACATCACCAAGGAGGTCCTGCTCGAGTTCGGCGATCCCGACGGGGCGCTCGCCAAGTCCGACTTCGTGGTCGAGGACGACTACTTCTTCCACGGCACGGCGCACGCGCCGATCGAGACCCACGTCGCACTGGCGCGTTACGGTTCGGACGGAGTGCTGACGCTCTGGTCGGCGACGCAGATCCCGCACTACGTCCACCGCGAGCTGGCGAAGGTCCTCGACCTCCCGGCGCCGCAGATCCGCGTGATCCAGCCCTGCCTCGGCGGCGCGTTCGGCGGCAAGAGCGACCCTTTCAGCCTCGAGTTCTGCGCGGCGAAGCTGGCGATGAAGACGCGCCGGCCGGTCAAGTTCCTCTACACGCGCGAGGAGGAGTTCTACGCCCACCGCGGCCGCCACCCGATGGCGATGCGCTTCAAGACCGGCCTCTCCAAGGACGGCAGGATCACCGCCGTCGACAGCAAGATCCTGATCGACGGCGGCGCCTACTCGAGCTTCGGCCTGGTCACGACCTACTACTCGGGTCAGCTCCTCACCGGCCCGCACCAGATCCCGAACTACCGCTTCCACTCGACGCGCGTCTTCACCAACAAGCCCCCCTGCGGCCCCAAGCGCGGCCACGGCAGCGTGCAGCCGCGCTTCGCGCTCGAAGTGCAGCTCGACCGGCTGGCGGAGAAGGCGGGGCTCGACCCGATCGAGGTGCGCCGGCGCAACTTCCAGGGCGCCTACACCACGACGGTGAACGGCCAGCGTGTGACCAGCAACGGCTTCGATCAGTGCCTCGACGTCGTCGAGAAGGCGAGCGGCTGGAAGGAGCGGCGCGGGAAGCTCGGCCGCGGCCGCGGACTCGGCGTCGCCGGCTCGATGTACATCAGCGGCACCAACTACTGCATCTACCCGAACGACATGCCGCAGGCGGGGATCCAGATCAAGGTCGACCGCAGCGGCCTCGTGACCGTCTTCAGCGGCGCCAGCGACATCGGCCAGGGCTCGAACTCGGTCGCCGCCTACATCGTGGCCGAGGAACTGGGCATGCGCGTCGAGGACGTGCGGGTGGTCGCCGCCGACAGCGACCTCTGCCCGGTCGACCTCGGCGCCTACAGCTCGCGCATCACCTTCATGGTCGGCAACGCGGCGGTCCACGCCGCGCGCAAGCTGCGCAAGCAGGTGCAGGCGGCCGTCGCGCAGGAGTGGGGGATCGAACCGGAACGGGTCGTGCTGGCCGGCGGCTTCGCCTTCGACAAGGACGATCGCGGCAAGGCGATCACCAGCGCCAAGGCGTTCCAGATCACCGAGGCGGTGCTCGAGACGCTCGGTTCGACCGGCTCCTACAACACGCCGAACCTCGGCGGCGATTACCGCGGCGGCACCATCGGGGCGAGCCCCGCCTACTCGTTCACGGCGTGCGTCGCCGAAGTCGAGGTCGACGAGGAGACCGGCATCGTCACGGTGCCGCACGTCTGGACCGCGCACGACTGCGGCCGCGCGCTGGCACCGGTGCTGGTGGAGGGGCAGATCGAGGGCAGCGCCTACATGGGCTTCGGCGAGGTCTTCCTCGAGCACCACGACGTGAACCGCTACGGGCTCCACGCGCGGCCGAACCTGCTCGACTACACGATCCCCACCTCGGTCGACTGCCCCGAGTTCCACGCCTCCTACGTCGAGTCGCTCGACCCGGAGGGGCCGTACGGCGCCAAGGAGGCAGGCGAGGGGCCGCTCCATCCGACGATCCCGGCGATCGCCAACGCGATCCACGATGCGTGCGGCATCTGGCTGACCAAGTTGCCGTTCACGCCGGCGAAGGTGGTGGCGGCGTTGCAGGCGCGCGATGCGGCGCGAGCGGCGGGTGGCGGTGCGAACGGCACGGCGAACGGGAGGGCGCACTGATGTTGCGGCTCGAACCGTTCGCGTTCGCGAGACCAGGCAGCGTCGATGAGGCGGTCGCGCTGCTGGCGAAGCACGGCCGCGCGGCCAGACTGATCGCCGGCGGCACCGACGTGATGCCGAACCTGAAGCACGGCCTCTACGAGCCGGAGGTGGTGATCGGCCTCTCCGCCGTGGCCGAACTGCGCGGGATCGCGCTCGAGGGCGGCGGTGCCGCCGCGAACGGCTCCGACGGCGAGCTGGTGATCGGCGCGATGACCACGCTCGCGGAGGTCGAGAGCCATCCGCTGGTGCTGGCGCGCGCGCCCGGCCTGGCGCAGGCGGCGCGATCCGTCGCCGGCCCGACGCAGCGGACGATGGGGACGCTCGGCGGCAACGTCTGCCTCGATACCCGCTGCGTCTGGATCAACCAGAGCCACTTCTGGCGCAAGAGCCTCGGCTACTGCCTGAAGAAGGACGGCACCGTCTGCCACGTGGTGCAGGGCGGCAAGAGCTGCGTGGCCGCCGCCAGCAACGACACGGCGACGCTGTTGTGCGCGCTCGGTGCGACGCTGGTGATCCGCAGCGCGCGCGGCGTGCGCGCGGTGGCGATCCGCGACTTCTACAAGCCCGACGGCGCGATGAACCAGCGCCTCGAGCCCGATGAGCTCTTGACGCAGATCCGCGTGCCCGCGCCGCGCCGCTCCAGCGGCGCGAGCTGGTCGGGCTACGCCAAGCTGCGCGCGCGCAACTCGATCGACTTCCCCAAGCTCTCGATCGCGGTGGCATGGACCACCGACCGCGTCGGCGCGATCGACGACGCCACGCTCGTGGTGAGCGCCATCGCCGCCGTGCCGCGCGTCATCGCCGGCATCGCCGACCTCGCCCGCGGCGGCCGCGCCGACGACCCGGCGCTGATCGCCCGCCTCGGCGAGCAGGCGCGCAAGGTGACGATCCCGCTCACCAACATCGACGGCGACACCGGCTGGCGCCGCGCGATGGTGCCGGTCTTCGTGAAGCGGGCATTCGCCGCGGCGCGCATGGCGACGACGGGCTGAGCGAGCTCGCGCGGGGTCGGGAAGGAGCAGAGCATGCGAGTCGGGCGCGCGCAGTGGCTGGCGGCGAGCCTCGTCGCGGCGGCGCTCGTCGGTTGCCGTTCCGTCGGCGCTGCCGACGGCACGGCCGGACCGGCGGCGGCAGTCGCGCCGCGGGCGCAGGCTCAGGCGGCCGCTGCGCCGGCGACCGCGCCAGTTGCAGCGCCGAAGTTCGGCCCCGACGGCCTGCCGATCGTCGACGTAGCGGCGATCAACCAGCCGTTCCTCGAGGCGAAAGAGGTCGCGAAGTTCGTCGCGCGTTTCGAGCGCGAGAGCCGCGAGATCTTCACCGACCGGGTCGCGATCGCCGACGCAGTCCGGTTGCGTCCGGGCGATCGGGTGGCCGACGTCGGCGCCGGTACCGGGCTGTTCGCGCCGTACTTCTCGCTGGCGGTCGGGGCGCACGGCAAGGTGATCGCGGTCGACATCGCGCCGCTCTTCCTCGAGCACGTCCGCCAGCGCACGCTGCTCGACAGCCTGCCGAACGTGACGACGCTGCTCTGCGACCAGGCGACGACGAACCTGCCGTCAGGCAGCGTCGACGTCGTCTTCATCTGCGACACCTACCACCACTTCGAGCAGCCCGCGGCGACGCTCGCGTCGATCCATGCCGCGCTGGTGCCGGGCGGTCGCCTGGTCGTGATCGACTTCCACAAGATCAAGGGGCAGTCGAGCGACTTCGTCATGGGCCACGTGCGCGCCGACGAGGCGACGGCCGTGGCCGAGATCACCGCCGCCGGCTTCGCGCCGGTGCGGCGCGAGGGGTTCCTGAAGGAAAACTGGTTCCGCGAGTTCGTGCGCACGGAAAGCGGCCGATGATCCGATCCCTGCTGGCGATGGCGTTCGCCGCCATGGACGGCGAGTGGCGCGGCGAGGCGTGGACGCTGCTGCCCGAAGGATCGAAGCACGTGCTGACGCAGACCGAGCGGGTCGGCCCGTTCCTCGACGGCACGGTGCGCGTCATCGCGGGACGCGGCCACGAGGCGGACGGCTCGGTGAGCTTCAATGCGCTCGGCGTCCTCTACTTCGATCCCGACCAGAAGGCGCTGCGGATGCGCTCGTGGACCCAGGGCCGCACCGGCGAGTTCCCGGTCACCCGCACCGCCACCGGCTTCACCTGAGAGATGCCGGCCGGCCCGATGACGATCCGCTACACCGCCACGATCGAAGGCGACTCGTGGCATGAGGTCGGCCACCGCCTCGTCCCGGGCCGCGAGCCGCAGATCTTCAACGAGATGACGCTGCGCCGCCTCGGCGACAGCGACTGGCCGGCGGCCGGCGCGGTGGCGCGGGAGTAGGCGGCGCGCGACCCGCGGCGGCCAGCCAGCGCGGAGGCGTCGGCGGGAGCAGCTGCCGCGCTCAGGCGCGGAGTCGGGTCGCGATCGCCAGCGCCAGTTCATCCGCCGCTTCGGGGCGGAAGCGGAAGAAGAGCTCCGGCTCGATCAGCTCGAGCTCCATCAGCTCGAGACGCCCCGCATGCTCGATCACGTCGACGCGGGCGTAGAGCGGCGGGGCCGGGGCGGCGGCGACGGCGCGCAGCGCGAAGTCGATCTCGGCCGCGTCTGCGGCGTGCGCGGTGACGGTGCCGCCGTGGTCGTCCTGGACGCGGAAGTCGCCGGGTTTCGGCCGCTTCGCCACGGCGTGGGAGAAGCGGCCGGCGATCACGATCAGCGACACCTCTCCTGCCGAGAGCACTTCGGGCCGGAACGGCTGGACCAGCAGGGCTTCGCGCTGCAGCAGGGCGGCGAGGCGCGGCGCGACGGCGGCGGCGTTCGCGCCGTCGATCCGGTGGGTCTCGCGGGCGGCGCCCGAGACCGCGGGCTTCACGATCAGCTCGGGGCGCGGGTGGCGGCCGCCGTCCGCCGCCGCCAGCTTCCGCTCGAGGTCGAGCGCCCCACCCGCCGGCACGATCGCGGTCGGCACGATCGCCACGCCGGCGCGTTCGAGGTCGAGCAGGTAGCGCTTGTCGAGGTTCCAGCGCACGATCGCGACGTCGTTCAGCAGGCGGGTGGCGGCGGCGGCGCGCTCGAGCCAGGCGGCGAACTCGCCGAACCGGTGGAAGTAGTCCCAGGTCGAGCGGAAGCAGGCGGCGCGCGTGCAGCGCCAGTCGAAGCGCGGGTTCGACCAGGCGACGCGCTCGGTGGCGAGGCCGGCTCTCCGGCAGGCGTCGAGCAGCAGGTGGTCCTCGCGCAGCAGCTGCCGGTGCCAGGCGGCGGAGCCGGCGCCGGTGGCGGGAGCGGCCGCCGACACGGCGGGGGCCTCATGGGCGTCGTCGGTGAGCAGCACGAGGTCGAGCGGACGGATCATGGCGCCGAGGATAGGCTACCGTCCGATGCGTTACTGGGTCGACGGCTACAACGTGATCCACCGTGCGCCGATCGGCGCGGGCGCGAGCCTGCACGAGCGGCGCGCGGAGCTGCTGGCGCGGATCGCGGCAAGCGGGATGGCGGCCTTCGTCGCCTTCGACTCGAAGGAGCGCGTGGTCGGTGCCGAGCCGAGCGTGCCGCGCCGGATCGAAGTCGCGTTCGCGCGGGGCGGGCAGAACGCCGACCAGCTGCTGCTCGAGCGGCTGCGCAAGGAGCGCGACCTGCGCGGCGCGGTGCTGGTCAGCGACGATCGCGACCTGCGCGACCGCGCGCCGGGGCTCGGGGTGGAGACGCTGACGGTGGCGGCGTTCGCGAAGAAGCTCCTGCCGGCCGGCGCGGCCGGCGACGGCGCGAAGGGCGGCGGCCGGAAGGCGGCGAGCGGCGCGGCCGCGGGCGGGCGCGCGCTGTCGCGGCGCGAGGTCGATGACTGGATGGAGTGGTTCGGCTACGAGCGCGCGCCGGGAGCGGCGCCGGCGCCGAAGCGGAGCCGCCGATGAGCGCCCCGAAGCCCGAACTCGCCATCGATCCCGACATCACGCGGGCGCGGATGCCGCCGGCGGCGCTCTACCGCGATCCGGCCTGGTGGAAGGCGCTGTGCGACGGGCCGCTGGCGCGCGGCTGGCACTGCCTCGGCGTGGCCGACGGGCTCGAGGCGGTCGGCGCCGCGCGGCCGCTCGTGCTGCTGCCGGGCGCGCTCGACGAACCGGTGGTGGTCGTGCGCGGCGGCGACGGCGAGCTGCGGCTGCTCGCCAACGCATGCACCCATCGCGCCCACCTCGTGGTCGAGCAGGCGGGGTGCGGGCGCGCGCTGCGCTGCAGCTACCACGGGCGCGGCTTCGCGCTCGACGGGCGGTGCACCGGTGCGCCGGGGTTCGAGGGAGTGGCCGGTTTCCCGGGAGCCGAAGACGCGCTCGCGCGCTACGCGCTCGCCGAGTGGCGCGGGCTCCTGTTCGGGTCGCTCGCGCCCGAGGCGCCGTGGCGCGAGGTGATCGCGCCGGTGGAGGAGCGGGCGGCGCCGTTCCTGCCGGCGCGCTGGCGGCATGACGCGACGCTCGACCAGACCTTCGAGTTCGACGGCCACTTCGCGCTGTACGTCGAGAACTACCTCGAGGGGCTGCACATCCCGTTCATCCATCCGGGGCTGAACGCGCGACTCGACTGGAAGCAGTACGGCTACGCGAGCTTCGCCCACGGCACGCTGCAGGTCGGCGTCGCCGCCGCGGGCGAGCCGACGTTGCCGCTGCCGGCCGGGCATCTCGACACGGCGCGCGGGCCGGTGGGCGCGCTCTACTTCTGGCTCTTCCCGACCACCATGGTGAACCTCTATCCGTGGGGCCTCTCGCTCAACGTGATCGAACCGCTCGGGCCGGCGCGCACGCGGGTCCGCTTCCTCGCTTTCGTCGAGCGGCCGGAGTTGCACGATCGCGGCGCCGGTTCGGGGCTGGTGCAGGTGGAGCTCGAGGACGAGCGCGCGGTGCTGCAGGTGATGAAGGGGCTCGCCGCGCGCGCGTACCGCGGCGGCCGGTACGTCCCGCACGCCGAGCAGGGCGTCCACGCCTTCCACCGGATGCTCGCGCGCACGCTCTGATCGCCGCGGGTTCGATCCGGGACGAGGACGGCGTGGACTGCGTCCTCGGCGAGCAGCGCCGCGCTGAACCTGATCACGGATCGGTCGAATCGTCGCTGCGACGGAATGACGGAATTGCGGAGATGGGGGCGGCGGTCAGTGGCCGGTGTGGCCGTCGATGACGAGGGCGAGGCGCAGCGGCTCGGGCGGGTCGGTGGGGGCGGCGCCGGCGGCGCGACCGAGCAGGGCGACTTCGAGCGCCTGCTCGGCGAGCTCCCCGCGCTGCGCGATCCGCGGCTGGCCGTCCGGCGGCGCCGGCTCGCTCGCGGCGGTCACATAGAGCACCAGCGCGTGGTCGCTCGGCGACACCGGCACCGACAGCGCCAGCAGCGCTTCCTTGGTCGTGACCGCTTCCGGCGACTGCTCCTCGGCGAGGCTGGTCAGCACGAGGAAGTCGCGGCTGTCCGAGGTGCCGAGGTGGTTGCCGTCGCTCGGCTGATGGACGTAGCGCAGGCCGTAGACGCCGGCGTCGATCGCCTGGTCGCGGTAGTCGTGCGCCCCGGTCACGGCACGGGCCACGCCGACGAACGCCCCCGGCTCGATCCGCCCCAGCGTGAAGTTGCCGTCCGCCGCCTGCGGCAGCAGCGGCAGCTCGGCGCGCCACCAGACCTCGAGCCGCACCTTGCCGTCGGGAGCCACCACGCGCATCCCGTCCGCCGCGAGCAGCGCCGCGAACGACTCCTTCGCGCGCGCCGCATCCGGCACGGTCGAGCCGCCCGCCGCGTCGCGGATCGGCTCGACCCGCCAGACTTTCGCCGCGGGAGCCGCCACCGGCGCCACCGCGGGCGCCGCCTCCTGGCCGCCGTCGCTGGAAGCGCCGCCGCACCACAGCAGCGCGATGCAGAAGCTCGCTCGCATGACCCCGCCTCTTCGCTGTCGCGGCCGCTGCGACCGTCTGCCGGACGCGCCGGGCGTCTCAGCGCGCCCTGACCTCGTCGTGACCGACCGTCCGCGGCGGCACCGCCGTCTCGATCTCGAACTTGCCGAGGAAGGCGCTGCGCGAATCGCGGTCGATCCACGCCAGCTCGAGCAGCGTCCCCTTGACCTTGTGCTCGACGGTGAAGACGGCGTGCTTGTCGGCCAGCGCCGTGACCAGCGGCGGATAGAAGGTCTTCTCGTGGCCGCAGACTTCGTCGGTCTCCTTGAGGCAGCGCGTCTCGATCTGCGCGATCTCGCCGGCCTCGAACTTGGCGCACCCCTCCTTGTCGCAGCAGTCGACCTTGAGCGCGATCGAGGTCGGGATCTCCTCGATCACGTTGCCGCCGAGCTCGCCCGCCTGGGTCGCGACGAAGTCGCGCAGCGCGCGCAGTTGCTCGTCGTTCGCGCGCGCGTCGACCAGCAGGACGTTCCGCACCGGCAGCGCCGAGTGGTAGGGGTCGCCCAGCGTCGATTTGGCGACGATCACCAGCGCGACGCCGAGCCCCTTCAGCTCGACGCCCTTCCAGGCGCCCTCGCTGAACTTCCAGACCAGGGTCGCCTGACGGCCCTGCTCGCTGGTCTCCGAGTTGGCGTAGCAGGCGCCGACCCAGACATCGCAGGTGCGCGCCTCGAGGTAGTCGCCGCGGAGCATCGAGGCGAGCGGTGCGCTCGGCTGCGGCCGCGGCCGCTCGTCATCACCACGGCTCGTGTCGCCACCGAACCCGGCGAACGCGCTACCGGCCAAGAGCAGCGCGCCCAGTACCGCACTCACGGTCCGCATTGTCGTGCTCCGCTGTCGCTTCCTGATCGTCGGGACGATCCAGCCCGACCGGCACGCGGGTTGGCCTGTCGCCGGAGGCGTTCGTGACCGACCGCGAACTCTATCGGCAGGCGCCGGCCGTCGCTGCGGCCGGTGCGCCCGCCGCGCCTGCTGCTCTCACCCCTCGTAGCAGCCGCGCTCCGGGTTGCACTTCGCGGCGTCGCACGGCTCGCTCTCGGGACCGAGGGCCGTGAACGTCTTCAGGCACCAGAAGCTGCGCCCTTCGAGGGCGCGCACCGGATCGGCCTGCCACCGTTCCATCTGCTCCTGCGAGGTGTAGTACATCTCCTTGCAGCGCAGATTGCGGCAGAGGCGGTGGCCGGCAGCCGGACGCAGGTTGGCGAAGCTCATCTCACGCTCCCTTCAGCGCCGCCGCGCACGCGCGCCGCAGCGCGACCTGCGCCAGCTCGACCTTGTAGGCGTTGCCCTTGAGCGGAGTCGCCGACTTCGCGACCGCCGCCGCCAGACCGGCGATGGCGGCGGCGTCGATCGCCTTGCCGACCAGCGCCGCCGCTTCCGGCACGCTCCAAGGCGTCGGCGCCACGTGGCCGAGCGCGACGCGCGCCGCCACGCACTTGCCGCCGCCGTCCAGCTCGAACGCAACCGCCGCCGCCGCCAGCGGCCAGTCGAGTCCCTGGCGCGGGCGCACCTCGTAGGTCGCGCTCCGCGGCCGCGGTCGCGGCAACGTGACCGCCACCAGCAGTTCGTCGGCGGCGAGCGCGGTCTCGCGCTCGCCCGCCGTCGCCGGCGTTCGGTAGAGCTCCTCGACCTGGACGGTCCGGTTGCCCTTCGGCGACGCGATCTCGGCGGTGGCGCCGCAGGCGATCAGCGCCGGCGCCAGGCTCGATGCGTGCACGAACTTCGCGGGTCCCGCGTTGCCGAAGACCGCGTGGTAGCGGTGGTCGCCCTTCTCGACCATCGAGCTGCCGTCGGCCTCCTGCGCCAGGAGCCCGTGACCGCGCCGGAAGTACCAGCAGCGCGGCCGCTGCAGCAGTTCGCCGCCGACGGTGCCCATGGCGCGCAGCTGCAGGCTGCGGATCCCCGCCGTGGCGTGCCAGAGCGCCGGCCACTTGGCGGCCCACTGGTTCAGCGCGCCCGACTGCAGCAACGCGTCGAGCGTGACCGTCGCGCCGATCCGGAGCCCGTCCTTGCCGACCGTGATCGCCTGCAGCGGCGCGATCCCCATCAGCGAGACCAGCCGCTTCGGCTCGACCACGAAGTCCTTCATCAGCGAGAGCAGGTCGGTGCCGCCGGCGAGCGGCGCCACCTCGCCGTCCTTCGCCGAGAGCAGCCCGATCGCCTCCTCGACCGTCGCCGGCCGCGCGTACTCGAATGCGTTCATTGCGGGTCTCCTCTTCTCACGTCTTCAGCGCGGCGAGGACGCGGTCGGGCGTCATCGGGCAGCGCTTCACGCGGGCGCCGATCGCGTTGGCGACGGCGTTGGCGATCGCCGCCATCGGGCTGATCGCCGGCGGCTCGCCGATGCCGATCACGCCGCGCGCGACGTGCTCGGGCGTCTGCATCATGTGGACGTCGAGCCGCCCGACGTCGGCGATGCCGGCGAGCTTGTAGAACTCGAGGTCCGGGTTCAGCACGACGCCGGTGACCGGATCCTGGATGCGCTCCTCGTAGAGCGCCGCGCAGACCCCCATGATCATCGCGCCGCGCACCTGGCTCTCGGTGGTGAGCAGGTCGATGATGCGGCCGCAGTCCTGCACCGCGACCATCTGCCGCACGGTGACGATGCCGGTCTCGCAATCGACCTCGACGTCGGCCATCTGCACGCCGCCGACCTGCGAACTCGACATGCCGTTGCCGCGCTGCGTCTGCCCCATGGTCACGACCGGCTGCGCGCCGAGCCGCCGGCAGGCGTCGGCGAACGGCACGCCTCCCGCCGCCGACTCGCGGCCGCGGATCAGCCCGTCCTTCGCGATCAGCTGTTCCGGCGCCGCGTTCATCTCCGGCGCGATCGCCGCGCACAACTTGTCCAGCGCCTGCACGCAGGCATGGCGCGTCGCCGTGCTGATGGCGCCGACGGTGGTGGAGCCGCCCGAGCCGTCCGATTGCGGGTAGCGGTTCTCGCCGATCAGCACGGTCACCTTGGCGAGCGGCAGCCCGAAGGTCTCGGCCGCGACGATGCCGATGGTGGTGCGCGCGCCGACGCCGAGGTCCTGCGTGCCGCACCGGAGCTCGACCGCGCCGTCGGGGTGGAGCGTGCACTGCACGTTGCTGTTGTGCGGCCCGCCGCCCCAGGTGTGCAGGGCGAGGCCGACGCCGCGGCGCACCACGTCGCCCTGGTCGCCGCGCGGGATCCACTTCTTCTTCCAGCCGATCATCTCGGCGGCGATCTCGAGTTCCTCGCGGTAGACGTCGGCGCGCGAAGTGAGCCCGAGGTTCTTCCGGAAGAAGTCGAGCTCGTCCATGCCGAGCTCGGCCGCGGCATCCGACAGCGCCGCCATGGTCAGCAGGCACATCTGCGGGTGGTTCGGCGCGCGCCACGCCCGCTGCGCGCCGGTGTTGGTGAAGATCGGCGTCGACTTCACCTTCTTGTTCGGGATGTTGCCGAAGACGTAGGGGAGGCCCGGCGCGCCCATGCCGCCGTTGACGCCGCCGGTGCCCCAGGCGTCCGACTCCCAGGCGACGATCTCGCCGTCGTCCTTGACGCCGACGCGCATGCGACCGAACGCCGACAGGCGCGAACCGGCCAGCGCGATCTCCATGTCGCGCTCCAGCATCACCTTGACCGGCCGGCCGGTCTGCCGGGCGAGCCGCGCCGCCAGCGCGCCCCAGAGGTCGGCGCCGAACTTGGAGCCGAAGCCGCCGCCCATGTGCTGGCAACTGACGCGCACCTGCGCCGCCGGCACACCGGCCGCCTGCGCGAACTCGCCGCCCACGCCCGACACCGCCTGCGACGAGCACCAGGCGCGCACGACCGGCTGTCCGTCCTCCTCGCCGAACTCGACCACCGAGCCGTGCGACTCGAGGCAGCAGTGGGTGAGCACCGAACAGCCGACCTCGGTCTCGCTCACCACCGCCGCGCCGCCGATCGCCTCGGCGAAGTCGTCGGTGAGCTGCTCGCGGCCCGGCTTCGCCTGGTTGCCGGCCATGGCGACGTCGTCATCGACGACGTTGTGGGCGAGACGGTCGAAGGTCACCTTGACCCGGCGCACTGCCTCGCGCGCGATCTCCTCGCTCTCCGCGGCGATGCAGGCGACCTCCTGGAACGAGGTCTTGAGCTCGCTGCCGACCCCGGCGATCACCTCGACGGCGACCACGCCGGGCAGCTGCTGCGCCGGCGTCACGTCCAGGGAGGCGACCCGCGCCCGCCCGTACGGGCAGGTGACGAACTTCGCCCAGAGCATGCGCGGACGGTTGATGTCGTAGGTGTACTTCGCCCGTCCGGCGCACTTGTCGGGGCCGTCGATGCGCGGCACGCGCGTGCCGAGCAGCGAGCAGTCCTTCGGATCGGGCCACGCGAGGTCGGCCATCTCAGTTGCCTCCCTTGCCGGCCAGCGCGTCGACGACCGCCTGCGCGACGCCGTGATAGGTGCCGCAGCGGCAGAGGTTGCCGCCCAGCCCGTCGAGCGCCTGCTCGCGCGTGGCGCCGGGGTTGGCGCGCTTGAACGACTCGCACGCCATGACGAAGCCCGGCGTGCAGAAGCCGCATTGCTGGGCGTCGTTGGCGACGAAACACTTCTGGATCGGCGCGGCGCCGCCGTGGGTCTCGGCGAGCCCCTCGACCGTCTCGATGGCACGGCCGTTCGCCTCGACCGCCAGCACGGTGCAGGCGTAGACCGCCTTGCCGTCCAGCAGGACCGTGCACGCCCCGCAGGTGGCGCGATCGCACACCTTCTTGGCGCCGGTCAGGTCGAGGTGGTTGCGCAGCGCATCGAGCAGCGTCACCCGCGGCTCGAGGCGCAGCTGGCGCACCTTGCCGTTGACGTTCAGGGCCACCGCGACTGGAGCGGGACCGAACACCGTCCCGGCCGCCGCGGCCTGTGGCCCGGCCTTCGCACCGAGTGCGGCGGCCGCGGGGGCGACTGCGCCGGCAGCCAGCGCTCCGGCGCCCACTCCCTTGAGGAAGCCACGCCGCGAGACGCCGGAAGCGTCCTGCGGCTGATCGGACCGGCTCATGCGCCACTCCTCCCTCGGACGGTTCGATCCCGCGATGCGATCCGCGCCGCGGGCGCCACGGAAGGCGGCATCACAACGGACGACCCGGCGCAGGGCAAGCGCGGAACCGCGCAGGTCGCGGCGGGCGCGGCCGCTGGACGGAGCGGATACAACGCAGCGGTGCCACCGTGCCAGTGGAGCGCCGGCAACCGGCGCCATGTCGAGGAGATGACGATTCGAAGGAAACCGACACCGCGCAGAAGCTCGGCCACATGGAAGTCGGTGCTCGCCGGTTGCATCGGCGGACTGTGCTGGACGCTGTTCAAGTGCGCCGGCGAATCGCGCCACCAGGCGAGTCACGAGCCATCCGGTTCGGCGCAGGAAAGCCCGTCGGCGGCGGGCGGCGCGGCGGCTGCCGACCGGGACCTGCGCAACGCGGTCGTCCGCGGCGAGCGTTCCGACACCGGCAGGAGCCGGCCGCTGATCCTGCTCGGGGCCGACGGGCTCGAGTGGGACCTGCTGCTGCGCTACCTCGCCGACGGCTCGCTGCCGCACTTCGCGGCGCTGGCGCGCGACGGTTTCGTCGGCACGTTGCGCACGCTGGAGCAGACGCTCTCGCCGCTGATCTGGACCACGGTGGCGACCGGCCGCCAGCCGGAGGAGCACGGCATCCTCGGCTTCTCCTACCGCGGCCACGACGACCAGCCGCACCTCTTCCTCAGTCTCCATCGCCAGAGCAAGGCGCTGTGGAACCTGCACGACGAGGCGGGCCTGTCGACCGAGGTGATCGGCTGGTGGTGCACCTTCCCGGTCGAGCCGATCCGCGGCGGCATGGTGGCGCAGACCTCGACGCGGGCGCAGGCGCGGATCGAGGACGGCACGGTGATCTGGAAGGGCAGCGTGCTGCCCGGCCTGCCGCATCAGGTGTGGCCGGAGGAGCGCCTCGCCATGATGGACGCGCACGCGCGCGCGCTGGCCGATGCGATCGCCGACGGCCGCGATCCGGTCACGCTCCGCTTCGGGCCGCCGCCGCCGAAGGAGCGCCGCCTGCCGAACCAGCTCTACGGCGCGCTGCAGCAGAGCCACTACGCCGACCTGCTGTTCCGCGCGGCGGCGACCGATGTCCTCGCCGCCGCCGCGGCGGGGGCGGGGCTGCCCGACGCGCTGCTGCTCTACCTCGGCAGCGTCGACGTCGCCTCGCACATGTTCTGGCGCTACCTCGAGCCCGATCGCTACGACCATCCGCCGACCGCCGCCGACATCGAGCGCTTCGGCGCGACGATCCGATCCGCCTACCAGTTCATCGACGAGACGATCGGCGAGCTGCGTCAGCGCGCGCCCGAAGCCGATTTCCTGCTGGTCTCCGACCACGGCTTCCACGCGGTCGCGGTGAAGGAGCAGTTCCCCGACGATCGCGTCGGCCGCGCCGACTCGGGCAACCACCAGGATGCGCCGCCGGGCGTGCTGATGGCCGCGGGGCCGGGCTTCCGCAAGCAGCCGCTGCCGGCCGGCGCTTCGCGCGCGCAACTGAAGGAGGCCGGCAGCGTCGAGGATCTGCTGCCGACGCTGCTGGTGCGGGCGGGGTTGCCGTACGCCCATGACGGCGCCGGCCGGCCGCTGCGCAATCTGCTGGCGCCCGCGCTGCTCGACGGGCGGCCGATCCGCTCGGTGCCGACCCACGACGATCCGGACTGGCGCGCGCGGCGCGCCGAACTGCTGCGGCGGATCCCCGAGTTCGAGCGCAACTTCGACGCCGCGCTGCGGGCGCTCGACGGCGCCAACCTCGATCTGCTGCGCGCGCTCGGCTACGCCGGCGCCGGGATCGACGACGAAGCGGCCGCGACGGCGGAACCGGCAGGCGGCGGGAAGTGAGCGAACCCGGCGGCGGATGGGGTGCGGGCGCCGGCGGCGCGGCGCTGGCGGCCGCGGCGTCATGGGCGGTGGCGACCACCCTGATGAAGGGGGCGATCGTGCGCGCCGGGCCGCGCGCGATGAACCTCTTCCGGCTCTGCATCGCGACGCTGCTGTTCTGGGGCGCGACGCTCCTGCTCGATGGCGCCGCGGCGGCGCGCGCGATCGCCTCGCACGAGGGGCTGGCGCTGCTCGGCTCGGGGGTGATCGGCCTCGCGCTCGGCGACGTGCTCCTGTTCACCGCGATGCGGCGCCTCGGGGCGCAACCGGCGGTGGCGCTGAACCAGCTGTCGCCGATCTGGTCGGCGCTGTCCGGGTTCCTGCTCGGCAGCGAGGCGCTGCGCGCGCGCGACCTCGGCGGCATCGCGCTGGTGCTCGGCGGCGTGCTGCTGGTGATCTTCGGCCGTGCCGCGCCGAAGGTGGCCACGGCGGAGGCCATGCCGGCCGCCGCCGCTGCGCGCCGGCTGCGGCGGAGCGGCGTCCTCGCCGGCATCGGCTCGTCGCTCTGCAACGCCGCCGCCGGGATGATCACCCACCACGCGATCGTCGCGGTCGGCGTGCTGCCCGGCTCGACGCTGCGGATGACCGGCGGCGCGGTCGCGCTGCTGCTGGCGACGCTGCTCGCCGGGCGCGCCGCCGCCGACCTCGCGCCGCTGCGCGAGGCGCCGCGCCGCGGCCGCGAGCTGCTCGCCGTGCTGATCGGCACCTTCCTCGGCGTCTTCCTGCAGCAGCAGGCCTACGCCGGCCTCGACGCCAGCATCGCGCTCTGCCTGCTCTCGACCACGCCGCTCTTCCTGCTGCCGATGGCCGTCACCCTCCTCGGCGAGCGCTACCGCTGGTGGGCGTGGCTCGGGACGCTGCTGGCGACGGCGGGGGTGCCGTTGCTGCGGGTCGGCTAGCAGCGGCGCCGGCGCCGGCGGCAGCGCGCCCGAATTCCGGGATCGCCGCGCTCGCAGTAGCTTGCCGCGCGTCATTACGGAGGAGGCTCGATGGACTCGTTCGACGCGACTGCGGCCGATCGCTTCACCTTCGGACTCTGGACGGTCGGCAACCCGGGGCGCGACCCGTTCGGCGAGCCGGTGCGCGCGCGGCTCTCGCCGGTCGAGATCGTGGCGAAGCTCGCGGAGTGCGGTGCGCACGGCGTGAATCTCCACGACGACGACCTCGTGCCGCCCGGATCGAGCGCCGCGCAGCGCGATGCCATCGTCGCCGGGTTCAAGCGGGCGCTCGCCGACCACGGGCTGGTCGTGCCGATGGCGACGACCAACCTCTTCTCCCACCCGATCTTCAAGGACGGCGCGTTCACGGCGAACGATCCGGCGGTGCGCGCCTTCGCGCTGCAGAAGACCATGCGGGCGATGGAGCTCGGCGTCGAGCTCGGCGCGCGGATCTTCGTCTTCTGGGGCGGACGCGAGGGGTGCGAGGCCGATGCGTGCCGCGATCCGCGCACGGCGATCGCCCGCATGCGCGACGCGCTCGACTGGCTCTGCGAGTGGACGCACGATCAGGGCTTCGAGCTGCGCTTCGCGCTCGAGGCCAAGCCGAACGAGCCGCGCGGCGACCTCTATCTGCCGACCACCGGCCACATGCTCCACTTCATCTCGACGCTGGCGCATCCGGAGCGGGTCGGCGTCAATCCCGAGGTGGCGCACGAGACGATGGCCGGCCTCTCGTTCGTCCACGCCGTCGCGCAGGCGATGGAGGCGGGGAAGCTCTTCCACATCGACCTGAACGCGCAGCGGATCGGCCGCTTCGACCAGGACCTGCGCTTCGGCTCGGAGGATCTGCGCCAGGCGTTCCTGCTGGTGCGGCTGCTCGAAGGCACCGCGGGCGGCCCGAAGTACCACGGCCCGCTCCACTTCGACGCCCACGCCTACCGCACCGAGGACGACGGCGGCGTCTGGGAGTTCGCGCGCGGCTGCATGCGGACCTACAAGATCCTGGCGGCGCGCGCGCGCGCGTTCGACGCCGACCGCGAGGTCAAGGAGCTGATCGCCGAGCAGCCCAGCAGGGAGCTCGATCCGCTGCTCGGCCGCTACAACAAGCAGAATGCGGCACGGCTGCGCGCCCTCGACCTCGACGCCGCCGCGACGGCGCGACGCGGGTTGCGCTACGAGCGGCTCGATCAGCTGATGATCGAGCATCTGCTCGGCGCGCGCTGACGCGATGACGCAGGCGATCCGCCGCCTCTTCCTCGGGTTCGACGTCGGCACGCAGGGCGCGAAGGGGATCGTCATCGACGGCGAGCGCGGCGTCGTCGTCGCGCGCGCGGCGCGCTCGTACGGCCTGATCGCCGGGCTCCCGCCCGGCGCGGCGGAACAGCATCCCGACACCTGGGCGACCGCGCTGCGCGAACTCGCGGCGGAGCTGTTCGCGCTGCCGGGCGTCGACGCCGCCCTGCTCGCGGCGATCGGCGTCTCGGGACAGCAGCACGGCTGCGTGGTGCTCGACGAATGCGGCGCCGTCGTGCGTCCGGCCAAGCTCTGGTGCGACACGTCGACGGCGGCGGAGGCGCGCGAGCTCGCGACGCGGCTCGGCCGTCCGCTGCCGACCGGATACACCGCCTCGAAGCTGCTCTGGCTCGCCCGCCACGAACCCGACCGCTTCGCGCGCGTGCGCCGGGTCCTGCTGCCGCACGACTGGGTCAACTTCCGGTTGACGGGCCGCGCGACGATGGAGGCGGGCGACGCGTCCGGAACCGGGCTGTTCGATCCGGTCGCCCGCCAGTTCGATCGCGCGGCGCTCGCCGCGGTCGATCCGCGGCTCGCGGCGATGGTGCCGCCGCTGGTCGAGGCGGGAGCGGCGGCCGGCACGCTCACGGACGAGGGGGCAAGCTGGCTCGGGCTGCCGCGATCGGCGGTCGGCGCGCAGGTCGCGGCCGGCGGCGGCGACAACATGATGAGCGCGATCGGCAGCGGCGCGACCCGCAGCGGCGTCGCCGTGCTGAGCCTCGGCACCTCGGCGACGCTCTTCACCCGCAGCGAGCGCGCGATCGTCGATCCGGGCGGAGCCATCGCTCCCTTCTGCGATTCGACCGGCGCGTGGCTGCCGCTGCTCTGCGTGATGAACGCGACCGGGGTGCTGGAGGAGGTGCGCGCCGCGTTCGGCGGCGACCTGGCGACGCTGACCGACGAGGCGGAGCGGGTCGAGCCGGGTTGCGGCGGACTGACCTTCCTCCCGTTCCTGAACGGCGAGCGCGTCCCCGACCTGCCGCACGCGAGCGGCGCGCTGCTCGGCCTGCGGCCCGGTTCGCTGCAGCGCGGCCGCCTCTTCCGTGCGGCGCTCGAAGGCGTCGCGGTGAACCTCGCCTGGGGCGCCGCGCGGATGCGGGCACTCGGGATCGCGCTCGACTCGATCCGGCTGGTCGGCGGCGGCGCGCGCAACCGCCTCTGGCGGCAACTCCTCGCCGATGCGCTCGCGGCGCCGGTCCAGCCGCTGGCCGAGGCGGAGTCGGCCGCGCTCGGTGCGGCGCTTCAGGCGCTCTGGAGCTGGCGCCGCGCGCGCGGCGAGAACGTGGGCGCCGACGCCGTGGCCGCGCCCTGGATCCGCTTCGAGGGCGAGCCGATCGTTCCGCGCGCCGACGGCGTGGCGCACTTCGCGCAGCGGCTCGCGCCGTTCCAGCAGGCGTGCACCCGGCTGTTCGGGGCCGCGCCGCACACCGCCGCGACGCCGTCGCCGGAGTGAGCGCGCGCTCACTCCTTCGGCGGTGACTTGTCGGGCGCGACCGCGCGCAGCGCCGCGGCGAGCGCCTTCGGGTCGATCTTGTCCTGCAGGATGGTCTTCACCTTGCCCGCCGCGTCATGGACGACGACCGCGGGCGTCGCCTTGAGGCCCGCCTTGGCGAAACCCTCGGCGTCGGCGTCGCGATCGACCTTCGCCGCGGCGAGCTGCTGGCCGTAGTGCTGGACCAGCCGATGGCGCGTCGCCTGGTTCTGGAACGCCTTCGCTTTCTCGTTCTTCAGGTCGCCGGACGAGGAGTACCACCAGACGAACGAGCCGGCCTTCGCCGGTCCGGCAGCGGCCGCGTCGAGCGCCGCCTGGGGTGACGCCTGCCACTCGAACGCCGCGCACTTGCCGGGCACGTAGCGCCCCTCCTGCACCTCGAGCCACCACGAGAGGTAGGGCACGAGCTTCTCGGGCCAGGCGTGGCCGAGCCCCGGCTGGAGGCGGCACTCGACCGATTGCACCTTCTCGTCGAGCAGTGCGACCGTCTTCTCGGCCGCGTCGCGATTCGCGTCGTCGCTGCCGGCGAGGGCGAGCACGCCCATCTCCTTCTTCGCGTGCCGCGGGACGCTGCCGCCCTGGAAGCCCGCCGCGACCCAGCACGCGCTCTGCACGCGCAGCGCCTCGTCGAAGGCGAGCGGCGCCAGGTTCCAGCCGCCGTTCGAGAACCCGATCACGTGGAGGCGCCGTTCGCCGACGCGGAGCCGCTGCTTCAGGTCGGCCGTCATCCGGCGGACCGCCGCGACGTCGGCCGCGTTCCAGCCCAACCCGGTCGACTTCGGCGCGAGCACGACGAAGTCCTCCTTGCACAGGTGCAGCAGCGAGCGCGCCATCCCGTCGTCGCTGCCGCCGTTGCCGTGCAGGATCACGACCAGCGAGCGCTCCTTCGCGGCGTCGAAGCCGCCCGGCATCACCAGCGTGCACTTCAGCCCCTCGAGCTGCTGCGTCGACTCGCCCGCCGGGAATGGCGCCGCCTGCGGCGCCACGACGAGGCAGCCCTGCAGCGCGGCGCCGGCCAGCCATGCCCCCATCGCTCGCTCCTCGGCGCCCGCGCGCGAAGTCGAGCGCGGCCGGGCGGGCGCGATGGTAGGCACCGTCGGGTTGACTTCGCGCCGGGCCCGGACAGGATGCGCTCGCGACCGGTCCCTCGGAGAGAGCTCGCATGGGCGCATCCGCATCCTCCCGCCGCGATTTCCTGCGACAGACCGCCGCGACGACGGCGGCGTTCTCGTTCGGCGCGTTCGGTTCGAGCGAGCGGCTGCGCGCGCAGCAGGGGCCGGCGGCTGCGAGTTCCGGCCTCGCCAAGCGGCGCTTCGGCAAGACCGGGATGGACGTCACGCCGCTCGGGTTCGGCGGCGCCGAGATCGGGTTCGAGCACACCGATCAGGCGACCGTCTCGAAGCTGCTCAACACCGCGCTCGACGCCGGCCTGAACGTCGTCGACACCGCCGAGTGCTACGTCGAGTCGGAGGCGCTGATCGGCGCGGCCGTCGGCCATCGGCGCAAGGAGTTCTTCCTCTTCACCAAGTGCGGCCACTGGGTCGAGGGCGACGGCGCGTCCGGCTGGTCGAAGGCGGAGCTGCTGCGCTCGATCGAACGGAGCCTCGGCCGGCTGAAGACCGACGCGGTCGACCTCGTGCAGCTCCACTCCTGCTCGCTCGAGGTGCTGAAGAAGGGCGAGTGCATCGAGGCGCTCGAACTGGCGAAGCAGCAGGGCAAGACGCGCTTCATCGGCTACAGCGGCGACTCCGCGGCGGCGCGCTACGCGGTCGAGTGCGGACGGTTCGACGCGCTGCAGACGTCGATCAACGTCTGCGACCAGGAGTCGATCGAGCTGACGCTTCCGCTCGCCGCCGAGAAGGGGATGGGCATCGTCGCGAAACGCCCGATCGCGAACGTCGTCTGGCGCCACGACGCGGCGCCGGCCAACGGCTACCACCTCGAGTACTGGAAGCGCCTGCAGGAACTGCGCTACGACTTCGCCATGGGCGACGCGCGCAAGCGGGAGGACGCGGACGGCCCCGTCGGCGTCGCGCTGCGCTTCACCGCCATGCAGCCCGGAGTCGGCGTCCTGATCGTCGGCACGACCAAGCCTGAGCGGTGGAAGCAGAACGCCGGGCTCCTGCAGCCCGGCCCGCTTCCCGAAGCGCTCGCCCGTTCGATCCGCGCCCGCTGGAAGGAGGTCGCGCGCAGCGACTGGACCGGGCAGACGTAGGCGCGCGCCGGCGGTCGCTCACCGCGCCGGCGTGCTCACCCGCCGTCGGCGCGTCGCCGCGCCCCCTTCCTCCGGCGCGGCGGGCCCGGCATCCTGCCGCCTCCATCGCGGCGGTGCGCCATGGACTGGCGCGGGCAGGAGCGCAGGCGAGGGCGATGGTGCGACGACGATTCGGCGAGGCGCTGCTCTTGGTGTCGGCGCTGTTCGGCTGCGCGTTCGAGGAGTCGGTGCCGCTGCGCGCGGACGCGGCGGCGCGCGGCGGCGAGGAGCGACCCATGGCGCACGACATCCACTCGTTCGCGCGACCGGAAGAGGCGCGGGTGCGGCGGCTCGAGCTCGACTTGACGGTCGACTTCGCGACGAAGCGGCTGAGCGGGCGCGCGAGCCTCCTGGTCGCGGCGCAGGCCGGCGCGAAGCAGCTGCTGCTCGACACGCGCGATCTCGAGATCCGCGGCGTCCGCGGCGACGCGCCGCTCGCGCACGCGCTCGGGCCGGTGCAGGGCGACTTCGGCCAGGCGCTGACGATCGAGCTGCCGGCGGCGCCGGCGGGCGCCGCCGCGCGCGAACTCTGGATCCACGTCGACTATGCGACGAGCCCGGCCGCGGCGGCGGTGCAGTGGCTGGCGCCGGCGCAGACCGCCGGCGGCAAGTCGCCGTTCCTCTTCACCCAGTCACAGGCGATCCTCGCCCGCACGTGGGTGCCGTGCCAGGACTCGCCCGGCGTCCGCATGACCTACGGCGCCCGGATCAAGGTGAACTCGCCGGCGGGCGGGCCGCCGCTGCTGGCGGTGATGTCGGCGGCCGGCAACCCCGAGCGCGCCAGCCCGGACGGCACCTACACCTTCGACATGCCGCAGCCGATCCCGAGCTACCTGCTGGCGCTGGCGGTCGGCGACCTCGCCTTCCGGTCGCTCGGCCCGCGCAGCGGTGTCTACGCCGAGCCTTCGGTCGTCGCGCGTGCCGCCGACGAGTTCGTCGACCTCGAGTCGATGATCGCCGCCGCGGAGCAGCTCTACGGCCCCTATCGCTGGGGCCGCTACGACGTGCTGGTCCTGCCGCCGAGCTTCCCGTTCGGCGGCATGGAGAACCCGCGCCTGACCTTCGCGACGCCGACCATCCTGGCGGGCGACCGCTCGCTGGTCTCGCTCGTCGCCCACGAGCTGGCGCACAGCTGGTCGGGCAACCTGGTCACCAACGCGACCTGGAACGACTTCTGGCTCAACGAGGGGTTCACCGTCTACTTCGAGCACCGCATCATGGAGGCGGTCTACGGCGACGAGTTCGACGAGGCGCTCGCCGTGCTGGGCCTCGCCGACCTCGAGCACACGATCGCCGAGCTCACCGCCGGCGGGCAGGCGCGCGATACCTGGCTCCGTCTCGACCTCGCCGGCCGCAATCCCGACGACGGCGTGACCGAGGTCGCCTACCAGAAGGGGGCGCGCTTCCTGCAGGCGATCGAGCAGGCGGTCGGGCGGGCGAAGTTCGACCGCTTCCTGCGCGCCTGGTTCGACGGCAACGCCTTCGAGAGCCGCACCACTGACGACTTCCTCGCCTTCCTGCGGCGCGAGCTGCTGGCCGGGCAGCCGGCGCTCGAGGCGTCGCTCCGCATCGGCGAGTGGGTCGACGGCCCGGGGCTGCCCACGAACTGCCCGCGGGCGACGTCGCGCGCGCTCGAGAAGGCGGCAGCGGAGATGGCGCGATTCAAGGGCGGCGCGGCGGCGGCGGCGCTCGACGTGAAGGGGTTCACCACGCAGCAGTGGCAGCAATTCCTGCGCGCGCTGCCGGCGGGGACGAGCGGCGCGCGGCTCGCGGAGCTCGACGCGGCGTTCGGGCTGTCGAACCGCGGCAACTCCGAGGTGCTGTTCCAGTGGCTCGAGCGGTGCGTCGCGCTGCGGCATGAGGCGGCGCTGCCGGCGCTGGAGCGCTTCCTCACCGCGCAGGGGCGGCGCAAGTTCCTGAAGCCGCTCTACCAGGAGCTGGCGAAGAGCAGCTGGGGCAAGCCGATCGCGATGCGGATCTACGCCAAGGCGCGGCCGGGCTACCACGCGGTCTCGACCGCGACGATCGACGGGATCCTGAAGTGGGGGAAGTGAGCGGCGAGGGCTCGCGGCCGCGCCCCGCGCCGCCGAAGCGCCCGGCCGGGATGGCGGCGCTGCTGGCGGAGGCGCGCGTCGCCGCGAAGCTCGAGGAGCCGGTGGCGCCGCGGCGCTGCGGTTCGCCGCGCGCATCGTTCCTCGCGGCCGGGGTCCTCGCCTTCATCGGAGCGGCGCGCTTCAGCAGCGACTTCCTCACCGATCGCGACCCGGGCTGGGTCGAGGGCTGGCGGGACTCGCCGCTGCGCTTCTTCGTGCGGATGCCCTCGGATGGCAGCCTGTTGGCCGACCTGAACGTGCAGTGGTTCAAGGTGCTGGCGATCCCGTGCTGCGTCGCCGGCCTCTACGTGGTGAAGCGGCTGCTGGCGCGGGACCTGCGCGCGACCCAGCGGCTTTGGCAGATGCCGCTCTACCGCCGTCTCTTCCTCGGGCTGTTCGCGCTGATGTGCCTGGTGATGGAGCTCGAGAAGAGCTTCCACTTCCTCGGGCTCCGGATGGCCGGCCAGTTGCCGGGCGAGCAGGCGTGGCTGAATCACCTGATCCACGGGTTCAGCCTTGCCGGGGGCTGGTGGTGGATGGGGTGGCTGCGCTTCGTGGCGCCGGAGGAGATGGCGTCGCGGCGCGCGCCGGCGGTTGCGGGCGCGCCGTCCGGGCACGGGGGGGCGGCGCGCCGTGGCTGAATCGCCGCAGCGCAACAACCCCCTGCACGGCATCACGCTCGAGGCGATCGTCACCGAGCTGTCGCAGCGCCTCGGCTGGCCCGAACTCGGCGAACGGATCCCGATCCGCTGCTTCCGCTTCGACCCGAGCGTGACCTCGAGCCTCAAGTTCCTGCGCAAGACACCGTGGGCGCGCGCGAAGGTCGAGGCGCTGTTCCTCGACCTCCGCAGCGAGCCGGGGCCGCGGTCGGATCAGCTGCCCTTGCCCTGAAGCTCGCGATCGGCCTGGCGCGCCTTGTCGGCGCGCTTGGCGCGGTCGGCGGTCACTCGTGCGGCCAGCTCGGGGTCGGCCAGCGCGAGGATCTGCGCGGCGAGCAGCGCGGCGTTCTCGGCGCCCCAGGTCCCGGCGGCGACGGTGGCGACCGGAATCCCGGGCGGCATCTGCACCGTGGCGAGCAGCGAGTCGAGGCCGTTGAACGGCTCGGTGGCGACCGGAATGCCGATCACCGGAAGCGTGGTGCGCGCGGCGACGGCGCCGGCTAGATGGGCGGCGCCGCCGGCGGCGGCGATCAGCACCCGGAGGCCGCGCGTGGCCGCGCTGCCGGCCCACTGGCCGACGTCCTCGGGCGTGCGATGCGCCGACATGACGCGCACCTCGCAGCCGATGCCGAGGCCCTTCAGGACCTCGATCGCCTTCTCGAGCTTCGGCAGGTCCGACGCCGAGCCCATCACGATTCCGACCTTGGCAGTGTTCATGGTTCCTGGCAGTTCCTGATCGTCCTTGGGTCCATCGCTTCGCAACGACTCTTGGTCGACTGCCTCGACGCGTCCGGCGCGAGGCGGATGCACTTCGTCGGATGCACTTCGTTCAGCCGGCGGTTCAGCCGGCGGCGGCGCCGAAGCTCGGCGGCGAGCTGTTCGCGGCGCCCGGCAGGCTGCCGGCCACCGCGGCGAAGGTCGAGGCGCGCGCCGGCGAGCCGACCTTCTCGGCGCGGACGCGCTCGTCCTGCTCGCGGCGGAAGGCGGCCCAGCGCTCGCGCAGCTCGGCGTCGTGGCGGGCGAGCATCGCCACCGCCAGCAGCGCGGCGTTGATCGCGCCGGTCTTGCCGATGGCGAGAGTGCCGACCGGGACGCCGGCCGGCATCTGGACGATCGACAGCAGCGAGTCCATGCCCTTCAGCGCATGGCTCTCGAGCGGGACACCGAAGACCGGCAGCAGCGTGTGCGCGGCGAGCATGCCGGGCAGGTGGGCGGCGCCGCTGCCGCAGGCGACGAGCGCCTGCAGGCCGCGCTCCTCGGCGGTGCGGGCGTAGTCGGCGAGGTACTGCGGCGTGCGGTGGGGCGACACGATCAGGCACTCGTGCGGCACGTCGAGCTTCTTCAGCGTGTCGCTCGCCGCCTGCATCGTCTCCCAGTCGGCCTTGGAACTGATCACCACGCCGACCTTCGGCGGCCCGGCGCTGCTCTTCTCCTTCTTCTTGCTCACGGCGTTCCTCCCCGAAGAGCGCGGAACGTTAGCCGGATCGGACGATTCGTTCCTGGATCAGTTGTTCCGGACAATTCGTTCCTGGATCAGTTGTTCAGGTTCGGCCGGTTCACCAACGGTGGTAGGCGGGGTGGCCGGGGCGGACGGCGACGAAGGTGCCGTGGCAGGTGGCGGTGACCTTGCCGGCGGCGGAGAGGGTGGCGTCGACCACGGCGCGATCGTCGCCCGACTCGACCACCCACGCCCGCAGTTCGAGCGGCCCGTCGACCGGCGTCGGGCGCTTCAGCTTCACCGCGAAGTCGGCCGTCACCGTGCAGGGCGGCGATTCGAGCCCCGCCTTCCGCATCAGGAGCATGGCCGCCATCCAGTTGCTGTGGCAGTCGAGCAGCGCGCCGGTGATGCCGCCGTTCAGCATCCCCGGGAACGCCTGGTGGTGGGGCGCCGCCCGCCACGTCGCGACCAGTTCGAGCGTCGGCTTGCCATCGGCCCCGGTCGCCGCCTGCTCGAAGCTGCGGATGTGGAGCCCCTGCGCGTTGGCCGGCCCGCAACCGAAGCAGATGCTCTTCGGCGAGTGGCGCTCCTGCACGCACGGGCCGCCCGCATCGTCCTGACTCATCGAGTGCCTCCCGTTCCCGGGCTCCCCGTTCGCTCACCCTGCCGCCGCGAACGTCGCCGCATACCGCGCCCGATAACGCGCCGCGATCAGCGCCGCGCCGAGCAGGATCACCATCGCCGCGAAGAACGGCAGCCGCGGGCCGAGCACGAACAGCGCCCCCGCCATCGCCGGTCCGGTCACGCGCGCGAGGCTCCCGCCCGACTGGTTGAGGCCGAGGAACGCCCCCTGCTCCGCCTCCGGCACCGCCCGCGACAGGAGCCCGGCCACCGACGGATTGGTCAACCCGAAGCCGAATGGCATCAGCACGCAGCCGGCGATCACCACCGCGAAGGTCGGCGCGCCGCCGATGATCCCGAGCGAGACGCCGAGGATCGCCGGCCCCACCGCCGCCAGCCGGAGCTCGCCGTACTTCGGGAGCAGCCGCCGAATGAAGCCGCCCTGGATCAGCGCCGAGAGCAGCCCGACCGCGAACAGGTAGCGCCCGGCGACCGGCGCGGCCTTCATCACGTCGTCGAGCGTCGGCTGCGCCACCGCCGCGGGCTGATTGAACCAGGTCGGGAACAACGACAGCCCGAACCGCGTGAACATCGCCTCGAAGCAGGAGAAGGCGAAGATGTTGAGGAAGTTGAGCCACATCAGGGTGGCGATCCGCGGGTCGCCGAGCGCCCGCTTCAGGTGGCCGCTGCCGAAGCTGCGCGAGCCGACGTCGCGCCGCTCCGGCTCCTGCAGCATCACGGCGCCGAACAGCGCCGCCGCCACCGAGAACGCCGCCGCGACGTAGCCCGGCAGCGCGAAGCGGCTCCCGACCCAATCTGCCGAGCACGCCGACAGCTCGCCGCCCATCAGCGGTCCGAAGGTGAAGCCGAGCCCGAACGCCGCGCCGAGCAGCCCCATCCCCTTCGCGCGCGACTTCGCGTCGGTCACGTCGGCGATGTACGCCTGTGCCGCGGCGAGATTGGCGCCGAAGAATCCCGCCAGCAGGCGCGACGCATAGAGCATCGGCGCGCTCTCCGCCCGGGCGAAGAGCAGGTACGCCGCGGCCGTCCCGAGCAGCCCGCCGACCAGCACCGGCTTGCGCCCGATCCGGTCGGAGAGCCGGCCCCACATCGGCGCGAACAGGAACTGCATCGCGGAGAAGCAGCTGAAGAGCAGCCCGAGCTCGAGCTCGCTCATCGCGAACGCCTTGCTGTAGATCGGCAGCAGGGGGATCACGATCCCGAAACCGAGCAGGTCGATGAACACGGTCAGGAAGATGAACAGCAGCGGCGAGCGGCCGGGGCGCTTCGCCCGGGCGGTGGCGGTTTCGGTCGGCATGGGGCGCGGAGTATAGGTGCAGCGCGAGCGGGGGACGGCGCGGCGCGCGAGCGCGCGCTCGTCCGTGGCGGAGGACGGCATGGCGCGTGCACACGAGACGGGTCGCGGCAGGTTTTCCGCGGCGACGATCGCCGGCCTCGCTGCGATCAGCGCCGCGGCGCGCGCGCAGGACGCCAGCGCGCCGCCGCCACCACCGGCCGCGCCGCTCACGGCCGGCTTCGACGACCACTTCTTCCTGCAATCCGCCGACGGGCGCAACCGCGTCGAGCTCGGCGCGCTGATCCAGGTGCACGCCGTCGCCTTCGGTCGCGGCTCGCACGGGCGCGATGGCGACGTCTTCCTGCGCCGGTTCCGGCTCGAGCTCTCCGGCCGCATCGACGACGCGTGGCGCTTCAACTTCGAGCCGAAGTTCACCGAGCACGAGGTCGAACTCGAGGAGGCGTGGGTCGGCGCCGAGCTCGAGCGCGGACTCCTCGCGATGGCCGGCCGGATGAAGGAGCCGTTCAGCCTCGAGGAGGCGCGCTCGCAGAAGCATCTCGCCTACGTGAACTTCTCGATCCTGAACCAGTTCGTGCCGGCCGAGGGACACGGGCTCACGTTGGCGGGCGAGGCGCGCGACAACGCGTGGGAGTGGGGGGCGGCGCTCTACCAGGGCGGCGAGGAGGGGCTGAACGACGGCGACGAGTTCGCGCTGCGCGCGGTCACGCGGCCGTTCGCGCTCGGCGCGCCGGCGCTGCGACGGTTGCAGTTCGGCGCGGCGGCGACGGTCGGGCGGAGCGACGGCTCGCTCGCCGGCGTCGAACTCAAGAACGAGGCGCGCGTTCCGTTCGCGACGCTCGACCCGGCGGCCGAGTCGGATGGGGAGCGCGTGCGGCTCGGCCTCGAGGCGGCGTGGTGGGGCGGTCCGGTCGAGGTCGCGGCCGAGGCGGTGCGGATCGAGCAGCAGGTCGAGGGCCCGCTCGAGCAGGAGCGCGCAGCGCTGCAGGCGTGGTACGTCGGCGCCGCGTGGGTGCTCACGGGCGAGGAGCGGACGGTGAAGGCGTTCCGGCCGGCGCGACCGTATCGGCTGCGCGGCGGCGCCGGCGGCGGCCTCGGCGCGCTCGAGCTGGCCGGTCGCGTCTCGCGCCTCCAGTTCGGCGACGGCTTCAGCGAGTCGGGCGTGCTGCCCGCCGGCTCCGACCCGCGCCGCGTCACGAGCTTCGACCTCGGCCTGAACTGGTATCTCACCTGGAACGCGCGGGTGAAGCTGCACGGCCTGCTGACCCGCTACGCCGAGCCGATCGCGATCGGCGGCCAGGCAACGCGCGACGAGAAAGCGCTGCTGCTGCAGTTGCAGCTCCACTTCTGAGTCGCACCCGTCGGAGCGACTCCGCGAGCGCATACAGCAGCCCTGACCGACGGGATCGGGAGGTTGCATCGATGCGGAACAAGAGGCGTGCGGGGGAGCGAACGATGCGCGAAGGGCGGGAGGGGGTGCCGTGGCTCGTCACCGCGACGGCCAGCGTGCTGGCGGGCGCGCTGTCCGGCTGCAGCTACCACCACGTGTCGAGCTGGAGCAATTTCGAGCTGGTCGCGCCCGACCCGGCAGGGAATCGCGCCAGCTGGGGACTGTTCGAGACCGTGAGCGGCGACTGGAAGGTGGTCGACCGCGTCGACGTCCCGTCGCCGCCGCAATCGGTCCAGCAGGATCACGTCGGCGCCAAGGACGACTTCAATCTGCTGCTGGTCACCGGCGCGAAGGCGGAGGCCGGCACGCTCTCGGTGCGGTTGCGCGCGCTCGACGGCACGATCGACCAGGGCGGCGGGCTGGTCTGGCGCGCGCAGTCACCGCGCGACTACTACCTCGCGCGCTGGAACCCGCTCGAGAACAACGTGCGCGCCTACGTCGTGAAGGACGGCGTGCGCACGATGCTCGCCAGCGAAGGCGTCGAGCTCGGCGACGGCTGGCACGCGCTGGCGATCACCTTCGACGACGACCGCATCGAGGTCGCCCTCGACGGCCAGGTGAAGCTGGCGTTCGACCACTCCGCGCAGTTCCCGGCCGGCCGCTTCGGGGTGTGGACCAAGGCCGACGCGCGCACGCAGTTCGACGATCTCGCGATCGCGGACTGACGCGGACTGAACAGCAGCGCTCGCCGGCCTGACCGGCGCATGCGCCAGGACCCGCATCCGCGGCACTCGCGTTGCATTCGTTCCCGAGCGGGACGAATGCGAGCGGAGCGGAACCATGCGGTGCGGGGCAGCGACGATCATCCTCGGGACGCTGGTCGGTGCGGTGGCACTGGGTGTCACCGCGAGTGCACGTCTCGGCGGAGCCGCTCGACTCGATCCGCTGGCGGCACGCGGGGCGGCCGACGACAGGGGCGGTGAGCCGCTCGCGAAAAGCACATCCGCCGAGTCCGCGCTCCGAGAGATCGGAGTCGCTTCCGCTGCGCTTCCGCCGCCGATCCCGGCGGAACGGGTGCCGGCGCCCGGGTCGACCGTCGTGGAGCCGGACGGTCCGACGGTCGTGCGGCGGATCGTCGTCATGCGCGCCGAGAACGGCACCCCGATCGCCGGGGCGGCGATCACCCTGCAGGACGTGCCAGAGCACTTCGGCGACAAGCGGCCGGAACGCCGTGCGGTCGACCTGCGCACGGACGCCCGCGGCGAACTCCAGATCGCCATCGACCGTCGGATCGACGCGATCGTCCGCGTGCCGGGTTGCTGCGTCGAGGCGGCGGAGGTGCCGTTCGACCGGAATCTGCCGACCGCGATCGTGACGATCCCGCTGTTTCCCGCGGCCTCCCTCGCGGGTCGGGTGGTCGATGAGCATGGCAATCCGGTCGCAGGGGCTGAGGTGGCGGCGATCGGCCGCTACCACCGCGAGGCCACTGCCGTCAGCCGTGGCGGCTGCGGGAATGGCTACCACGCCTGGAACCGGGACCTCGGCACCACCGATGCCCAGGGTCGCTACGGGCCGGTGACCTGCTACGCCGGCGGGATTCCAGCCTTCGAGGTGGCGTTCGAGGGGCGACAGGTCGTGCTGGCCGGAATCGAACTGGATCCGACGCTCGGTCCCGTGTTCGACGTCGAACTCCGCCTGCCGCCGCGCGTCGAACTCAACGTCCACGTTCGGACGCCCGACGGTCGGCCGGCCAGGGACGACTCACTCGAAGCGGTCGTGACGCGCGAGTTCGATTGCTTCGCGCCCATCGAGTCGTGGGGGCACTTCCACTCGGAGGGCGTCGCGACGTTCGCGCTTCCTGCGGCCGGGCGCCATCGACTCCGGTTGCAGGCGGTCAGCGACGACGCGGTGGAGGAACCCGCTCCTGCCATCGAGCTCGACCTCGTGGTCCGTCACGGAACGAACGACATCACGGTCGTCTTGCCGTGGTCGGTCGCGCAGGCGGACGCGTCCGACGCGGCACTGGACGACGAGAGCGACGACGCGGGGGACACCGAAGAGGTGGACGACGAAGCGGCGCCGCCGGAGTCGGAGCCGGGAAACCTGGTCGGGAGCATCGCCTGCGAGTGCAGCGAAGAGGAGGGTTGCGACTCGTTGCGTGTCCGGGTGCTCCGCGATGGCGTCACGATCGATGCGATCGACGCCCCATGGAACGACGAGTACGAGTTCGACGATCTGGAGCCGGGCGCCTACGTCGTCGTGCTCGATGGGGCCGGCCATCGCCCGGTCGAGTCCGCGCCGGTCGTCGTCGAGGCGCACGCCACGACCGAGGTCGCACGGCTGGTTGCACCAGCCATCGGCCAAGTCCGCGGCCGACTCGTCGACCCGTTGGGACGCCCGCTCGTGGGGATCGACCTCGCGCTGGTTGGCGCTGCCGACCCGGAGCAGGAGCGCGTGCATGCGGAGACCGACGAGAGCGGGCGCTTTCGCCTGCCTCGACTCCGCGACCCGGCCTTCCTCGACGTCGTTGATCCCGGAGTCGGCGCCGTCCGTATGCCGTTCCCCGACCTCGCACCGACGGAATGGACCATCGAGCTGCCGGCGCCGCGGCGCATCACCGGCACGATCGTCACGCCGCTCGGAGTGCCGCGACACTGGGTCACGGTGCGCTGGGGCGATGCGTCGGCGACGGCGGCGAACCCGGGTGGGATGGTGCCGCCCGGCGAGCGGCAGACCGAAGAAGCTGCCGTCGCCGCCGACGGGACCTTCGTCATCGAGCGCGCTTCCGCGGGTCCGTGCATCCTCGAGCCGCGCTACTCCAGCTTTCCGCTCACGAACTACGTCGTCGCCCGCCGGCTTCTGCCGGCGGGTGGTGACCTCGACCTCGGCGTCTGGGAGTTGCCGGCGGTGCAGTGAAGGAATCGCCGCCGGGCCGCGGCCGTCAGCGAGCGGCGACCCTCTCGCCGCCTACAGCCACCGCCTCCCCCGCAGCCACCGCCAGGTGCACCCGCCCACCAGCGCCATCAGGCCGAGCAGCGCCCACACGCCCCACGGCCGGTCGATCAGCGGCATCGCCCGGAAGTTCATGCCGAACAGCCCGGCGAGGAGGCTGAGCGGCAGCAGCAGGGTCGCCACCGCGGTCAGCGTGCGCATGGTGACGTTGAGCTCGGTGTTCATCGCGGTGAGGTGGGCGTCGCGCGCGGCGAGGATGCCGTCGCGGACGGCCTCGAGCAGGTCGTAGATGCGCAGCATGTGGTCGGCGACGTCGCGCAGGTAGGGCTCCTCCGCCCGCGGGATCAGCGGGTTGCCGCCGCGCGCGAGCGCCTGCATCACGTCGCGCTGGGCGCGCACGACGCGGGCGAGCGCGGCGGTGCGGCGGCGCAGCTGCTGCAGCTTCTCCAGCGTGTCGGTGGCGGCGCGCTCGAGCGAGCGCTCCTCGAGCTCCTCGGCGCAGTCGATCATCTCGTCGACGCGCTCCTCGAACACGTCGCACAGGTGATGCAGGATCGCGTGGAGGATCCGCTCGGGCTTGCCGAGGTAGTAGTCGGGGTTGCGTTCGAGCGTCGGGCGGAGCGGGTCGAGCAGCGGCAGCTCGCGACGCACCACCGAGACCAGCCAGCCGCGGCCGAGGAAGAGCGAGATCTTGCGGGTGTGGACCTCGAGCCCCGGCTCGGGCGCGTGGACGATCGCCATCAGGTGGCCTTCGAGCTCGCGCAGCAGCGGCGGGTGGTGGGGCTGGAGCGAGTCCTCGAGCGAGTCCTTCGGCAGGTGCAGTTGCTCGAGGAGGAACGCCTGCTCGGCGGTGTCGGGGACGACCGCCTCGAACCACGCCGGGTGGCGCGCGAGGCCGGCCGCCGCGGCGCGCGCCGCCTCGAGACCGGTCGTCGTGCGCCAGCCACCGCCCTCGCCACGGTGGACCCTCAGCATCAGCGTCCTCCAGTCGGGGGCGCGGCGGGCGATCCGGCGCCGGCGCCGGCGTCGCCGTCGCCATCGAGTCGCACCGGCAGCGGCCGGTCGGCGCGCAGCACGACCTCGCGGTGCGGGAAGGGGATCGCGATGCCGTTGCGCGCGAAGGCAGCGTCGATCGCGAAGTGCAGGTCGCTGGTGACGCGGCCGGTCTGGCGGGTGTCGGGCAGCCAGAAGGTGAGACGGAAGTCGATCGAACTGTCGTTGAAGCGCAGGAACCAGACCTCCGGCGCCGGGCGCCGCATCACCCGTCCATCCTTCGCCGCCACCTCGAGCAGGACGTCGCGCACCCGCTTCAGGTCGCTGCCGTAGGCGACGCCGACCACGATCGACACCCGCATGCGCGGGTCGATCGCGTCGTGGTTCACCACCCGCTGGGTGATGAACTCACGGTTGGGGACCAGCACGTGGATGTTGTCGGCGGTTTGGATGGTGGTGGCGCGGATGCCCAGTTCGCGCACGGTCCCGACCTGCCCATCGCCGAGGCTGATGGTGTCGCCCGGCTTGATCGGCCGCTCCAGCAGCAGGATCAGGCCGCTGACGAAGTTGCTGATGATCTCCTGCAGCCCGAAGCCGATGCCGACCGACAGCGCGGCGACCAGGTAGCCGAGGTTGGCCAGGTCGAACAGGCGGGTCGCCGCGAGCCAGAAGCCGGCGCCGTGCAGCGCGTAGATCGAGAGCGTCGTGATCGTGTAGCGCGTGCTGCGCAGGAGCGCGGTCATCGGCAGCAGCACGTCGGTCAGCGCCAGCTTGAGCTGGCGGGCGACGTGCACGGTCAGCACGGCGATCAGCACGGCGAGCAGGACGTCCCACCAGGTGCGGCGCGCGACCGGATCGGTCGCGTCCTGCAGCGGCAGGGGGCGCTCGAAGAAGGCGCGCAGGCTGGCGAAGGACGTGCCGGTGAACTGCAGCACCAGGAGGAGCAGCACCACGATCACGGCGGCGCGCAGCAGGAAGCGGAGGATCTCGTCGAGCGCATGCAGGCGCGCGCGGTCGAGCGACGCGGCGTCGTCCTCGTCGGGCGCGCCTTCGCCGCCGCCGCCGCTGCCGCTGCCGCCGC
>Ga0194121_10001658_pt1 | contig 37036 bp, 32 predicted proteins | sample TA2MahCa50mmetaG_FD_148609 | JGI IMG/M metagenome (GOLD analysis project Ga0194121, IMG submission 148609) | Freshwater microbial communities from Lake Tanganyika, Tanzania - TA2015020 Mahale Deep Cast 50m | ecosystem: Environmental > Aquatic > Freshwater > Lake | place: Tanzania: Lake...
TATTGTTTATAAATAATTAAACAGACGGTTGTGCGGACGGTTCCGCGACCATTCCCTGCAAATCCGGCACCGCCACGTCCTCGGCCGCGCCGAGGTCGACGCCCGAGCTCGCCATTTCTTCCTGGAGCCCATCCAGAACCGCGCCACTCACGAGGTCGCAGTAGAGATTGATGGCGCGCGAAGCGTCGTCGTTTCCCGGGATCGGATAGGTGATGCCGTCGGGGTCGCAATTCGAATCGAGGATCGCCGCGATCGGGATCTTGAGCTTCTGCGCCTCGGAAATCGCGATGCGCTCGCGGTTGGTGTCGATCACGAACACGATGTCGGGAAGCCCACCCATCTCCTTGATGCCGCCGAGGCCGCGCTCGAGCTTGTCGCGCTCGCGGGTGAGCTGCAGGAGTTCTTTCTTGGTGAGCCCGACATTCTCTTCGGCCAGCCGCGCGTCGAGTTCCTTCAGGCGCTTGATCGAGTTCGAGATCGTGTTCCAGTTGGTGAGCGAGCCGCCGAGCCAGCGGTGATTGACGTAATACTGGCCACAGCGCTTGGCGGCCGCCGCGATCGGCTCCGAGGCTTGACGCTTGGTACCGACAAGAAGGACGCGGCCGCGGGCCGCAACGATATCGCGGATCGCCTGGAGCGCTCGATGCAAGAGCGGCACCGTCTGCTGCAGGTCGATGACGTGGATGTTGTTGCGGGCGCCGAACAGGTAGCTCGACATCCGCGGGTTCCAGCGGTGGGTTTGGTGGCCGAAATGCGCACCGGCTTCCAAGAGCTGACGCATCGTGAAGGCGGGAATCGCCATTGATCTTCCTCCGGTTGGACCGCTGCGGCGCTTGCGTCGGGCCCTAAGGCCCGACACCGGAGCAGAACCCCGAGGGGCCTGCGCACCGCATGTGGATTTCCCCCTCGGACATCCCGAGGGAGTTCGGCCGGGTTGATACCCTTCCTGGTCGCGGAAAGCAAGGGTCTGAGCGCAGGGGCTGCCGCTAAGCTCCTCTCCGGGCACGGTTTTCGCCGTGATCCGTGCGATCGGCGGACGCTGCTCGCGGCCGCTAAGCCCGACCGACGAAATCGCGATCGTCCCGGCTTTGTGCGGCGGCTGACCGCCGCCGCAAGCAACACCGCCCTGGCTAGATTTCCTGAATCTCGGCGATCCCGGGTACGGCGGCGATGCGCTCGCGGATGGCGGGCGTCACCGCGAACTTGCGCCCGAGGTCGATTTCGACCTCGGTCGCGCGATCGGCGAGCTTCAGCATCACCGCGACCGGCCCCCGGCCCTTGCCGGCTTCCTTGAGAAGCGCGGCGAGCGCGCCGACCGCGCCCGGGTCGGTCACCGTCACGGCGAGGCCGGCATCGGTGTCGGCCGCCATCTTCTCGAGCGACTGCACCGCTTGGGCGGTCAGGCGCTGGAAGTCGCCCTCGGTCGAGGCTTCGATCGTCATCACGATCGAGCGGCCGACCGTCAAGAGGTCGCCGGCCTGCGCCAGCAGCTCGGAGAACGCCGTCACCTCGAAGCTGCCGCTGGTATCGGAGAGCTGGATGCGGGCGAAGCGGTTGCCCTTGGCCGAGCGGCGTTCCTGAACGCCGAGCACGGTGCCGGCGACCATGTAGTTCCGTGCCTCGCCGTTGGCGCGCGCCGCGACGTCGGCGATCTTCAGGACGCCGAGGCGCCGGAGCTCGCGTTTGTAGGCATCGAGCGGATGGGCCGAGAGGAAGAGCCCCAGCGCCTCGAACTCGTGGGTGAGCTGCTCCATGGGCCGCCACGCCGCCGCGACCGGGAGCACGAAATGCGCCGCCGGGCTGCCGGCTTCACCGAACAGGCTCACCTGCTTGCTGATGCGATCCTCGGCCGCGGTTGCCGCTAGCTTCATGATGCTCTCGGCCCCGGCATGGACCCGCGCGCGGTCCTCGCCCAAGCCGTCGAACGCCCCGGCCGCGGCCAAATTCTCGATCTGGCGCTTGTTGAGCGAACGCGCTTCGGCGCGGTTGGCGAAGTCGGCGATCGACTTGAACGGCCCGTGCGCGTCCCGTTCGGCGATCACCGCCGCCATCGCCTGGGCGCCGACGTTCCGGACCGCGGCCAGCGCGTAACGGATCGCCGCGGCGCCGTCCGGATCGCGCTCGACGGTAAAGACGACGCCCGAGCGGTTGATGTTGGGCGGCCGGAGCTCGATCCCGACCTTGTCGAGTTCGCGCTTGAAGCCGGCGATCTTCTCGACATTGCTCAAGTCGAGGGTCATCATCGCGGCGAAGAATTCGACCGGATAATGCGCTTTCAGGTACGCGGTGTGGTAGGCGAGCAGCGCGTAGCCGGCCGAGTGCGCCTTGTTGAAGCCGTAGCCCGCGAACTTATCGACCAGATTGAAGACGTAGATCGCGCGGTCCTCGGGCACGCCCTTGGCCATCGCGCCTTTGACGAAGCGCTCGCGCTGCGCCTCCATCTCGGACTTGATCTTCTTGCCCATGGCACGGCGCAGGAGATCGGCTTCGCCCAAGGTGAACCCCGCGAACACCTGAGCGATCTGCATCACCTGCTCCTGGTAGATGATGACGCCGTAAGTGTCCTTGACCACCGGCTCGATCAGTTCGTGCAGGAACTCGGGCTTTTCGCGCCCGTGCTTGGAGGCGACGTATTTCGGGATATTCTCCATCGGGCCGGGCCGGAACAGCGCGACCAGCGCGATCAGATCCTCGATGCCGGACGGCTTGGCTTCGCGGAGCAGGCTCTGCATGCCCGGGCTTTCGAACTGGAACACGCCGATGGTGTCGCCCGCGGTCATGAGGTCGTAGGTTTTCCTGTCGTCCAAGGTGAGCTTGGCGTAGTCGATCGCGTATTCGGGGCCCCGCCTCGCGATCAGCTTGGCGGCCTGGTCGAGGACGGTGAGCGTCTTCAAGCCCAGGAAGTCGAATTTCACGAGCCCGGCGGCTTCGGCGTACTTCATCGAGAACTGCGTGACCGGCATCTCCGAGCGCGGATCGCGGTACATCGGCACCAGCTCGTCCAACGGCCGGTCGCCGATCACGACGCCGGCGGCATGGGTCGAGGCGTGGCGGTAAAGGCCTTCTAGCTTGATCGCGATCTCGAGGAGCTTGGCGACCTTGGGGTCGGCGTCGCGCTCCTGCTGGAGCCGGGGCTCGACTTCAATCGCGTCCTTGAGCTTGATCGGGTTGGCCGCGTTGAACGGCACCATCTTCGACAAGCGGTCGACCTGGCCGTAAGGCATCTGCAGCACGCGGCCGACGTCGCGGACGGCGGCGCGCGCCTGGAGCTTGCCGAAGGTGATGATCTGGGCGACGCGGTCGCTGCCGTAGCGATCCTGAACGTACTCGATGACGCGGTCGCGCTTGTCTTGGCAGAAGTCGATGTCGAAGTCAGGCATCGACACACGTTCGGGGTTCAAGAACCGCTCGAACACGAGGCCGAATTGCAGGGGATCCAAGTCGGTGATGCGGAGCGACCACGCCACCACCGAGCCCGCGCCCGAGCCGCGCCCGGGACCGACCGGAATATCGTGGTCTTTCGCGTACTGGATGAAGTCGGCGACGATCAGGAAGTAGCCGGCGAACCCCATCTTGGCGATGACGTCGAGCTCGAACTCGAGCTTGTCGCGGTAGGGCTTGGCCAGCGCTTCCCGCGCCGGCGCATCGGCGCCCGGTTGATAGACGTGGGCCGCGAGCCGCGCCTCGAGCCCGGTGCGGGCGCGGATTGCCATCTCCTCGGCCTCGTCGCGGCCGTGGGCGCCGGAAAACTGCGGCAGGATCGGGGCTCGCTCCTCGGCGGCGTAGGCGCAGCGCTGGGCGATCGCCAGCGTGTTGGCGATCGCCTCCGGCAGGTCGGCGAACAGCGCCTGCATCTCGGCCGCGGTCTTGAAGCGGTGGTCGGGGGTCATGCGGCGGCGCTCGGCCTGGTCAACATAGGCGCCGTCGGCGATGCAGAGCAGCGCATCGTGCGCCTCGTACATCGAGCCGTCCGAAAAATAGACATCGTTGGTCGCGACCAGCGGCAGATCGAACTTGTAGGCGAGATCGATCAGCGGGCCCTCGATCCGCGCTTCGCCGGTCGCGCCGTGCCGCTGCAGCTCGACATAGAGCCGGCCGGGGTAGAGCCGGGCGAACCGTCGCAGCGCCTCTTCGGCGACCCCGTCGCGGCCGTCGCGGATCGCGCGTCCGACCTCACCGCCCACGCCACCGGTGAGCGCGATCAGGCCATCGGCGTGGGCGGCGAGGTCGCGCCCCGCGACCTGCGGCGCCAACCCGCCGACCGCGTTCCGGAACGAGAGCGAGGAGAGCTTGATCAGGTTGCGATACCCGGTCTCGTTCTGGACCAGGAGCACGAGCTGGTCGGTGGCGCGGCCGCGGGTCGCATCGTTCCCGTCCTCGCGCGTCACGTTCAAGATGGTGCCGACGATCGGCTGGAGACCGGCTTTCTTGGCGGCCGCGGAGAATTCGAGCGCGCCGAACATGTTGGCGGTGTCGGTGACCGCGACCGCCGGCATCGCCTGGCTCTTGCAGAGCTTGACGATGTCGCTGAGTTGCAGCGCGCCCTCGGACAGCGAATAGGCCGAGTGGACGCGAAGGTGAACGAACGGCGCGTGGGGCATGACCGTTCATGCCACGGGCGAAGCACGGCGTCAGCCGAACAAGCGGCGAACGCGAAAACGAAGCTGTGGACTGTTCGGGCTCGACCGAACCCCCACCCTTCCCTCCCCCTCGTCGACGTTGACGGGAGGGGATAGGAAGGAGGTATCTACCCCTCGACCAGCACGCCGCGCTCCAGCACCACGCGCCGGTCCATACGGGCGGCGAGCGCGAGGTTGTGGGTAGCGATGAGCGCGGCCAAGCCGTCGCGCTTGGCGGCCGTCAAGAGCTCGCCGAAAACGATGTCGGCGGTCGCCTGATCCAAATTCCCGGTCGGTTCATCGGCCAGGAGCACGTGCGGGCCGTTGGCGAGCGCGCGCGCGATCGCGACCCGCTGCTGCTCGCCGCCGGAAAGCTTGGCCGGGCGATGGTTGAGCCGCGGCGCGAGCCCGAAGCGATCGAGCAGCGCTTCGGCGGCGCGGCGCGCGTCGGCTTTGGCCGCGCCCGCGATCAGCTGCGGGACCATCACGTTCTCGACCGCGGAAAACTCGGGCAACAGGTGGTGGTACTGGTAGACGAAGCCCAGGAGCCGCCCGCGCGCTTTGGTTCGCTCGCGATCGCCGAGCGCGCTCAAGTTCATGTCGCCGTAGCGGACGTCGCCCGCATCCGGCCGCTCCAGGAGCCCGGCGATGTGAAGGAGCGTCGACTTGCCGGCGCCCGAGGGGCCGACCAAGGCGACGCATTCGCCCGGGAGGACGGTAACGCTCGCGCCCTTCAGCACCTCGAGCCGGCGCTCGCCCTGGGCGAAGCTCCGGACGATGCCGGCCAACGTGAACGGAGCGCGCGCGTCGGCCGCCATCGCTATTCGTAGCGGAGCGCTTCGACCGGATCGAGCCGCGCCGCCCGCCACGACGGATAGAGCGTCGCCAGGAACGAAAGCGCGAGTCCGAGCACGACCACCAACACGACCTCGAAGGTCTCGACCTTGGCCGGAAGCCGCGACAGGAAGTAGATCTCAGCGGCGAACAGGTTGGTGTTGGTCAGGCCCTCGAGCCAGCGCCGGATCGATTCGATGTTGTCGCAAAAGGCGAGCCCGGCGGCAAACCCCAGGGCGGTGCCGACGACGCCGATCGAGGTGCCGGCGATGAAGAACACGCGCATGATCGCGCCCCGGGTCGCGCCCATGGTGCGGAGGATAGCGATCGCCCGCCCCTTCTCCTTCACCAGCATGGTCAGGCTCGAAACGATGTTGAAGGCGGCGACCAGGACGATCAGCGTCAAGATCAGGAACATGACGTTGCGCTCGACCTCGACCGCGTTGAAGAAATGTGAGTTGACCTGGCGCCAGTCGGTGATGCGGACCGGCGCGCCGGCGGCGGTGAACAGCTTGGGGCGGATGCCGTCGATCGCCTGCGGATCCCTGGTCAGCACCTCGATCGCGCTCACCGCTCGATCGAGGTTGAAGAATACCTGCGCCGCCTCGAGCGGCATGAAGACGAAGGTCGAGTCGTACTCGAACATGCCGGAATCGAACGTCGCCGCGACCGTATAGGTGCGCTGGCGCGGCAGCGTGCCGATCACGGTCGCCTGCACCTGCGGCGCGACCAGGCGGAGCTTGGCGCCGGGCGACAAGCCGAGCCGCTCGGCCAGCCGGATGCCGACGACGATGCCGTCGGGGGCGCTGAAATCGGCCAGGCTCCCGGTCCGGATGTTGCCAGCGATCAGCGGGTTCTTGGCGAGCTGCTCGGGCTCGATGCCGCGCACCAGCGCGCCGCGCGCGTTCTGGTTGGCGATCACCATGACCTGGCCCTCGACGATCGGCGAGGCCCGCACCACGCCCTCGACCGTCGCCAGCCGCTCGGCGAGGACGGCGTAGTTGGCGAGATCGCCCTGCGGCGCCTGGACGGTCGCGTGGCCGTTCAACCCCAGAATGCGGCCCAACAGCTCGGCCTTGAATCCGTTCATCACGGCCGGAACGATGATCAAGGTCGCGACCCCGATCATGATGCCCAAGAGCGAGAACAGCGCGATCACCGAGATCAGGCCCTCCTCGCGCCGAGCGCGAAGGTAGCGGATCGCGAGCATCCATTCGAAGGTCGACATCAGTGCAGGGCGTGGACGATCCCTCCCCCTCGCCGAGGGGGAAGGTAGGGAGGGGGATGCCGTCGGTAGACCGGGAAGCCGCCCCCCTCCCTACCCTCCCCCTGCGAGCAGGGGGAGGGAGTAATCCTCGGGATCGTCATGGCCCTCACGCCGCGACCCGGGCCAACGCCGATTCGAGCGAGAGCTCCTCGCGTTGGCCGGTGCGGCGCGCTTTCAGCTCGACCACGCCTTTCTTCAAGCCGCGCGGACCGACCACGATCTGCCACGGCAGCCCGATCAGATCCATGGTCGCGAACTTGGCGCCGGGGCTTTCATCGACGTCGTCCAAGAGCACCTCGGTGCCACCGGCCCGGAGCTTGCGGTAGATCTCGTTGCAGGTCGCCTCGCAGTCGCGCTCGCCCACTTTGAGGTTGACGATCCCGACCTTGAACGGCGCGACCGCGGCCGGCCACACGATGCCGTTGGGGTCGTGGTTGGCTTCGATGATGGCGCCGACCAGGCGCGAAACGCCGATCCCGTAGGAGCCCATCTCGACCGCGACCGCCTCGCCGTTGGCGCCGGCGACGGTCGCCTTCATCGCCTCCGAGTACTTCTTGCCGAAATAGAAGATGTGCCCGACCTCGATCCCGCGCGCGGTGACGCGGCGGTCGTCGGGGAGCCGCGCGAACGCGGCCGGATCGTGCTTCTCCGAGGTCGCCGCGTAGTGCTGGGTCCAGCGCTTGACGTAGGGTTCGAGGTCGGAATCGAAATCGATGGTATCGCGCAGGACGTCGAAGTCGACCAGCGCCTTGTCGCAGTAGACCTCGGTCTCGCCGGTCTCGGCCAGGATGATGAATTCGTGGCTCAAATCGCCGCCGATCGGCCCGGATTCGGCCTGCATCGGGATCGCCTTCAGGTCCATGCGCGCGAACGTGCGCAAGTAGGCGACGAACATCTTGTTGTAGGCGCGCTTGGCGCCGGCGTAGTCGAGATCGAACGAGTAGCTGTCCTTCATCAGGAACTCGCGTCCGCGCATGACGCCGAAGCGCGGCCGGATCTCGTCCCGGAACTTCCACTGGATGTGATAGAGCAGCTTAGGCAGGTCGCGGTAGCTCTTGATCGCGTCGCGGAAGATATCGGTGATCAGCTCCTCGTTGGTCGGGCCATAGAGCATCTCGCGCTCGTGGCGGTCTTTGATGCGGAGCATCTCCTTGCCGTAGACCTCGTAGCGGCCGCTTTCGCGCCAAAGCTCGGCTGGCTGAACCGTCGGCATCAGAAGCTCCTGGCAACCGGCGGCGTCCTGCTCTTCGCGAACGATCTGCTCGATCTTCTTCAAGACGCGATGGCCGAGCGGGAGCCACGTGTAGATGCCGGCCGCCGACTGCCGGACCATGCCGGCGCGCAGCATCAGCCGATGCGACACGATCTGCGATTCGGTCGGATTCTCCTTGAGGATCGGCAGAAAGTACCTGGATCGGCGCATCTCGAATTGTTCCGCGTGGAGCGGCCCGGCGCCGCTTGAAAACCGGGGCGACTTTAGGCAAACGCCCGCGGCAAGGCAAACGATGCGAAGCTCGCATCGCGACGAATGCGGACCGCGCGGCTACGCGCCGCGCCGCCAGCGTGCGAGTGCCAAGACGGCGCCGCCGGCGACCAGGCCCCAGAACGCGCCACCGATCCCGAAGAAGCTGACGCCCGAAGCGGCGACCACGAAGGTGACGACCGCCGCCTCGCGGTCCGCGGCCTCGGCGGTCGCGCCGGCGATCGCGCCGCCGAACGAACCCAAGAGCGCAAGCCCGGCGACCGCCTCGATCAGATAAGGCGGCGCTGCGCCGATAAAGGCGGCGGCGGCGCCAGCGCCCAAACCGACCACGACATAAGCGGCGCCGTTCACGACCGCAGCCCAATAGCGCCGCGTCGGGTCGGGATGGGCCTCGGGTCCGGCGCAGAGCGCGGCGGTGATTGCGGCCAAGTTCACCGCGTGCGACCCGAACGGCGCCGCGAGGCCCGTGAACAGGCCGGTGGTCGTGAACAGCGGACCCGGCGCCGGCTTGAAACCGTTGGCGCTCAGGACCGCGACGCCGGGGATGTTTTGCGACGCCATCGTCACCAGGAAGAGCGGCAGCGCGATGCCGACGATCGCCGGCAGCGTGAAGGTCGGCATGACCGCGACCGGCGCCGGTGCCACCGCCGCCGCGGTCGAAAAGCTCCCGGGTGCCATGACCGCGATGACGATCAGCGCCAGCACGACCACCGCCGGCACGGCATAGAGGCGTTTGAAGCGCGCGACCGCCGCCCATACCAGGATCAAGCTCAACCCGATCGCCGGCGATTCGGCGACCGCTTTGACCGGCGCCAGGCACAGGTTCAAGAGCACGCCGGCCAGCATCGCGTTCGCGAGCGAAGCCGGGATCGCCGCGACGGCGCGCCCGAGCGGCCGCCAAAGGCCGGCCGCGACGATCAGGACCCCGGTCACGATGAAGGCGCCGACGGCGGCGGCGAAGCCACCCTCGGGCACCGCCGAGGCGGCGAGCACGGCCGCACCCGGGGTCGACCAGGCGACGCTGATCGGCATCCGGGTCTTCAAGCTCAAAACGATTGCGCCTACCCCCATCGCGATCGAGACCGCCATCAGGCCCGAGGCGGCCTCGGCCGGCGAGGCGCCGACCGCCGTCAGGCCTTGAATCACGACCGCGAAGGTCGAGGAAAAGCCGACCACGGCGGCAAGCACCCCGGCGCTCAAGGCTTGGATCGAAAAAGAGCGCATCGTTCGGGCGGGTCGCGCGGGCGGCTAGGGTTTCGCCGCCTTGAGCTTGGCGCGGCAGGCTTCGGCGATCGGACCGTTGGCGCCGTTGTCGATCGGCTGGTCGTTGAAGTAGACCCGGCCTTGCTTGAACGTGACGGCGCCGAGCGACGTCTTCGATTTCTCGAGCCCGCGCGGCGCGGTCCGCTGCAGGAACGTATAAATTTCGAGCGAGATGTCGATCGAGATTTCGTCCGGCAGCTTGATGGTGCTGCTCGACTCGAGATCGGCGGGTTTCACCGGCCGTCCATGCACTTCGACGCCGGGTTTGAAGTTGACGTCGTTGCGCGCGACATGGGCGACCAGCGCGCGGCAATCGGCATCCGAAATCACCAGCGTCTGCCCCTGCGCCGTGGCGGGCACCGTAATGTCCGCGAATGCCGCCGCCGTGAACGCTGCGAGCACCATTGTCCGGATCAATGCTTCGCGCGAGATCATCGGAATAAACCTATGAAAAATATGGCGATTATTCGTCATTTTTTTCGCGCCCAGGAACCGATTTTTAATGACGGGATCGAAGCCCGAGGGTACAGTCGCACCATTCGATTAAGAAAAACACCCAAGTTCAGGGACGGACAACAGCGAGGCCCCTCCGGGGCCTCGTTTTTTTGTTGCGATCGTTTCTAACGAATGTTCTTCTAAGTAATTGAATTATTTATATAAAAAATCCTCGATCCAGCCCGTTCGCGCGATCAGATAGCCGATCAGCCATATGACCGCCGATATCGCGGTGGTGACCGCCGCCTTGAGCAACAACCGCGGTCGCGCCGGCGCCCCCGGTTCATTGCTGGGATCGGGCGCTTCGGCGCGGCGGACGCCGAACATCGGCAGCACCGCGAACAGCACCATCCACCACACCAGGAAGTAGGTCGCGAGCGCGGTCGCCCAAAACACGGCTAGGACCGAGAATCAGCGATAGACGCGCGCCCCGCCCCCCTCCCCGCACTCCCCCTGCGAGCAGGGGGAGGAGGCGAGCGGAGCGAGCCCGAGGGGGTGTCGCAGTGCATCGAGGACAGGGTCGGCAACGGCCTAGACCTGCTCAAGCTCGATCAGGGCGCCCGAGAAGTCCTTGGGGTGGAGAAACAGCACCGGCTTTCCGTGCGCGCCGGTCTTGGGCTCGCCATCGCCCAGGACGCGCGCGCCGGCCCGCTGCAGCCGGTCGCGCGCAGCGCGGATGTCGGCCACCTCGTAGCAAACGTGGTGGATGCCCCCGCTCGCATTCTTCTCGAAAAAGCCGGCGATCGGTGACGCCGCCCCCAGGGGGTGCAGGAGCTCGATCTTGGTGTTGGCGAGCTCGACGAACACGACCGTGACGCCGTGATCCGGCAACGGTTGCGGCGCCGAGACCTTGGCGCCCAGGGTCGCGCGGTACTGCTCCGCCGCTTTCGCCAAGTCGGGAACGGCGATGGCGACGTGGTTCAGCCGACCGATCATTTGCTCCTCGCGTGATGCTCGCGTGCGGCCGCCCGGACCGCCTCGCCCAATCTTACGATCTCGACCCGAATGGTCGGGCGCTTGCCGGTGTGCTCCTTGAGCCGCTGGCGCAGCGCCCGGCGCACCGCCTCCTCGAGGCGGTCGTCGTCGCGCCGGGTCAGCGCCGGCAGCCGCGCCACATCCTCGCCGAGCGCGAGACCGAGTTTGGCCTCGCCTCCGACCCCGCTCAAGTCCTCATCGACGATGCCGGCCATGGCGATCCGCGGCGCTGCCGCCAGCTCGCCCTGGCGCGTCAGCACCAGCGTCGCGACGATATGGCCGGCGACCGCCATCCGGCGGCGCTCGCGTAACACCTCGCTCTCGGCCGGGAGCAGCCGGTCGCCATCGAGAACCAGGCGCCCGACCGGAACGTAGTCGACGACCTGGGCGCCGTCGGCGCTCAGGCGAACGACCGTGCCGTTCGCCGGCGCCAGCGCTTTCGCCACCTGGAGGCTGAGCGCGAACTTGGCGTGCTCGGCCAAATGCCGGGCCTCGCCATGGACCGGGATCGAGATACGCGGACGGATCCAGCCATACATGTCGGCGAGTTCGTCGCGGGCCGGATGGCCGGAGACGTGGACGAAGTGATCCCTCTCGCCGATCACTTCAACCCCTTTCGCGATCAAGCGGTTCTGGACGGCGGCGATCGGCCGCTCGTTGCCGGGGATCACCTTGGACGAAAAGATCGCGGTATCGCCCTCTTCGAGCACGACGTGGGGGTGGGCCTCGCCGGCGATCCGCGCCATCGCCGCCATCGGCTCGCCCTGGCAGCCGGTGCAGATGAACAGCACCTTGTCGGGCGGGAGGTAGGCGGCTTCATCGTCGCTCAGGAACCGCGGCGCGTCCTGGAGGTAACCGGTTTCGCGCGCCGCCGTGACCGTGCGCCACAGCGAGCGGCCGACCAGCGCGGTTTCGCGGCCGAGCGCGCGGGCGATGCGGGCGACGGTCTGGACGCGCGCCAAATGCGAGGCAAAGGTCGCGACCGCGACGCGACCGCGGCGGGCGGCGATCAGATCCTCGAGGCTCGCCGCGACCGCGGCCTCGGAGCCCGAGCGGCCGCGCTCGAAGACGTTGGTCGAGTCGCACACCAGGGCCAATACGCCCTCGCGGCCGAACGCCGCGAAGCTCTCGCGGTTGGTGGCTTCGCCCAGGAGCGGATCGGGGTCGAGCTTCCAGTCGCCGGAATGGAGGATGTTGCCGGCGGGGGTGCGGATCGCGAGCGCGTTGCTCTCGGGGATCGAATGGGTGATCGAGAGGAATTGGACGTCGAACGGACCGACCTGCACCCTGCCGCCGAGCGGCACCTCGATCAGCCGGACGCGGTGGCCCCACTCGACTTCGACGAGCTTGGCGCGGAGGATCGCGGCCGTGAACGGGGTCGCGTAGATCGGACATTCGAGCTGCGGCCACAGATACGGCACCGCGCCCAAGTGATCTTCGTGCGCGTGGGTGAGGATCAGCCCCGACAGGCGCTGACGCCGCTCGACGATGAAAGCGGGGTCGGGCATCACCACGTCGATCCCCGGGTCCGAGGCATCGGCAAACGTGATGCCGAGATCGACCATCAGCCACGCCCCGGCATAGTGGTAGAGGTTCAAGTTCATGCCGATCTCGCCCGAACCGCCGAGCGGGACGAACAGCAATTCCTCGTGCTCGGACGCGCGGACCTTCATCGCGTGATGCGTGCCCGCTTCCAGATTTCGACGATGCCGGCGAGGGTCAGATCGGGGTCGACGCGGTCGATCGCGTCGGTGCCGCCAGCGAACAGCGGCGCCAGGCCGCCGGTCGCTACCACCTTCATGCCGGCGGCACCGGTCTCGACTTTGACGCGGGCGACCAGGCCCTCGATCATGCTGATGTAGCCCCAATAGATTCCCGATTGCATCGCCGAGACGGTGCCGCCGCCGACCACGCGCGGCGGCCGCACCACCGCGATCCGCGGCAGTTGAGCCGAGACCGCGTGCAACGCTTCGAGCGAGAGGTTGATCCCCGGGGCGATGATGCCGCCCTTGTAGGAGCCGCGCTCATCGATGACGTCGAAGGTGGTGCCGGTGCCGAAATCGATCACGATCGCCGGGCCGCCATAAAGTTTGTGGACGCCGACGGCGTTGGCAAGCCGATCGGCTCCGACCGTATGCGGTTCGTCCATGATGATGTCGATACCGAGGTCGAGGTGGCGGCTGACCAGGAGCGGCGCCACCTTGAAGTACTTCTTGCAGAGCTGCTCGAGATCGAACACCGCTTGCGGCACCACCGAGCAGATCGCGGCATCGGTGACATCGGCAGCGTCGAGGCCGCTCATGCCCATCAAGGCCATCAGCCAGACCGCGTGCTCGTCGGCGGTGCGCGGCTGCTTGGTGGTGGCGCGCCATTGGCCGCGCTTGGCATCGCCCTGATAGACGGCGAAGACGATGTTGGTGTTGCCGGCGTCGATCGCGAGGAGCATGGCCTCTTAACGCCCCTCTCTCTTCGATGCCCCCTCGCCCGCGCCGCGGTGGAGGGGGTGTTTTCCGTAGGCGATCCCTTCTTTCTCCCTGCTCGCAGGGAGCAGCGGCTTTTTCCCGCTGCATGGTGTATCGCGCATCGTCGATGCTCGGGACTAAGCGGCCGGGGTGCGCGCCGGCCCGAAATGCACATCGCCGGCGCTGATCGTGCGCGCGGTGCCGCCCGCCTCGAGCACCAGAGCCCCGCTCGGATCGATGGTGGCGAAGCGGCCGGTGAGCCTCTCGCCGGGGAGCTCGACCGCGATGTCCCCGCCCAGGCCGGCGGCGCGTTCGAGCCAGGCGGCTCGGGTCGCAGCGAAGCCGCGGTGCTGCCACTCCTCGTGCCGGGCGAGGAAGCACGCCGCGAGCCAGATCAGGAACGCGTCGGGGTCGATGGTGCCGGCACCGGCGGCGGCCAGATCGGTCGCCGGAAAGGCGACGCCGTCCGGGTGCGCGATCAGATTGACGCCGATTCCGACGATGACGAAATCAACCGCGCTCCCCTTGGGTTCGGCCTCGAGCAGGATGCCGGCCGCTTTCTTGGCCCCGATCAGAACGTCATTCGGCCACTTGCAGCGGACCGGCTGGCTCGGGCCGACATAAGCCGCGATCGCGTCGGCGACCGCGACCGCGGTCACGAACGAGAGCTCGGCCGCCTTGGCCGGCGGGCACGTCGGACGCAGCACCAGCGACGCGAACAGATTGCCCTCGGCCGACTGCCAGACGCGCTGGTGGCGGCCGCGGCCGGCGGTTTGGCGGCGCGCCGTCACCAGGAGGCCGGCCGGCGCGCCGGCCTTGGCCCGGCGCTTGGCCTCGTCGCTGGTGCTGTCGATCGTCGCCAGCGCGACCCAGTCGAAGAAAGGCGGAAGCCGCTTGGCCGCGGCTGCGCTCATGGAAGGAGCGCGAGCGCGGCGGTCTGCGCCGCCGCCACCAGCGGCGCCGGATAGAACACGTAGAACAGCGTGAACGCGCCGGTAACGCCCAGCACGACCGTCATTTCGCCGCCGATCGGCTGGACGAACGGCTCGGCCGGCGCATCGAAATACATGATCTTGACGATACGAAGGTAGTAGTAAGCGCCGACCACGCTCGCCAGCACGCCGATGATGGCGAGCGCGTAGAGCCCGGCGTTCACGGCGGCGACGAAGATGTAGAACTTGGCGAAAAACCCGGCGAGCGGCGGGATACCGGCCAGCGAGAACAGGAACAGCGCGAAGAACGCCGCCCGCACCGGGTGGTTGCGCGACAACCCGGCGAGGTCGGCGATCGATTCGACCATGCCGCCCTTCTGGCGCATGCAGAGGATGCACGCGAAGGTGCCGACGTTCATCGCCACGTAGATCGCGAGATAAACGAGGACGCCGCGCACGCCTTCGGGCGTGCCGGCAACGAGCCCGATCAGCGCGTAACCCATGTGGCCGATCGAGCTATAGGCCATCAGGCGCTTGATGTTGGTCTGATGGATGGCGGCGAAGGCGCCCAAGAGCATCGAAGCGACCGAGATCAAGACGATCACCTGCTGCCACTGCCCGGTCATTTCGGCGAACGGCGCGATGATGGCGCGCAGAAAGAGCGCCATCGCCGCGACCTTGGGCGCGACCGCGAAGAACGCGGTGACCGGGGTCGGCGCGCCCTCGTAGACGTCGGGCGTCCACATGTGGAAGGGCACCGCCGACACCTTGAACGCCAAGCCGGCGATCAGGAAAATCAGGCCGATCAGGAGCCCGAGCGAGGGCTGGGCGCCGCGCTTGGTGAAGATGTCGGTTAAGGCGTCGAAGCTGGTGGTGCCCGTAAAGCCGTAGATGAGCGAACAGCCGTAGAGCAAGAGGCCCGAGGACAGCGCGCCCAAGACGAAATATTTGAGACCGGCCTCGGTCGAGCGGAGCGAATCGCGCCGGAGCGCCGCGACCACGTAAAGCGCGAGGCTCTGCAGCTCGAGGCCGACATAGAGCGAGATCAGGTTGTTGGCCGAGACCATCATCATCATCCCGAGCGTCGCGAACAGGATGAGGATCGGATACTCGAAACGGTCCATCGCCTCGCGCTCGATATACGCGACCGACATCACCAGCGCGAAGCCCGACCCGACCAGAATCAGGACTTTGGCGAACAGCGCGAACGGATCGGCGACGAACATGCCCCGCAGCACGATCACGCTGCGCTCGGGCTCCTGTACCAAGATCGCCAACGCCCCGGCCAGCGCCAGAATCGCGACCCACACCAGGCTACGGGTCGAGCGATCGCCCCGGAACACGCCGACCATCAGCAGCACGATCGCCGCCGCCGCCACCGTCAGCTCCGGGAACAACGGGAAGATATCTTCGTAGAGAAACGTCTGCATGGCCGGACCTTACGGGATCGCCAGCGCGACCCGCGTCTGGGCGAGCGCCGCTTGATGCTGCTGCAAGAGATTTTCGACCGACGCGTGCATGACGTTCAGCAACGGATCGGGATAGAACCCGAACAGGATCACGGTCGCGACCAGCGGCGCAAAAATCGCGATCTCGCGCGGGCTCAAGTCCGTCATCGTCTTCAAGTCGGGCTTGGTGAGCTGCCCGAACACGACCCGGCGGTAGAGCCAGAGCGAATAGGCCGCGCCCAGGATGATACCGGTGGTCGCCAACAAGGCGACCCAGCTCGAGACCTGGAACGCACCGACCAGGCTCAAGAACTCGCCGACGAAGCCCGAGGTGCCGGGCAAACCGACGTTCGCGAGCGTGAACACCATGAACACGAACGCGTAGATCGGCATGCGATGCACGAGCCCGCCGTAGCGCGCGATCTCGCGCGTGTGCAGGCGGTCGTAAACGACGCCAACCGAGAGAAACAGCGCACCCGAGATCAGCCCGTGCGAGAGCATCTGGAACAGGCCGCCTTCGATCCCCTGCTGGGTGAAGGTGAAGGCGCCCATGGTCACGAAACCCATGTGCGCGACCGAGGCATAGGCGATCAGCTTCTTCATGTCCTCTTGCATCAACGCCACCAGCGACGTGTAGACGATGGCGATGATCGAGAACGCGAACACCCACGGCGCGAACTCGACGCTGGCGTCGGGCAGCATCGGGATCGAGAACCGGATCAGGCCGTAGCCGCCCATTTTCAGCAGCACGCCGGCGAGAATGACCGAGCCGGCGGTCGGCGCTTCGACGTGGGCGTCGGGGAGCCAGGTGTGAACCGGCCACATCGGCACCTTGACCGCGAACGACGCCATGAAGGCGAGCCACAGCCACCGCTGAACCTCGGGATCGAGTCCGGCCTTCATCAGAGTCGGGATGTCGGTAGTGCCGGTCTGGAGGTAGAGGTAGATCAGCGCGACCAGGAGCAGGACCGAGCCGATCAGGGTGTAGAGGAAGAACTTGAAGGTCGAGTAGATCCGGCGCGCCCCGCCCCACACGCCGATGATCAGAAACATCGGGATCAGGCCGCCCTCGAAGAACACGTAGAACACCACGAAGTCGAGCGCGCAGAACACGCCGACCATCATCGTTTCCATGACCAGGAACGCGATCATGTATTCGCGCACCCGGGTCTCGATCGCCTCCCAGCTGGCGAGGATGCAGATCGGCATCAGGAACGTGGTCAGGATGACGAACAGCATCGAAATGCCGTCGACGCCCATGTGGTAGTTGACGCCCTCGGCGATCCACGGCGCCTTTTCGACGAACTGGAATTCGGGCGTGGTCGGGTCGAAGTTGATCCACAGCAGGAGCGAGATCGCGAACGTCGCGACCGTGGTCCACAGCGCGACCCAGCGCGCGTTGCGCTCGACCACCTCCTTCTCGCCGTTGATGAGCAGCAGGAAGACGACGCCGACCAGCGGCAGGAAGGTGGTGAGCGAGAGCAGCGGCCAGCTCATGGCGCGCCCCCGCCGGTCCGGGTGAAGAGCCAGGTCACCAGCGCGGCGACGCCGATCAGCATCGCGAACGCGTAGTGGTAGAGGTAGCCGGTCTGCAGCAAGCTGGCGCGGCGCGCGAGCTGGATCACGACCTGGGCGATACCGTTGGGGCCGAACCCGTCGATGATGCGGCCGTCGCCCCCGTGCCACAGCGCGCGGCCCAGGAACTTGGCCGGGCGTACGAAGATCGCGTCGTAAAGCTCGTCGAAGTACCACTTGTTGAGCAGGAACTGGTAGAGGTCGGCGTGGGTCTTGGCGAGCGCCCCCGGCAGCTCGGTGCGGCGGATGTAGAACTGCCAGGCGAGCGCGATACCGGCCGAGGCGATCGCGATCGGCAGCAGCTTGACCCAGAGCGGCACGTGGTGCGCGGCCTCGATCACGTCGTGCCCCGGCAGCAGGAAGATCGCCTCGCGCCAGAATGCGGCGCGGCCATCGCCGACGAAGGCGTCGTAGCCGGCGACGCCGGCGAACAACGCGCCGACGGCGAGAGCCAAGAGCGGCACGGTCATGATCTTGGGCGACTCGTGGACGTGCTCGTAGACCTCGGGATTGGCGCGGGTCGGCCCGTGGAAGGTCATGAACAGGAGCCGCCACGAATAGAACGCGGTGAGCAGAGCGGCGCCGACGCCCAGGTAGAACGCGAGGTAACCGACCTCGGTGCCGACCGCGAACGCGCTCTCGATGATTAGATCCTTCGAGTAGTAGCCGGCAAAGAACGGAATCCCGGCGAGCGCGAGCGATCCCACCCACATTACCGCGTAGGTCACCGGCATCTTGCGCCATACCCCGCCCATCCGGCGCATGTCCTGCTCGTCGGAGAAGCCGTGGATCACCGAGCCCGAGCCCAGGAACAGAAGCGCCTTGAAGAAGGCGTGGGTGAAGAGGTGAAAGATCGCAACCGCATAAGCGCCGACGCCGCAGGCGAAGAACATGTAGCCGAGCTGGCTGCAGGTCGAGTAGGCGATGACGCGTTTGATGTCATTCTGGACGAGGCCGACGGTGGCAGCGAAGAACGCGGTGAACGCGCCGATCACGGTGACGATCGCCAAGGTCGTCGGCGCGTACTCGAACAACGGCGAGCAGCGCGCCACCAGGAAAACGCCGGCCGTGACCATGGTGGCGGCGTGGATCAGGGCCGAGACCGGAGTCGGGCCTTCCATCGCGTCCGGGAGCCAGGTGTGGAGCGGCACCTGCGCCGACTTGCCCATCGCGCCGATGAACAGCAGGAGCGTCGTCACGGTCAGGATGTCGTACTCGGCGCCGAGGAACTCGAAGGTCTTGCCGGCGACGGCCGGGGCGCCGGCGAATACGGTGTCGAAGTTGACCGAGTTGAAGGTGAAGAACATCGCCATGATGCCGAGCGCGAAGCCGAAATCGCCGACGCGGTTGACGACGAAAGCCTTGATCGCGGCGGCATTGGCGCTCGGGCGGTCGTACCAGAACCCGATCAAGAAGTACGAGCACAGCCCGACCCCCTCCCACCCGAAATAGAGCTGGAGGAAATTGTCGGCCGTCACCAGCACCAGCATGGCGAAAGTGAAGAGCGAGAGGTAGGCGAAAAACCGCGGGATATGCGGGTCGTGCGCCATGTAGCCGATCGAGTACCAGTGGATGATCGACGAGATCACCGAGACCGTGAACAGCATGACCGCGGTCAACGTGTCGATCCGGAGCGTCCACGAGACGTCGAAATCGCCCGACACGATCCAGGTGAACAACACGATCTGCTGCTTGTCGGGGCCGATCACCGCGGTCTCGTAGAGGCCCCAGGTCGCGAGCACGCCCGACAGCGTGAGCGCGAGACAGGTGACGAGTTGAGAGGCGCGCACGCCGAGCAAGCGGCCGAACAGGCCGGCGGCGATCGCGCCCACAAGCGGCAGGAAGACGATGGCCGCGTAAAACATCGCGCGGATCAGCCCTTCATCAGGTTGACGTCCTCAACCGCGATGGTGCCGCGGTTGCGGAAATAGACGACCAGGATGGCGAGTCCGATCGCGGCTTCGGCCGCGGCCACGGTCAGGATGAACATCGCGAACACCTGACCGACCAGGTCGTTCAAGAATGCCGAGAACGCGACCAGGTTGATGTTGACCGCGAGCAAGATGAGCTCAATCGACATCAGGATCACGATCACGTTCTTGCGGTTGATGAAAATCCCGAACACGCCGATCGTGAACAGGATCGCCGCGACCGTCAGATAGTGGCCGAGTCCGACTGCCATCTCACGCCCCCTGCCCCGGCAGCACTTTCTTGATCTCGATCGCATCCTCGCGCCGGCGGTGGGTTTGGGCGTAGGCCGACTGACGCCGGACACCTTCGCGCGAACGCAGCGTCAACACGATCGCGCCGACCATCGCCACCAACAACACGAGACCGGCGGCTTGGAACAGATAGACGTAGTCGGTGTAGAGGATCTGGCCGAGCGCATGGGTGTTGGTGACGTTGGCCGGCGGCGGCGCTTCGGCGAATACTTTGGCTTCGGGCACGATCACCCAGGTGCCGAGCACGAACACGAGCTCGATCAAGAGGACGATGCCGATCGCGACTCCGACCGGCATGTACTGTAGGAATCCTTGCCTGAGCTCGACGAAGTTGATGTCGAGCATCATGACGACGAACAGGAACAAGACCGCGACCGCCCCGACATAGACGATCACCAGGATCATCGCCAGGAACTCGGCGCCCAGCAGCACGAACAATCCGGCGGCGTTGAAGAAGGTCAGGATCAGGAACAGCACCGAGTGAACCGGGTTGCGCGCGGCCACCACCATGAACGCCGAGGCGATCGCGACCAGCGAGAACAGATAGAACGCAATCTCGGCGATGATCATGGACGCGCGACCCGCACCGCCGTCAGGCGCGGCCGCGAGCCGCGCATCCACGCCCGAGCCGGCGCCGGCGACGCCGTGGAGGACCGGGACCCGGCCTCCCGCCGGCCTGGCCTCGACGAAAACGAATCGAAGTCCGCACGCATCATCGTCACCGATACGGCGCGTCGGCGGTCAGGTTGGCCGCGATCTCGCGCTCCCAGCGGTCGCCGTTCTGGAGCAGCTTGTCCTTGTTGTAAAGCAGCTCGGCGCGGGTCTCGGCGGCATATTCGAAGTTCGGGCCTTCGACGATGGCGTCGACCGGGCACGCCTCCTGGCAGAAGCCGCAATAGATGCACTTCACCATGTCGATGTCGTAGCGGGTGGTGCGGCGGCTGCCGTCGGCGCGGGGCTCCGCCTCGATCGTGATCGCCTGGGCCGGGCAAATCGCTTCGCAGAGCTTGCAGGCGATGCAGCGCTCCTCGCCGTTGGGGTAGCGCCGGAGCACATGCTCGCCGCGGAAACGTGGGCTCAACGGCCCCTTCTCGAACGGATAGTTGAGCGTCGGCTTCTTCCGGAACATGTAGCGGAAGGTAAGGCTCATGCCGACCAGGATCTCCGAGAGGAACATGGTGCGGGCGGCGCGATCGAGGAAAGCCATGGTCAGCTCCGTTGCCTCACGCCTTGCTTGGATACCAGCCGAACGCGACGATCGCGCCGGCGGTCAGAACCACCCACAACAACGAGAGCGGCAGGAAGAACTTCCAGCCGATCCGCATCAGCTGATCGTAGCGGTAGCGCGGTAGCGTCGCGCGTACCCACACGAACACGAACAGCAGGAGCGCGATCTTGATCGCGAACCAGACGAAGCCCGGAATCCAGTTGAACGGCGCGATATCGAGCGGCGGCAGCCAGCCGCCGAGGAACAGGATCGCGGTGAAGGCGCTCATCAGGATCATGTTGGCGTATTCGCCCAGCATGAACAGCGCGAACGCGAACGCCGAGTACTCGATCTGGTAGCCGGCGACCAGCTCGGATTCGGCCTCGGGCAGGTCGAACGGATGGCGGTTGGTCTCGGCTAGCGTCGATATGAAGAAGATCACGAACATCGGAAACAGCGGGATCGCGAACCAAAGATCGCGCTGGGCCTCGACGATCTTCGACATGTTGAGCGAGCCGACGCAGAGCAGCACGGTGATGATGATGAAGCCCATCGAGACTTCGTAGCTCACCATCTGCGCCGAGGAACGGAGCGCGCCCAAGAACGCGTAACGCGAGTTCGACGCCCACCCGGCCATGATGATGCCATAGACGCCGAGCGAGGAGATCGCGAACAGATAGAGCACGCCGACGTTGATGTCGGAGAGCACGACGCCGGCGCTCACTGGGATCACCGCCCACGCGATCATGGCGAGCACGAACGTCAGCATCGGCGCGATCAGGAACACGACTTTGTTGGCGCCGGCCGGGATCACCGTCTCCTTGACCAGGAACTTGAGGCCGTCGGCGAAGGGCTGCAGCAAGCCGAACGCACCGACCACATTGGGTCCGCGTCTCAGCATCATCGCCGCCATGACCTTGCGCTCGAACAGCGTCACATAGGCGACTGCGATCAAGAGCGGCACGATCAGCGCAACACACTGCGCGACGATGACGATCCCGGGCCACAGGTAGCCGTCCCAGAAGCTAACCATGGGTGCCGGTCGCTCCCCTGGCGTGGGACCGCGCCGCGCTGCACGCGGCCATGGTCGTCGATGCGCGGCAGATCGGGTTGGTCATGAAGTAGTCGCCGACGGGGCTCGCGAACGCATGCGGCTCGGTCGCGCCGTCGGCGCCGAACGCCGCCCCCCAGGCAGCGCGCTCGACCTGATCGATGCGGCCCAACGTGGGCGTCGCCTGGATCATCTGGCGGCGCAACGCGGGCAGACTGTCGAACGGCAGCATCCGCCCGAGCCCCTGCCCCGCCAACACATCCGAGAGTGCCCGCAGGATCGTCCAATCTTCGCGCGCATCGCCCGGCGGGAATACGGCGCGGATCGCGCTCTGGGCGCGGCCTTCGGTGTTGACGTAGGTGCCGTCCTTCTCGGTATAGGCAGCGCCGGGCAGGACGACGTCGGCGCGATTGGCGCCGGCATCGCCGTGATGGCCCTGGTAGACGACGAAGGTGCGGCCGAGCGCCTTCATGTCGATTTCATCGGCCCCGAGCAGGAAAAGAACATCGAGCGCGCCGCGGCCGGCGGCGGCGATGATGCCGGTGGTATCGAGCCCGCCGGGGCCCGGCACGAACCCGAGATCGAGCCCGGCGACGCGCGCGGCCGCGGTGTGAAGCACGTTGAAGCCGTTCCAGCCGTCTTTGACGAGGCCCGCGCTCTCGGCGATCCGGCGCGCGAGCCCCAGCACCTGTGCACCGTCGTTGCGGGCGAGCGCGCCCTGCCCGAGGATCAGCATCGGCTTGGCGGCCGCCGCGAGTGTCGCCGCGAACGAATGCCGCCCGTCAGCGATTTCGCGGAGCGTGTCGGGGCCGGCGCCCAAATGTTCGTAACGGTACGACAGGTCGGCGTGGGGCCCGATCAGGCCGATCTTGAGGCCGCCCTTCAAATAGCGCTTGCGGATGCGGGCGTTGACGAGCGCGGCCTCGAGCCGCGGGTTGCTGCCGATCAGGAGCAGCGCATCGGCCTGTTCGATGCCGGCGATCCCGGTATTGAAGAGATAACTCGCGCGCACGCCGGGATCGAGCCGGGCGCCGTCCTGCCGGCAGTCGCGGTTGGGCGAACCCAACCCGTCCATCAAGCACTTGAGCGCGAACATCGCCTCGGCATCGACGAGGTCGCCGGCGATCGCGGCGATGCGCGCTCCCGCAACGCCCTTCAAGCGCCCGGCGATCGCGGCAAAGGCCTCGCTCCAGGTCGCCGGCTGGAGCCGTCCGCCCTGGCGCACATAGGGGCGGTCGAGGCGCTGGCGCATCAAGCCATCGACGGCGGCACGGGTCTTGTCCGAAATCCACTCCTCGTTGACGTCCTCGTGGAGGCGCGGCAGGACGCGCATCACTTCGCGGCCGCGGGCGTCGATCCGGACGTTCGAGCCGACCGCATCGTGGACGTCGATGGTTTCGGTTTTCTTGAGCTCCCACGGGCGCGCCGCGAAGGCATACGGCTTGAGCGTCAGCGCGCCGACCGGGCAGATATCGACCAGGTTGCCCGAAAGCTCGGACGTAAGGGCTCGTTCGACGTAGGGCCCGATCTCCATGTGCTCGCCGCGCCCAATCGCCCCCATCTCTTCGACGCCGGCGATCTCGGTCGCGAAACGGACGCAGCGCGTGCAGTGGATGCAGCGCGTCATCACGGTCTTGACGATCGGCCCGAGGAATTTCTCTGCGACCGCGCGCTTGTTCTCGTCGAAGCGGCTCAAGCCCCGGCCATAGGCCATGGCCTGGTCCTGCAAGTCGCACTCGCCGCCCTGGTCGCAGATCGGGCAGTCGAGCGGGTGGTTGATCAGCAGGAACTCCATCACCCCTTCGCGCGCCTTCTTGACCTGCGGGGTGTTGGTCTTGATCACCATGTTGTCGGCCGCCGGCATCGCGCAGCTCGCGATCGGCTTCGGCGACTTCTCCATCTCGACCAGGCACATCCGGCAGTTGCCCGCGATCGACAGGCGCTCGTGGTAGCAGAAGCGCGGGATCTCCTTGCCGGCGGCCTCGCACGCCTGCAGTACCGTCGCGCCCGGCTCGACCGTGACTTCCTGACCGTCGACTGTGAGCTTGGGCATGAGAGACCTACTCGGCCGCCGCCGGGCGCGTGTACGCCAACTGGCGCTTCTCGATCATCGGCCGGAAGTGGCGGACGAGGCCCTGGATCGGCCACGCCGAGGCATCGCCATGGGCGCAGATGGTGTGGCCTTCGATCTGGCTCGCGACATCGAGCAGCATGTCGATTTCCGTCAACTGCGATTTGCCGGCGGCCAAGCGCTCCATGACGCGCCACATCCAGCCGGTGCCTCGCGGCCACGGCGTGCACTGGCCGCAGCTCTCATGCGCGTAGAACCGCGCCAGCCGTGCGATCTGGGCGACCAGATCGGTCGTCTTGTCCATCACGATCACGGCGGCGGTGCCGAGCCCCGACTTGACGTCGCGGAGCGCATCGAAATCCATCAACAGCGTGTCGCAGATCGACTTCGGCAGCATCGGCACCGACGAACCGCCCGGGATGATCGCGAGCAGGTTGTCCCAGCCGCCGCGGACGCCGCCGGCGTGCTTCTCGATCAGCTCCTTCAAGGGAATGCTCATCGACTCTTCGACGTTGCACGGGCGCTCGACGTGGCCCGAGATGCAATAGAGCTTGGTGCCGGTGTTGTTGGGTCGCCCGAAGCCCGCGAACCACGCCGAGCCGCGGCGGAGAATGGTCGGGATGACCGCGATGGTCTCGACGTTGTTGACCGTGGTCGGGCGTCCATAAAGGCCGACCGCCGCCGGGAACGGCGGTTTCAGGCGCGGCTGCGCTTTCTTGCCTTCGAGGCTTTCGATCAAGCCGGTCTCTTCGCCGGCGATGTAGGCACCGGCGCCACGATGGACGTAGACGTCGTGGTCGTAGCCGGAACCGCACGCGTTCCTGCCGATCAAGCCGGCGGCATAAGCCTCGGCGATCGCCGCTTCGAGCGTCTCGGCTTCGCGGTAGAACTCGCCGCGGATGTAGATATAGGTCGCGGTCGCGCCTATGGCGGAACCGGCGATCAGGCAGCCCTCGATCAGCTTGTGTGGATCGTGGCGCATGATCTCGCGGTCCTTGCAGGTCCCGGGCTCGCTCTCGTCGGCGTTGACCACCAGGAACGACGGTTTGCCGTCCGACTGCTTGGGCATGAACGACATCTTGAGGCCGGTCGGGAAGCCGGCGCCGCCACGGCCGCGCAGACCCGACTTCTTGACCTCATCGATGACCGCGTCGCGCCCTTTGAGGATCAGGTCCTTGGTGCCGTCCCAGTCGCCGCGCGCGCGGGCGCCGGCGAGGCCCCAGTCCTTGAGCCCGTAGAGATTGGTGAAAACGCGGTCCTTGTCAGCGAGCATCGATCACGTCGTTTGATCTTTGAGGGTGGTGGGGCCGCCTTTGGGTGCCGATTTCTGGCGGTCGATCTGCGGGCCGGCCTTGGGCCACTCACCGCGCTTGAACGCATCGATCAGCCGGCCGGCGGCGGCGCCATCGACGTCTTCGAAATAGTCGTCGCCCACCTGCACGACCGGCGCGTTGACGCAGGCGCCCAGGCACTCGACCTCGCCCAGCGTGAATTGTCCGTCGGCGGTGGTTTCGCCCAATTTGACGCCGAGCTTCTGCTCGCACGCCGTCAAGACGTCGAGCGCGCCGCGGAGCTGGCAGGGGGTCGTGGTGCAGACGCGGACGTGGTGCTTGCCGATCGGCTTCAGGTTGAACATCGAGTAGAACGTCGCGACCTCGTAGACGCGAATCGGCGCCATGCCGAGGTAGGTCGCGACGTAGTCGAGGGCGGCGTGCGGCAGCCAGCCGCCCGACTGGCGCTGCGCCAGATCGAGCAGCGCCAAGACCGCGCTCGCCTGCTTGCCGGCTGGGTACTTGGCGATCGCCTTCTCGGCCTTGGCTTTGTTTTCGGCCGAGAACGCGAACGTGGCGGGACCAGTGCGGAGCGTCGTCGTCATCGGTCGATCTCGCCGAACACGATGTCTTGGCTGCCGATCACCGCGACGGTGTCGGCCAGCAAGTGGCCGCGAGTCATGAAGTCGAGCGACTGCAGGTGCGCGTAGCCGGGCGCGCGAATCTTGCACTTGTAGGGCATGTTCGTGCCGTCGGCGATCAGGTAGACGCCGAACTCGCCCTTGGGCGCTTCGACCGCGGCGTAGGTTTCGCCGGCGGGCACGTGATAGCCCTCGGTGTAGAGCTTGAAGTGATGGATCAGCGCTTCCATCGACTCCTTCATCTCACCGCGTCGCGGCGGCACATATTTGCGGTCCTCGGTCATGACCGGCCCGCGCGGCATCGTGTCGAGGCACTGGCGGATGAGGCGCACCGACTGGCGCATCTCTTCGATCCGGCACAGGTAGCGGTCGTAGCAATCGCCGTTCTTGCCGACCGGGATATCGAAGTCGAGCTCGCTGTAGACTTCGTAGGGCTGCGCTTTGCGCAAGTCCCAGGCGAAGCCCGAGCCCCTGAGCATCACGCCGGTAAAGCCCCAGTCGAGCGCATCCTTGGCCGCGACCACGCCGATATCGACGTTGCGCTGCTTGAAGATGCGATTTTCGGTCAGGACCGTCTCGATGTCGTCGACGATCTTGAGAAAGCTGTCGCAAAACGTCCGGATGTCGTCGGCGAGGCCCTCGGGCATGTCCTGGTGGACGCCGCCGGCGCGATAGAACGCGGCATGAAGCCGGGCGCCCGAAACGCGCTCGTAGAACACCATCAGCTTCTCGCGTTCCTCGAACCCCCACAGCGCCGGCGTCATCGCGCCGACGTCCATCGCCTGGGTGGTGATGTTGAGGAGGTGATTCAGGAGCCGGCCGATTTCATCCCACAACACCCGCATGAACTGTGCGCGCCGCGGCACCGCGATCCCGGCCAACTTCTCGATGGCGAGACAGAACGCATGCTCTTGGTTCATCGGCGCGACGTAATCGAGCCGGTCGAAATATGGGATCGCCTGCAAGTAGGTCTTGTGCTCGATCAGCTTCTCGGTGCCGCGGTGCAGGAGACCGATGTGGGGATCGGCGCGCTCGACCACCTCGCCATCGAGCTCGAGCACGAGCCGAAGCACCCCATGCGCCGCCGGATGCTGCGGCCCGAAGTTGAGGGCGAGATTCTTGATCTCGGTTTCGGCCATGGCTATTTCGGCGGCGCCTTCGCCTTTTCGTCGCCCGGCAGGACGTAGGCGGCGCCCTCCCACGGGCTCATGAAGTCGAAGCGGCGGAATTCCTGGGTGAGTTTGACCGGCTGGTAGACGACGCGCTTATCCGCGTCGTCGTAGCGGACCTCGACGTAGCCGGTGAGCGGGAAGTCCTTGCGCAGCGGATGACCTTCGAACCCGTAGTCGGTCAAAAGGCGCCTGAGATCGGGGTGCCCGGAAAACATGATCCCGTACATGTCCCAGGTCTCGCGCTCGTACCAGCCGGCCGCGCTGAACACCGAGGTCACCGACGGCACCGCGGTATCGGGCTCGACCGGCACCTTGACGCGGATGCGCTGGTTATGGACCACGCTCAGGAGGTGGTAGACGACGTCGAAGCGCGGGTTGCGGCCCGGCCAATCGACGGCCGTGATATCGAGCAGGAGCTTGAACTGACACGCGGCGTCGTCGCGCAGGAACCGCAGCAACTTGACGATCCCGCGGGCGGTGCTGGTGACCGCGAGCTCGCCGAGTGCGATCTCGACCGATACCGTTTCGCCCGGGCAACCGGCGCGCACGTAGTCGCTGAGTTCGGAAAGCGCTCGCTCTTTTTCCATGCGGTGGGGGTCGCCGTTCAGCGATCGATCGTGCCGGTGCGGCGGATTTTTTTCTGGAGCAGGAGAATGCCGTAGACCAACGCCTCGGCCGAGGGCGGGCAGCCGGGCACGTAGACGTCGACCGGAACGATGCGATCGCAGCCGCGTACGACCGAATAGGAATAGTGGTAGTAGCCGCCGCCGTTGGCGCAGCTTCCCATCGAAATCACGTAGCGCGGCTCGGCCATTTGATCGTAAACCTTGCGCAGCGCCGGCGCCATTTTGTTGGTGAGCGTTCCGGCAACGATCATGACGTCGGACTGGCGCGGGCTGCCGCGGAAGACCACGCCGAACCGCTCCATGTCGTAGCGCGGCATGAAGGCATGCATCATCTCGACCGCGCAGCAAGCCAAGCCGAACGTCATCGGCCACAACGACCCGGTGCGCCCCCAATTGACGAGGTCGTCGAGTTTGGCCACGAGATAGCCTTTGTCGGCTAGCTCATCGGCCGCCACCTTGAGGGCGACATCGCGGACCGGTGCCAGCGCCGTCTCAGTCATGGATCAATCCCATTCGAGGGCGCCCTTCTTCCACTCGTAGACGTAGCCGACGGTGAGCACGCCCAAGAACACCATCATCGACCAGAACCCGAACAGGCCGACCTCGCCCAACGAAATCGCCCATGGGAACAGGAACGCGACCTCGAGATCGAAAATGATGAACAGGATTGCGACCAGGTAGAAGCGGACATCGAACGGCCGGCGGGCATCGCCGAACGCCTCGAACCCGCATTCGTAGGGCGAGTTCTTCTCGCTGTCGGGGCGCTGGCGGGCGATTACGTACGAAGCGCCCAGCATGACGCTCACCATGACGACCGCGATCCCGAGAAAGATCAGGATCGGCAGGTACTCGGCCAGCATCGTAGACATCGGATCGCTTCCGCCTTGGGCGACGCGTCAACCGCGCGTGGCGGTCGGATTATAGAGCCGGCCCCGCGCGAACAGGAGGGTGCTTTTTCTCGGTATCCCAAGCATTTATGTCTCGGTTTTCAAGGGCGGGATGGGGTCTGCCCCCAGAGGCTGGGCGGGGTTGCGCCTGCGGATCCGTGGCGGGAGTGACGGGACTCGAACCCGCGGCCTCCGGCGTGACAGGCCGGCGCTCTAACCAACTGAGCTACACCCCCAAAACGGAACAATTCGCGACCAAGCCGTCGAGGTCGGCCCCGTTTACCGGTCCCCCTCGTGGGTGTCAAGCAAGCCCCCGCCGCCGCGCGCTAACGCACGGCCGCGCGCGTCCGCCGCCAGCGCAGTTCACTCGTCTGGACGCCGCGCCGCGTCGTCTGCGGCAGCGTCGTGAGGCTCAGTTCGTCGCCCCGGTAAGCCATGGTTCGAATCTGCGTCGTACCGACCCAGTTCGGGTACTGCGATACCTCGACGAAGTGGCGTACGGTGTCGCCCTCGACTTCATAGCGGCCGGCGTAGGAGAAATAGCCGTCCCAACCGACGACCTTTTCCTCGACTCCGGCCGTCAACGCTTCGCCGGTCGTGAACGGAGCACGCGCGTTGCGATAGAGCATCGCCGCCATGTAGCCGTCGGCCGTGTAGATCAGCAGGCCTTGCGCGTCCGCGCCCATCGGGTGGATGACGCGGCCGTCGTCATAGCGCGTTTCCCACCGCTCCAGGCGCCAACTGCCGACGAGTTCGGCGACCGTGGTCACGACTGCGGCGTCGGGGCGCCGATCGGCGCCCCCGAGCTGGCGCGGCCGGAAGCGAGGTAGCGCGCGATGTCGATGAAGGGTTGGACGTACATGCGGACGACGCCGAGGTATTTGGCTTCGCTGCCATCGCCCAGACCCATCGCGAAGCGCTCTTCCTTGGCCGGAACGTAGATCGTCCCGAACAGCCAGTCCCACAGCGCCAAGGCGTAGCCGATGTTGCGGCCGAAATGCTCGGGCCGCGTGCTGTGGTGGAGTTGGTGCTGGGCCGGACTCACGAACACGTAACTGAACCGCGGCCCCCAACTCAGCCAGACGTGGCTGTGGCGAAGATTGCCGATCGCGTTGTAGACGAACACGAAGACGTGGAGGCCGAAGATCGTGAACACCCCTGTATCGGCGCCATGGACGTGCATGAAAACGCCGAGCACGATGCCGCCCAACGCCGACGGCACGCCGGCCATCCAAAACAGCTCGAGCGGATGCGCGCGCGCGTTGGTGAGCGGCGTCAGGACCTCTGCCGAGTGGTGGACCTTGTGGATGAGCCACAACAGCGTCACGTGATGGAGCGTGTAGTGGGCGAGGAAGCGGCCGAAATCGTAGGCGATGAAATAGAGGATGGTGAGCAGGAGCTTGGCCGCGAGTGCGGTTTCGACCGGCGCCGGTACCGCTCCGAACGCGCCGTCGAGCTCGCCGCGAACCGACCGGGCGACCCACGCGGTGGAGAGGAAATAGGCCCCGAGGGCGAGCGCGAACAGAATCTGGTTGACGTACCAATAGCGGTAATCGGCGAGCGCCGAGCGATGGCCCCAGATCGCCTTCGGGAAATAGGCGGCGAAGAAGTTGCGGCCCTCGCGCCGCGCCTCCGACCGCCTGTAGGCGAGCGCGCACAGCCCCAGCGCGACGACGAGAAACGGCCAGAAAAAATACGAATAGGGATCGCGCCACGTGAAGAGCGGCTTGAGCAGATGGGTGAAGACCGCGACTAGCGTGCTTTGCAACTGGGCGAGGTCGGCGGCATCGAGCATTGCGGCTGGTGAATAGCGCGTTTCCCGCGCCGCGGCAACGCGCTACCGTTGCCGCATGCTGAAGCGCGCCGCGACCTATCGCGAGATCTATGACGCCTTCGCCTGGCGCGTGCCGGCCCGCTACAACATGGCGGTCGATCTCTGCGATCGGCATGCCGCCCAAACCCCCGGCAAGGTCGCGCTGATCCACGATCGCGACCGTGGCGAGCCCCGCCGCTATCGTTTCGGCGAGCTCGCCGAGCTCGCGCGCCGCGCCGCCAATGCTTTTGCCGGCGTGGGGCTGAATCCCGGCGACCGCGTCGGCCTCTTGCTTCCGCAAACACCCGAAGCCCTGGTGACGCACTTGGCGTGCTGGCGTTCGGGATTGATTTCGCTGCCGGTTTCGATCGCGCTTGACGAGGAGACGCTCGCCTATCGCCTGAACGACGTCGAGGTCGCGCTGCTCGTCACCGACCGCGCCCGCTACCCGCGCATCCAGCGTCTCCGTACCCGCCTCCCCTCCTTGCGTATCGTCAGCCTGATCGACGGCGCGGACATCGGCGCCCGCGACTTCCACGCCGATTTGGCCCGCGCCTCACCCTACCACGCCGCCGCCGATACCGGCCCCGACGACCCGGCCTTCCTCGCCCACACTTCAGGCTCGACCGGACCGTCCAAGGCGGTCGTCCACGGCCACCGCATGCTGATCGGCCACTTGCCCGGCTTCGACTTCGCCTACGAGTTCTTCGGTCAGCCCGGCGACCTTACCTGGTCGCCGGCCGATTGGGCCGGCGGCGGCGCGCTCTCGATGGCGGTGATGCAGGCGCTGTGGTTCGGTCATCCGACGATCGCCTGCCACGTGCCGCCGCCGTTCGATCCGGAGCGGGTTTATGGCGTGCTTGGCCGGCACCGCGTGGGCAACCTTTATATGATGGCGACCGGCTTCAAGCAGATCCGCGCCGCGCCCCCACCCGCCGACGTCAAGCTGCGCGCGGTCATCAGCGCCGGCGAACCGGTCGGAGCCGAGATGGTCGAATGGAGCAAGGGCGCGCTCGGCGTCGGTATCAACGAGGTGTTCGGGCAGAACGAGTGCAACTTCCTGCTGGCCCACGTGCCCAAGTTCATGGCCGCCCGCCCGGGTTCGCTCGGGCTGCCGCCGCCGGGCTTCGTCGCCAGCGTCGTCGACGCCGAGGGCCGCGAGCTCGGTGCCGGCGAGGTCGGCGAGCTCGCCTGCCGGAGCCCCAACCCGGTCCTGATGATCGAATACTGGCGCAACCCCGAAGCGACGCGCGCCAAGTTCAAGAACGGCTGGTATCTGACCGGCGATCTCGCGCGGCGCGACGATCAAGGCTATTTCTGGCACCAGGGCCGGCCCGAGGACGTGATCCGCCGCGGCCGGCGGCTGATCGCGCCGGTCGAGATCGAGGACGCCGCGCTCAAACACCGGGCGGTCGCCAACGCCGCCGCGATCGGCACCGGCGATCCGGAGGCGCACGACGGCATCAAGCTGTTCGTCACGCTGAAGGACGGCGCCGTGGCCGACACGGCGGTGACGGCCGAACTCAGCGCTCTACTCGCCGCCAGCTTGGCCACCGATGCACGGCCCTCGGCGATCGCGATCATCGATGCGCTCCCGTTGACCTCGACCGGAAAGGTGATGCGGCGCGCGCTCCGCGAGCGCGAAGCAGTCCCCGATGCCGCTCCGTCGGCGCGGCGGCCTCCGCCTGCTGCGCGAGCGAAGGCAGGTCCGGAGTAAGAAGTCACAGCCCTCTTTTCGCGACCGCTCTGCCTGAGCCCGACTTCAAGTACTTCTCGTTCTCGTCGCTGAACGCAACCTACGTCTCGAGCGTCCAAGGTACACACTTCGCGGTGTGTGGTACTTCGCGGGCATTATGTCGTCGAAGCCGAGCGCGCAGATCCGGGGTCACACCTACGGAGCGGCTCAGGCTCGCTCGCACTGCGGAGAATGTACACGTCGATCATGCAATAGCCGCTGGCTTGCCAAGCCGAAGCTCGCGGAGCTTCGCCCGCCTTCGCCCTTCGGGCTCTGGCGCGGCAGCCTTCGCCCGCTACGCGAGCGAAGGCTGGTGGGCGATGACGGGCTCGAACCGCCGACCCCCTCGGTGTAAACGAGGTGCTCTACCAACTGAGCTAATCGCCCGCCGGTCGCGAGTGTAGTCGAAGCCTCGACCGCGCTCCAACGCGGGCCGCTCCGCAGCTCGCGTCAGTTGACGGCGTCTTTGAGCGCTTGGCCGGCCCGGAACTTGGGCTGCTTCGAGGCCGGAATTTGGATCGCCTCGCCGGTACGCGGATTGCGGCCCCGCGACGCCTTTCGCCGAGTGACGACGAACGTGCCGAAGCCCACGAGGCGGACTTCCTGACTTTTTTTCAAGCTGGCGGCGATGGTATCGAACACGCTGTCGACGGCGCGGCCGGCATCGGCCTTGGACAGCCCTGCCGCGTCCGCGACAGCGGACACCAGATCGTTCTTGTTCACGGACGTTGCTCCCTCGAGGACGTTATCGCGCGTGCCCTCCTGAAGCGCACGGCGAAAAAGGATAGGGCTCGTCCGTTCGGCAAAACAAGCGAAAAACCCGGGATATCCCCAGGTTTCTCGCCGTATTGAATCGAGAACGCCGCGCGCCCGCGGCCCACGCGTCAGTGCGTGATGACGCCTTCCTCGACGTCGCCCTCGGCTTTCGCCGGCGGATGCTTGGCGTCGTCTTCCTCGGTCCACTCAATCGGCACCAGCGGCTTGGTCAACGCCCGCTTGAGTACGTCGTCGACGGTTCCGACCGGTACGATCTCCATCCCGCGTTTGACGTTGTCAGGGATCTCGGCCAGGTCTTTTTCATTGTCGCGCGGGATCAGCACGGTCTTGATGCCGCCGCGCAACGCCGCCAGCAACTTCTCCTTGAGTCCGCCGATCGGCAGCACACGTCCGCGCAACGTGATCTCGCCAGTCATGGCGACATGCCGGTCGACCGGTATCTGCGTCAGCACCGAGACGATCGACGTTACCATGGCGACGCCGGCCGACGGCCCGTCCTTGGGCGTAGCGCCTTCGGGCACGTGGACGTGGATGTCGCGTTTTTCGAACAAGTTAGGCTTGATGCCGAAACTGATCGCGCGCGAGCGAACGTAGCTCGCCGCCGCCGTCACCGATTCCTGCATCACGTCGCCGAGCTTGCCGGTCGAGGTCATCTTACCCTTGCCCGGCAGCATCACCGCCTCGACCGAGAGCAGTTCGCCGCCGACCTCGGTCCAAGCCAGGCCCGTGGTGATCCCGATCAGGTTGTTCTCCTCGATCTCACCGAACCGGAACCGGCGCACGCCGGCGTACCTGCCGACGCTCTTGCAGGTGATGCGGACGTTCTTTTTGCTCTTCTCGACGATCTCCTTGGTCGCCTTGCGGCAGAGGTTGGCGATCTCGCGCTCGAGGTTGCGGACGCCGGCCTCGCGCGTGTGATAGCGGATCAAGTCGCGGAGCGCATCGTCGGTGATGGTCCACTCGTCTTCCTTGAGGCCATGCGCCTCTCGCTGCTTCTTGATCAAGTGGCGTTTGGCGATCTCGACCTTCTCGTCCTCGGTGTAGCCGGACAGCCGAATCACTTCCATGCGATCCAACAGCGGCGGCGGAATGTTGAGCGTGTTCGCCGTCGTTACGAACATCACGTCGGAGAGGTCGTAATCGACCTCGAGATAGTGGTCGTTGAACGACGAGTTCTGCTCGGGGTCGAGCACTTCGAGCAAGGCCGACGACGGGTCTCCGCGGAAGTCGGTGCCCATCTTGTCGACTTCGTCGAGCAGGAACAGCGGGTTCGACGTCTTCGCTTTCTTCATCGACTGGATGATCTTGCCGGGCATCGAGCCGATATAGGTGCGGCGGTGCCCGCGGATCTCGGCCTCGTCGCGAATGCCGCCGAGCGACATGCGAATGAACTGCCGTCCGGTCGAGCGCGCGATCGACTTGCCGAGCGAGGTCTTGCCGACGCCGGGCGGACCGACGAGGCAGAGGATCGGCCCGCGCAACTTGTCGGCGCGCTGCTGCACGGCGAGGTATTCGAGGATGCGCTCCTTGACCTTCTCCAGGCCGTAGTGATCGGACTCGAGCACGCCCTCGGCGACCGCCAGGTCCTTCTTCAGCTTGCGCCGGCGATGCCACGGGATCGACAACAGCCAGTCGAGATAGTTGCGGACGACGGTCGCTTCCGCCGACATCGGGCTCATGCTGCGGAGCTTCTTCAACTCGGCGTGGGCCTTGTCGCGGGCCTCCTTGGACAGCCGGGTGCGCTTGATCCGCTCTTCGATCTCATGCGCTTCGTCGCGGGCCTCGTCGCCCTCGCCGAGCTCCTTTTGGATCGCCTTGAGCTGTTCGTTCAAATAATACTCGCGTTGCGTCTTCTCCATCTGACGCTTGACGCGGCCGCGAATGCGGCGCTCGACCTGGAGAACGCCGATCTCGGCTTCCATCAGCGAATAGACGCGCTCGAGCCGGTCGACCACGCTCGCCATCTCCAGCAATTCCTGCTTGTCGGAAACGTTGAGGACGATGTGCGACGCGACCGTGTCGGCGAGCTTGCTCGCGTCTTCGATCTGCGAGACCGACGCCAGGACCTCGGGCGGAATCTTCTTGTTGAGCTTTACGTATTGCTCGAATTGCGACACCACCGTGCGGGTGAGCGCGGCCAAGTCGGGCGAGTCGAGGCCCGATTCGGTAACCGTCTCGGCCTTGGCTTGGAAAAAGTTGGGGTTCTCGACGAAGGCGCTGATCTTAGCGCGCTTGCCGCCTTCGACCAGAACCTTGACCGTGCCATCGGGCAATCGCAGGAGCTGCAACACGGTCGAGATGGTGCCAGTGCGGTAGATGTCGTCGACCGCCGGGTCGTCCTGCCCGGCGTCTTTCTGCGCCACCAACAGGATTTGCTTGTCGTCTGCCATCACGTCCTCGAGCGCGCGTACCGACTTTTCGCGACCGACGAACAGCGGCACGATCATGTGCGGAAATACCACGATGTCGCGCAGCGGCAGGACGGGGAAATCCTGAGACTGGGTAGGTTCGTTCATTACCTTCACCTTTCTAGCGGGCCCGACCGGACCCGTCGGCGCACGGCGACGCCGTTCGCCTTGGATAGATGGATGTGGAGGCGATGCCGCGGCCAATCAAGGCAAGCCTCCCATCGCATACGTGCGGCCCCGCCGGGGTGGCGGACCGGAGGCTACGCCGACGTTCCGACGTCGCCCCGACGCTCGCTGTAGATCAAGAGCGGCTTGGCGCGCCCCTCCACAACTTCGCTGTTGATCACGACCTCCTCGACCGCGTCGAAGGCGGGAAGATCGAACATGGTGTCGAGCAAGATCGCCTCGAGGATGGTACGCAGGCCGCGCGCCCCGGTCTTGCGCGCCACCGCTTTGCGCGCGATCGCGCGCATCGCGTCCTCGGAGAAGGTGAGGCTCACATTCTCCATCTCGAACAGGCGCTGGAACTGCTTGATCAGTGCGTTCTTCGGCTTGAGCAAAATGTCGATCAGCGCGCCCTCGTCGAGGTCGTGGAGCGTCGCCACCACCGGCAAGCGGCCGATGAATTCGGGGATCAGGCCGAATTTCAGGAGATCCTCGGGCTCGACTTCCTGCAGCAACTGGCCGGTTCGCCGCTCGTCGGGGCCGCGCACGTCGGCGCCGAAACCGATCGAAGAGCCGCGACCGCGGGCGGCGATGATGCGATCGAGGCCCGAGAACGCCCCGCCGCAAATGAACAGGATGTTGGTGGTGTCGACCTGCAGGAACTCCTGCTGCGGGTGTTTGCGGCCGCCCTGGGGCGGGACCGAAGCGATGGTCCCTTCCATGATCTTCAAGAGCGCCTGCTGCACGCCTTCGCCCGACACGTCACGGGTGATCGACGGGTTTTCCGACTTGCGGCTGATCTTGTCGACTTCGTCGATGTAGACGATGCCGCGTTGCGCGCGCTCGACGTTGTAGTCGGCGGCTTGGAGCAGCTTCAAGATGATGTTTTCGACGTCCTCGCCGACGTAACCGGCTTCGGTCAGGGTGGTGGCGTCGGCCATCGTAAACGGAACGTCAAGAATCCGCGCCAAGGTCTGCGCCAGCAGAGTCTTGCCGCTGCCGGTCGGACCGACCAGCAGAATGTTCGACTTGGCGAGTTCGACGTCGTTGTTCTTGGTGCCGTGGTTGAGGCGCTTGTAATGGTTGTGGACGGCGACCGAGAGCACCTTTTTCGCGTATTCCTGGCCGATCACATAGTCGTCCAGGACCTTGCAGATGTCGCGCGGGGCCGGAATGCCGTCCCTGGTCTTGACCAGGGCGCTCTTGTGCTCCTCGCGGATGATATCCATGCACAATTCGACGCATTCATCGCAGATGAATACGGTCGGGCCCGCGATCAGCTTGCGGACCTCGTGCTGGCTCTTGCCGCAGAAAGAGCAGTAGAGGGTGTTTTTTGAATCGCCCCCGGCGGATTTGGTCATCGACAATCCCTAACGCTTACCCACCCCCACCAAGTTAAACACTGACCAACAGGACACACAACCCAAATATTGCGTCTGTTCCGAAAGACGACCCAAGTGTTGGGGGTGGGCGCCCTTCTAGCGTGCGTCTAGGAACGTACCTTATCTCACTAGTAGCGCTGCACCGAGGATATGACGGGTTGTTTTTCAGCGGCGCGAAGGATCGGCAGGTTTTCGGGCGCGACGAGCAACTGGATGCTGCGGGCGACGCCGGGCTGTCGTTTGATCAGGCCGACG
>Ga0194121_10001661_pt1 | contig 37010 bp, 46 predicted proteins | sample TA2MahCa50mmetaG_FD_148609 | JGI IMG/M metagenome (GOLD analysis project Ga0194121, IMG submission 148609) | Freshwater microbial communities from Lake Tanganyika, Tanzania - TA2015020 Mahale Deep Cast 50m | ecosystem: Environmental > Aquatic > Freshwater > Lake | place: Tanzania: Lake...
AATGACTCATCAAACTTTGCCTTGTTTAACGCCAAAAATTCCTTCAATTCTTGCTGAGTATTCTTTCCATCGTATTTTTGGAGACGACGAATAAATTCATTCCACGAGTTGCGCGCTCGTTGAGCAGCCGATAACGAGTCAAACGTGAAATTTAATTCACTACGATAGTGAGCCGTCAGTAAAAGATAGCGATAATCCACCGGAGAAAAACCACGTTTTTCTAAATCCGAAACCGTGTACACGTTTCCTAAACTCTTAGACATTTTACTCCCATCCACTTTCATGAAGGAATTATGCAACCAAAAACGAACAAATGGTTTTCCCGTTGCACCCTCGCTTTGAGCAATTTCATTGGGATGATGAATAGGAATGTGATCATTTCCCCCAACATGAATGTCGAATGTTTCTCCCAAGTATTTCATACTCATCGCACTACACTCAATATGCCAACCCGGATAGCCTCGCCCCCAGGGAGAATCCCACTGCATGGCATGAGAGGGTTGCGCGAGCTGCCACAAACGAAAATCCGCCGGATGATGCTTGAACGGGTCACGCTCAACGGATTCACGGACTTGCTTGAGCTGTTCGAGGTTTTGTCCCGAAATTTTTCCATAGCCGGGAAACTTTTGCACATCAAAGTAAATACCATGAGGCGTGGTGTACGTGTATCCTTTCTTTTCCAATTTTTGAATTAACTTAATCATCTCCGGAATGTGATCCGTGGCCTTGCACAAAATAGTCGGAGGAAGGATGTGAAGCTTGCTCGCATCCTGCAAAAAAATCTTCGTATAAAATTCCGCAATCTCAAAAGGAGTTTTCTTTTCTTCGCGAGCAGCTTTTTCTAATTTGTCTTCAGCGGTGTCGGAATCATTCTGCAAGTGACCCACGTCCGTAATGTTCATGACATGAGTGGGTTTGAACTTATTTCGTTCTAGCACGCGGCGCAACACGTCCCACGCCACATACGCGCGAAAATTACCAATGTGAGCATAGCTGTACACGGTCGGACCGCACGCATACAAGCCTACTTTAGGAGTGTTGTTGAGCGTGGAAAACTCCTGCTTCTGACGAGCGAGCGTGTTATAGAGGAAGAGGGGCATGTACTCATCATAGGATAGTAGCGAAATTTAAAGGACAGGGAGAGTGATACGTGTATGCCCTCTCGACGACGACCGGTACCGCGCAACCCTACAGGAGAATTACCCTTTCATGAACGCCCACTAAAACGACCCCCGCGCCGAATTGAGATGAAAATGGAACTCCCACGCGACAAGCGAGTGCATGAGAGTCTACTTCATATCGGCAGCAATAATCTGGGGAAAGTACAGTATTCCCTGGAAGAAAATTCCACTCACCAAAAACCAAATATCAAAATACAATACCTCATTCCCACGCACGAACACAAAAAATATGGTGCACGATTATTAGCACACTTTCTCCTGCAAGCCAAAATAAACAATGTTCATCACGTGGTGGCTGATGTGGGAGAAGATAACCAGGCCTCTCAACGCATGTTTGAACGAATGGGATTCTCTCTCAAAAAAGTACCCTTGGGGGGAAGAGAACGCGAATCCGGAGCAGGAAGATACCTGTATCGCTTTACCCTCGACTTGGAACACATGGGAATGGAAGGAATAGTTAAACGATTGCGAACATCCCTAAACCAACCTAAGCAGACAAGAAAATAAGCACCGCGCCCTGCACACTCACAACGAGGACCCAGACTAAAATAGATTTGAACACACTCGTGTCCAAGTATTTTTCAATAGAAAGAAAGAGCACGTATGCAGAATAGAAAATGAACAACAATCCCAGCAAAATCAATGGGAGTGCAATGACAATCGTATCGGCAATCGTCACGAATGATTGGTCTAGAATTTGAATAAACTCATCCTCACCAATGTTACCCGCATTCCAATCAGAGATACCACTCAGCAAAGCGGGAAAAGCAATCGCGGGGAGAATAAGCCCCAACACAAGGAGCATGAAAAAACCATACACACTAATTTGAGACAACGTGGAAAGCGCGCGGGAAATATTCAACGCATTAATGGGGATTTTTTTGAACAATAATCCAATCACCAGCAAAAGAAACCCGCTCACAATCCAGCGAAGAAAATCACTGAAAAGAGTTCCAATAATAATATCCATAAAAATAGCGCCCTGCAAGAGCAACGAGGCCAAAACACCCGCGAATGTTCCCAACAAAACGAATGCAATGGAACGAATCATGGAAGGATTTTGCAACGCATAATTGACGGCCTGCTTGGGGCGCAAAAACAAATCAACGTAATAACTCATAACGTGGAAGAGACGAATCCAACTTTATAAACATCTCCCATCCCATCGCAAAATATAGACAGCACCCAAAGGGAAAAAATAGCATTGGGAGTGGAATAAATTAAATACTAAGAGAAATTACTGCCTGCATGTCCCGCGATGATGTGAGGAGAGCCCTATCAAATAGGAGAAGGGATATTCAATTCATTCACGAATTGAGTGCAAAAGACTTGCTGAATATTTATGATCAACTCACCACGCGCGTGCGAGAAGGAGGAATGAGTGATGCACAACATGCCGACGCACTCGTGGCCCTTCGCCGCATTAACCGCGAACTCCAGCTTCGTTTGCCTGGAAAGATGAATTTATCCCACGAACTGCAAAACCACATGGACTCGCTCATGATTATACGCCAACGCAATGGAAAAAATGGCAATGGTGGGATGCGACGCAATGGCAATCGGGGAAAAGGACCCCGAGGAAATGGCCGCCGATAAAATCATCGTGTGACTTTCAATGAAGTAAATTCTTCCTTCAATTTTTTGCACTTTTCACTGGTCAAATGCTTTCGCGCGGGAGCGAGAATGCTTGCGAGCGCATGACCCATTCCCTGCTTCAAATCCGCAGGATGGAGTTTTCCTTCCGCAAAGTCGGCTTCAAGTGATTTATAATTATCATACACCACATTTCCCCCAAACTTCGCAGGACGTTCGATGGAAAATTCCTTCACGAATGGAAACACTAAATGTTCGGCCCAATCCAATACGGGATTGTATTCAATGTTTTTTTCCACGCAGAAAGCACCATTCATTTTCTTCTTGATTTCTTCCTCGGAATCATCCAAGAAAATAGCACTCCCTTGAACGGACTTACTCATCTTCAATGCGGAACGCATCTCGGACAACTTTTCTTTAGGAATGGGCCACACGGGTGGTTTTTGAAGACCCATCACTAAATGCTGATGCGCGGCGATAGGTGAAAGAGTTTTATTCTTGTGAACAAGCTTATGGTATTGTAATTTGTTCGCCACTTCACGCGCCACCACGTGGGCTTTGCGCTGATCCATGCCCGCGTGCATTAATGTGATTTGTTGAAAATACACATCCGCAACCTGCATAGCGGGATATACTAATTTGGCGAAATCGAGATTGTCTCCCTCTTGCCTACCCATAATGGTAATAGAACGCTGCATGCGCGCGAGCGTAGTATGTTTAGCCACATCAATGACGGTTTCCCAATACTCATCTGAGTGGTGATACAAATCGCTTCCTAACACGAAACTAATTTTGTCCGCATCGGCTTTAGCCACTTTGGACGCGGCAATAAAACATTCTTTGAAATATCCCCGCGCCACGCGGCGAATACTTTCCTTATCTCCGCCAAGTTTATCATTTATCCACGAGTGCCAGTCCGCGAGAAAAATAGAACAATTAACTCCTGCGTTTTGGAAGTTGTTGATATGATACAGCGTTTTCAACGCGGCCCCAATGTGGGGTTGTCCGGAGACCTCGAAACCAATATAATGCTTGAGAGGAACACCGGTTTCAAATGCGGCCTTCAAGTCTTCCAGCGTGAGAATTTCTTCCAATCCCCGAGAAAGGGTTTCAATCCGTGAATGAGCATCCATGTGCAAAACCTATGGGAATAAGAAAAAGGGAAATTAAAAAGGCCCCCGTTGGGAAACAGGAGCCTGAACGATTAACATTCAATGATTATTCGTCCGAGTCTCCCCCGCCATCATCTTCTTCATCCCCATCTTCATCGTCCGACCAATCGTCATCGTCTTCTTCACTTTCGTCTTCTTCCCAGTCACCGTCATCCCCATCTTCATCCATACGCATAATAGGGTTTTCCAAATCCAAGACCATGTTTTTTTCACTCTCCATAAGTGGAAATATTATACCTCAACACTTGCCCAAGAATTTATAAAACATAGACACTTTCAACGAATAAAAAGAGGGAAAAAAAGAAACAACCACCCCTGAATTATGTTGATGTTTGGGGGGAAAAGCGGACGCTAGTGTCCGCTGTCCTGAAAAAATTACAGGATTATCAAATTGCCAAACTTTCCCGTGGACAATTGCAATTGTCCCTTGTACTCAGAAACCCAACCATTCTCAATGCGGATTTTGCTTCCTTCATTGACTTGGTCGATTTGCTCATTCCACAACGAAACTTGAACCTCACCCGTTTCATCCTTTCCAGCCACATTACACACTTTTCCTTGTCCCTTGGCCGAGGCAAATTCCCGGGCTTCTCCCTTGGAAACGACTTCCAATTCGATGAAAACGTTTCCCATACGCGGGCGCAATTGTTTGACTTTCATTAACTCGGCCATAGATGATTCAACCTCTCCATAGGTGATACCACGTTTAACATGTAATCCTATTAAAAAGATGGGGCGAAAACCATCGAGCGATTTTTAAGGAAAAACCGCCCTCCATACTATTGAATCGATTTCTCAGGAGAGTGAATCAATATGACAATCGTCGGACAAAAAGCCCCCGATTTTAGCACCATGGCCTATGTGAATGGTGAATTCAAGAAAGTAAGCATGAAGGACTACAAAGGAAAATGGTTGCTCGTTTTCTTTTACCCATTAGACTTTACATTCGTGTGCCCAACCGAAATAAAGGGATTCGCACGCATGGAAAATGATTTCAAAAAACTCAACTGCCACATTTTAGGAGCGAGCACGGATAGTGAACACTCGCACAAAGCATGGGTGGAAAGAGACATGCCTGAAATAAAATTCCCCATTTTGGCGGACACGAATCACCATGTTTCCCGCGCATTCGGCGTGTTGAAAGAAGACCAAGGTATTGCATACAGGGGAACATTCCTCATTGACCCGGAAGGAATTATCCGCTACGAAGTCGTGTCCGACTTGGATGTAGGACGCAGCGTAAAAGAAACGCTTCGAGTACTGCAAGCATTCCAAACGGGCGGATTATGCGAAGTGGATTGGGCACCCGGAATGGACAATTTGAATAGCAAAAAGAAGAAGTAACTCGCCATTGACATCAGGCGGGTCGTCCCCGAGGTATTGCTAACGCAATATCTCTTTACTTCCTTTTTTCTGGCATCTCGTTTTTATTCTCAGATTTTTTGGTTCTCACACGCATGTGCTGGTACAAACCCTTACTGAAACCCCTAGCGTTTCGCTTCATTGCCGGAGAAACATTGCGGGAAGCGCTGCCCTATGGTTTGCGCGTGCAGCGACAAGGACTAACCCCCATTTTTGATATATTAGGAGAAGGGGCGAAAAACAAAGAAGATAGTGTCCGTGTTTCGGGAGAATATATTCATTTGCTCCATGAAATGGAACGAAACCACTTGAAAGGGGGAATATCACTCAAACTAACGGCATTCGCATTGGATGAAGATGAAGAAACCTGCTTTCGCGCCGTGTCACGCATCGTGAGACACGCTCAACCGACTAAAACCATTGTTTGGATTGATATGGAAGGGCCCGGGTATGCGCCCAAAACACTCAAAATGTATCGGCGATTGCTCAACGAGTTTGATAATGTGGGAGTGTGTTTGCAAGCATACTTGAAACGCACGCACAAAGACATTTTGTCACTCTTGCCGGATAACCCCAAAATACGATTAGTAAAAGGAGCGTATGAACAACCCGAAAATGCCGCGTATACAAAACACGAAGAAATTAATGCGCACTTCAAAAAATTGCTCACATTACTTTCGGAAAATGACGTGTACACCGCGCTCGGTTCACACGATATGGATATTATTTCGCACGCGTTGACACTTCCTTTTCCCACTCATTTTGAATTCCAAATGCTCAAGGGATTTAGAAAATATGAAAAAAAATTACTCTCGGAACACGGATATATTGTTGCGGAATACATTCCATTTGGAAAAGATTGGGAAAAATTCATCATTCGACGAATACAAGAGCGTATGAGGAGTTTGCGCTGGCTCGTGATGACGATTGCGGGAATGGATAAGTAGAAAAAAATCTAAAAATAAAAAAGAAAAAAAGGCCTACTGCGGGATTGCTATGCAATTCCCGCAAAGTAGTCCGCCGACCCGCCCAAACTTTTAGCGAAAAGTTTGATCAAAACCGGTCGCGCGGCCGGCGACCTCCGGCCAGATGGATAATGGCGCGTCAGATAAATTGTATACCCGAGTCCGTGGATTTTTGTCCCAGGCTTGAACCACTCGAGCGTGAACCCGAGCCGGCTTTCCAGCTATCCGCACCGGCTTTTGCCGAGGGAGATTTTCCCCCATTAATGAAGGGTGAACGGACGCCCGTGAACACGGTAATGACTTCGATTTTGTTTTCGAACGCAGGATTGATGCGCGCTCCCCAAATAACGGTGGCGTTGGGATCCATTTGCTCGGTGAGCATCGTACCCACTTGATTGGCCTCACCTAATGTTAACTCGGCTCCGCCCGTGATGTGAATCAAGGCGCCTTTGGCACCCGCGATGTCAACATCCAACAAGGTGTTGTTGAGCGTGTCTCCCACGGCTTCTTCTACGCGGTTAACGGACTTGCTTTCTCCCACCGCAATCATGGATAAGCCGCGGCCCGTCATAATGGAGCGAACATCGGCGAAGTCCAGGTTGATGAGCGAAGGCTGAGTAATGGTTTCCGTGATTCCACTCACAACACGGGCAACCAGTTCATCCGCGACGCGGAACGCATCTTGAATAGGTAAATTGGGAACGAGTTCAGCGAGGCGATTGTTATCAATCACAATGACGGTATCGCAAATGCCCGCGAGCTTCTGGATTCCTTCTTCTGCTTTGAACGTGCGCGCGCGCTCTAATTGGAACGGGTACGTGACCATGGCAATGACAATGGCTCCCTGTTCCTTGGCAATGTTGGCGATAACCGGAGCACTACCGGTACCGGTTCCTCCACCCATTCCCGCACAAATGAACAACATGTCTACTCCTTTCAGGATTCCTTCCAAATCGGATTTGGAAACTTCCGCGGCTTTTTCTCCCACTTCCGGATAACCACCGGCACCTAATCCACGTGTAACACTTTTTCCAATCAGGATTTTGGTGATTTCATCTGAAATAATGGATAAGTGCTGCTTGTCCGTGTTCACGGCAGCTAATTGGGCACCGGAAATATTCATGTGAGCTAAGCGATTGACCGCATTACAGCCCGCTCCCCCAGCACCAATAACCATAATTTTAGGAACGGAAAACTCATCGATGTGAACGTTTTCCTCCACACGTGATTTCCCCTCTTTAACAGCATTGACCATTGATTGCATGTGTGTACACCCCTCTTTCCCCTCACGCGCGAAACAACCGCGAAAACCTATTCGTGAATTGCGACTATATCCTCATTTGAGATTAATAAACATTGGCGACAATGAACGAAAAAAGAAATGGGGATTAACGGAAATTAATTATGTATGAAAAAGAGTTTTGTTATGTTAAGACTGCTTGAGTGTGGAAAAAAACAATCCCTCACACGTGGAGGAGGTGATGGCGGACAAGGAATAGGCCGCTGATGCCGTAGACGCGTCTGCGGGAACGGAACAAATAGTGGATTGACCATAGTAATAGCTATCATTGTCCGCGGCTGAAATGCGCACCCGACAATTATTCGTGCCTGTTTCTAACCCAAGCGTTTCCAACAACAATGGAAAACCATCCTGCGTTTTCCAAAATAATCCCAATGATTTTTTACACGCACTAAATGCAGTCGCGAAACACGATTGATTCTCCTCAGCCGTGCCATTCACACAAAAAGCAACCGCATCACCGGGACGATTAGGCTTGGTAGTGGTGTTTTGCGTTTGAAGCACGGGAGCATAGGTCGTGTTTTGCGCAGAAGATGGTGGAGAAACACACCCGGCAATGAAAAAGAGAACAAGGACGCCCCAAACAGCCACGAATACGTTCATGCCAAAAATACCACGTTTCCCCTTTATAATTTAAGGGGAGGGGAGAGTTCTTAAAGAAAAAAACAAGTGAGTGATGGTAATATGGTCCTGAATTGGCTCAAAAAGATTCTCCAGCCGGAAACCAAGAAAGAAAATAACTCATTGCACACCATGGGGCCGGAAGAGCTGCTCGCTCACGAAGAAATGAACGAAGATGACATGGAAACGTCCAGCGAAAACAAAATGGAAGACGAAAGCGAGATGATGCCATCATCACACGTTCATGAAAAAGAAAAGGATGAAGATGAAACGCCCCGCACGCAACCGGGAAAAGAGAGCGCCCTCAAAATAATGGAAGCCGCACTATTCATGGGAGGAAAAGGATTGAGCATTGAAGAATTAGGTAAAATAGCCAATGTACCCTTGCTCAAGACCCGCGAATACTTGCCGGAACTCGTGGAAGTTTTTAACGCGCGCAACTCAGCATTGGAAATTGTGGAAGACGCAGGCGGGTACCGCATGCGCGTCCGATCCCCATTCGATGAAAAAGTATCCCATCTCGCAGGAGTGGGAGAACTCAACCCCGCGGAAATGAAAACACTCGCATTCATCGCGTACAAACAACCCCTACTACAATCTCACCTCGTACAAGTGAGAAGCAACACGGCGTATGACCACTTGCAAAAACTGGTTGAAACGGGATTCGTTTCACGCGAACCGAGAGGAAGAACATACGTATTACGCACAACAAAAAAATTCGCCGAATATTTCGGAACCAATGCACTGAAACTCAAACCCATCACCGCGGAAATGAAAAAAGAAATGGATGAAATCAAAGCCGTGGACCAATCGCAGAGTGAAGAATTATCCTAATCATTGGAAAACATTTTGGTATGACGCACGATACGATTGCCCACTTTTACGAAACGTATCCTTATCCCCACGTGCATTATTTTGACGCGCAACGAGCAATAACCTATGCTCAACCACTCCTCGCAAGCGCGAACATACGCATGAAAGATCTTGCAGGAAAAACCATTTTAGACGCGGGATGCGGAACGGGAGAAATAAGCATTAGCATGGCCACGCACGCACAACAGGTTGATGCATTCGACGTGAGTGAGAACTCTCTCACGTATGCACGCACCATGGCTAAAAAATTACGCATCCAAAATACTCATTTTTTCCACGCGGATGTAATACAATTTTCCTCCGCCAAAAAATATGATATGGTAACCAGCTTCGGAGTATTACATCACACTCACAATCCGGAAAAAGGATTGAATACTATTTCAAATTGCGTGAAAAAAAATGGAATAATCATTATTGGATTTTACCACTCACTAGGAGGAATGCAGCAGCGCGTCGAAAAATTGATTGCACGCGTGCTTGGGGGAGATTCTCCGGAAAAAATTCTCGCATGGTTATCCCAAACGAAAAAAAGAAATTTTGGAGAAGCGGAGAAAGCGTATTGGGCGGACCGCCTCGCGAATCCACGCGAAAAATATTACCGCATTTCCCTCGTTGAAAGTTGGTTAAAAAAAAATGGGTTTGAAATCATCGGAATACAAGGACATAAACCGGATTGGAAAGTAAAAAACACGCACAACATACTCGAAAAGTGGTTATTTGAGATGTGGATACTCTTGCACGGAAAACGATTTGTGATTATGGCTGGAAAAAAAATATGAGGGTTTTTTGATCAAACTTTTTTCTCAAAAAAGTTTGGTTTGGTAGCGCGCATCCATTAATCGCACATTCGTTCCCCACTTTTGCCGCGCACAATCGGGAAGGGTTTGATTTTGTTCCAAATATTTTTTCAAAAAAGTAATGGTCCGTTCATCATGCGAGTATCCCGAACCAATGTCTCCGAAGGAATGGTATTTTTTCTGCAAGTTTTTGATAACCTCATCACGTTCAACCTTGGCCAAAATGGACGCGGCGGAAACAATTGGATAATTCACATCCGCCTTGTGTTCGGCGACAATTTTAGGTTGGTAAGAGAGATAATTCTCTATCCTCCGGGCAAAGTTGCTCGCTAATGGGTCGGGAGAATCCACGTAAACCAAATCCGGTTTAACGGGAAGGTCATTCAACAATAAACCTATTTTCATGGCCTCAATTTCATTCAGGGAATCACGTTCCATGAGCACGTCCATCTCATTCGCGGAGAGGTGATACGTTGCATAATGAGAAAGGGTTTCCTTCATGAGGGGGTATAATCGCTCACGCTCACTTTCAACCAGGAGCTTAGAGTCCCGAGCCCCCATTTCGTGGAGAATGTCCTCCTTTTCCGAAGGAATAACGGCTACCGCTAAGACCATGGGTCCAATCGCCGGGCCGCGGCCGGCTTCATCTACTCCTGCAATGAGCATGAGAAACGAATACGTGAAAGACCCTCTTAAAACGGTGCCTGGGGAAGGGTTAAACGTGAAAAACGAGGGCAAAGGATGCCTTTAAAAGCCTTGTTTGGGACTTTTGATAGTATTATGATGCACGGCATTTTGAAGAATTATCGACGCGGACGCAACACGCAACACCCCACGCAGTACATCGTGGAAGTGGATGGAATTGAGACTCGAGCAAAAGCCTCAACCTTGAATGGTAAAAAGGTCACCTGGAAGAGCGTGGCCGAGAAAGCCATCACCGGAAAAATCATGGCCGCCCACGGAAATTCGGGGGCCGTACGCGTGAAGTTTGACAAAGGATTACCCGGACAAGCCATTGGAACACGCGTGAGTGTATCCGAGTAAAACAGACGCATGTCTCGTGAACCATTCTCCCGCATTTTGGTGGGATGCCCCACCGCCATGGTGAAGAACGATTCTATCCGCGCCTACATGAAGGGATTAGAATCACTTACTTATCCCCAATTTGACGTGGTGTTAGAAGACAACTCACTCACAACTGACTACGCGGAAAAATTACGATGGCTGGGAGAAAAATTCCGCGAGAAAAGACCCGAGTGCGGGTTTAGAGTCATCCACTCCGGACACATTTCTCCCCGCGTGAGGGAACGCATCGTGCACGGACGCAATGCGATTCGTGAAATCGTATTACGCGAAAAATATGATTACTTTTTTTCATTAGAACAAGACATTGTATGCCCCCCGGACACGATTCAAAAACTGTTAACCCATCAAAAACAAGTCGTGGGGGGAGTGTATTACAATAAAGTATTTTTAGGCGGAAAAGAACAACGCACGCCCGTGCTCATGACATATCCCAACGATGAAGCAAAAAAAGAACACCGCGCCGAATGGGTTGGATTTACCGCACTTTTTCCCTCACGCATCATGGAAGTAGCGAGCATTGGATTAGGGTGCTTGCTTATTTCACGCAACACGTTGGAAAAAATACCCTTCCGTTACAAGGAAGAAGATGCTGCATTTGATGACATGTATTTTGCCATGGATATGCACCGGGAAAATATTCCATGCTATGCGGACACATCCATTTTGTGTGAACACTATTTTAATGAGGCATTCAAACACACTTCGTCTGAAAAATTTTGAGGAAAAAAAATGAATACGCATCCGCCACGAATTCTAGTGGGTTGCCCCACGCACGAATTAAAGAGCGATTCCATTGAACCATTTTTGAGGGGAATTGAACAATTAACATACACCAACTTCGACGTATTATTGGAAGACAATTCCCCCACTCCAATGTATTCGCAGCGAATTCAAGAGTGGGGAAATCATTGGATGAAAAACCATCCCGGGCAATTATTTGAAATCATTCACACGGAAAAACCAGATGATAGCGCACGACAACGCATTGTGCACGGCAGAAATCTCCTGCGTCAACGAGTATTGAGTAAAAAATATGATTATTTTTTTTCACTCGAACAAGATATTATTCCCCCAACGGATATTATTGAAACGTTATTATCGCGTAACCAAAAAATAGTGAGTGCAACCTACCTTAATCGAAAAAATATTCCAACCGGATATCGAATTGAAATAATGGCGGGGTATTACCACAATGAGGGTGAAAAAAACAAAGGAGTGTTTCGCGATTATGGATTCAATCTCATTCTCCCATCGCGACTCATGAAAGTGGATTATACGGGATTAGGATGCATGCTCATTGCTCGCGAAATATTGGAAAAAATTTCATTCAGAGTAGAAACCAACACCCCGCACTGCGATGATATGTTATTTTGCATGGATGCCCAAAAAAATGGGTACGAAATATACTTGGACACGCATGCGTGGTGTTTACACTTATTTAATGACGCATTCAAAAAAACAAACTATTAGGCGCGTGCATTAGTGAGAGAGATAAATCTCAAACACGACGCAGGGGAAAGGAATTCCAATCATTGAAAGAACACGCGGGTGCATTTCTCCTAGGAAGCCGTGAAATTTTCCCACGTTCACATTGGCCGCGCGACCATCAATGAAACCACTCAACACGGCAGGAGTGTACGTGGGTTTTTCTCCCAAAAAAGAGGATATCGCATCAACATATCCTTTCATTTCATCAAATGTCGCGGAGGCGTGGGCGAGGACTAAACACAATTTATCATGCGTCCTCGTCCCCGTGTCGGTGTTGGAATGAATATCCACTATTTGATCCAACTCAAACAATTTGAAAGGTGCTTTCTGGCTGCGGTTGCTCAACAATGCACGAATGGTTTCTGGGTAAAGCATATTGCGCACCATCGTGAGACCCTGTTCTTTGGCCAAACCAAGTTTAACATGAGGAGTTTCCGCACGTTCAAATGAAGTAAAGTGATACTCATGTGAGGTGAGAGCCCAGGAAATAACCTCGTGAAAACCAAGCCCTGTGACGCACGTGCGAACATCCTCATTCAAACGCGTTTGACGCAAAACACCGCCGCGCGTGGACACGTTAACGGGCAATGGAGACAAATTATCAAAACCATACGCACGCGCCACATCATCCATCACGTCGTGGGGATGTAACACGTCCACGCGAAAGGAAGGACACTCAACCACGAGTTGTTTGGCATTAGACTTGACAACACGATAGAGCATGCGTTCGAGCAATTCCATTGTTTGCGCGGAAGTGAGGGTGGTTCCCAACAATGCGTTGAGAGCATCCAATTCAATCGTCTGCGTTATTTTCCCCAACTCAGGAGTTGTACGTGGAAAATTTTCGGTGGGATATTGCACGTTAACCTGGTAAATTTCCCCATTCATATCGGAAAATAGGTACGCGAGAATATCCAGGATTACCGAAACGGCCGGCCAATAGTGTCCGGAAACTTCCACAAAGAGGTCGCGATCATGAAGAGTCACTTGTCCCACATTGTGTGAATTAATAATGGGGGGCATGGACAAAACAGTCCCCATACTGTCGCGAAACACAGGAAACACGGGCATTTCTTCCAACAAGTGAGCATATTTTTTCCCCGTAGGATGTTCACGCAAAATGTCTCTTCCAGTCAACATTTTTTCTAAACCCAAGGGTTGGAATGAAATCTTCTCCGGAGACTGTGCTTGAAACGTAATGGGCCAATGAATTTTTTTCAAGGGATAAATACCAATCGCAGCCTTTTTTCGTTCACGCGCAAATGTCGCGTGAATCTTTTCCTGCACCCAAATCAACTCATCCAATTTCTCCTGGTTGAGCGAAATATTCTTCACGACCAACGCAGCCGTATAGGGACGCACGCCCGCCACACTCGCGTCAACATTCAACACATACGCGGATTTTTTACGCTCAACGAGTGGAAAACCCTTCACGTGACCCAAATACGCGTTGAGTACCCGTGCCACGCCGGCAGTGGAAACCATGTCGGGACGATCCGCAGTAATATCAATCTTCAACGCATCGGGATTTTTTTCATCCAACTCATGACCCATTTGAAAAAGAGTTTGCTCCAGTTTCTCGATGGTAATGGGCTTCGTCAAATAGTGGTTCAATTTTTCCAAAGAGGTATCAACGTTTACCATGAGAAAATTCCTCCTTTTTCACTAAACCGTGCTTCACACCCGAATACGAACGAATGAAATCCACATCGACGTCGGGACCCATGATTTCCTTAATCGTATTTTTCTCATAGAGCATCATGACAATGCGTTCGAGTCCAAAACCCCACGCAATCACGGGTACATCAATACCAAAAGGGGAAAGACTTTCTTTGCGAAACATTCCCGAATTAATGATTTCAACCCACTTCCCTAGTTGCGGGTTGTACGCCGCCGACTCCATGCTGGGCTCCGTGTAGGGATTATAGGTAGGCTTGAAACGCACTTTAGTAAAGCCCAATTTAGCATAGAACTCTCGAATAATTCCCATCAAGTGACGCAGATTTAATCCTTCTCCCATGACAAACCCTTCGACTTGATGAAACTCAGCTAAGTGAGTGGCATCAATGGCTTCATTTCGAAAAATTCTACCAATCGCAAATTTTTTCTGCGGTTGTTGAGGATGCAGAGCAAACTCACGAAACGTAGTGGCAGTCGTATGCGTGCGCAACAATAATTGTGCCGCGACGCGGGGATCCCACTCATACCCAAAACCTTTCGAACCCGTTTTACCACCGTGCTCATGCAATGCTTTCACCCGTTTAACGAGATCGGGGTTATCCAACACTGCACGCCCCGGAAGATAAAATGTATCCTGCACCTCACGTGCGGGATGATCCTGCGGAATGAACATCGCATCCATGTTCCAAAAGGCACTCTCGACTAATCCGGAAGACATTTCATCAAAGCCCAATTCAACCATGATTTGACGAACATCCCGCATGACATTACGTAAAGGATGAATTCTCCCCGGCCAACGCTCTTCCACGCCCAACGTGACATCATAGGGCTTGAACGAGGCATTTTTCCACGAACCACTCTGCAACAATTGAGGAGTGAGCACCCCAATCTGCGCCGTGGAAGAAGGAATTTTCCCACTATCAAGAAGGGACAATCCTTCCGGGGTAATGCGCACACGCTCAACGGTATGCGTTTTACTCTGAATGAGGCCGCGAGCACTCAACTCCGTAATAACATTCGAGTGCGCGTGAATATCCTCTCCCCGCGAAACAGCTTGCAAGACATGAAACAACGGAGAATGATCCGCAGACTTTTTACCCGCGTCCGTTAAACGAATGAGTGTCTGATTATTTTTACTCTCAAGGGTTATCCAATTGGAACGCTTGGCCAAACCAAACGCAGCCGAGAACGCTTGAGGATTAGTCGAAAAATGACCACGCAACGCGTTCATATCTAACGCATTGTCGCGCAAAACATGACACAAGAGCTGTTCCGGCAAACCATTTGACGAAAGGGCGTCTTCTCCTGATTTAGAGACGAACCACTTCTCTTTTTTTTCACGAGAAACAACAACCAAGGACTTTTCACTCAAATCGCCTAACACACGGCGCACAGCATCCGGGGAAAGGGAAGCTGATTCAGCAATAGAAGAAAGGGAGTGTTCTTTCCCATCACGCAACACGCTCAACAATAATAGGGCGGGGTCAGACATACTAGTATTAGGGGTCGAATGAACGTTTTAAACCCCAATCTGCCAACGCAGGCAAGGTAAACTTGCGAAGAGGAAACGTATTTATGGAGGCAAGCCATGGTTTCCCCATGAAAACCAACCAACTGCCCCTCATCCTAATCATGATAACCACCCTCTTACTTTCAGGATGCGTGAACGAAAACACTACAGGAAACAACCCCACTTCCGGAAATCAAAATATGCCCAGCACGGGTAAGTTTGTGGCAGGAGCCACGTGTGAAATAGATGAAGACTGCGTGTATGCACTAAATGCGTACCCCATTCAAAAATGCATTTCAGCCAATTGCCCACCCCCCGAAGCGGAACAACCCGAACCCGGAAATCCCGCGTATGAGTGGACGGACGCATACCTAGATGAGTGTGTGAACAACACTCAACTGAATGGAACGAATATGCAGGGAGAACCCCTCCAAATTGACAAACGAAACGCAAATTGTGCATGTGAAGCCGTCAATTTACCCGGAACCAGTATCGATGGACAAAAAATCTGCCGGAAAAAAATAGTGGAAACGATTCCGGAAGATAGTGGCATTTAATATCAACGAAAAAAAAGTATACAAAATAAAAAAATAAAAATACTAAAATGAAAAGCAATGATGAGTGAGTGGCCGCGGGTTTATTCCAAACCCAGCAAGGCCATCATCACCAAAATTCCAAGACCAAACGCGAGCAATTGTCCCGCGGACTTTTTCCACGCGACTTTCTTATGGAGTTCGGGAATCAAATCACTCCCCGCAATATACAAAAAAGAACCCGCAGCGAAAGGAACCAACCAGACGGAAAAACCCGTAATCATTTCACCCAAAGCAAAAACTAATACGGTGCCTAAAACGGCTGTGAGAGCGGTGACCAAATTGAGCGTTAAGGCTTCGCGTGTGGAAAAACCACCGTGCAGCAACACTCCGAAATCACCAATCTCTTGAGGAATTTCATGAAAAATAACCGCCAACGTAGTGGCAATACCCGTGGGAATACTGATAACATACGCGGCACCAATGACAATACCATCAATAAAATTATGCACCGCATCCCCCACTAAATTTACCCACGCAAAGGAATGCTTATGGTGCGCGTGCGCATGTGCATGAGGGGAAGCGTGATGATGCAAATGCAACTCTTCCTCATCTTCCTCCGTCTCCGTATAATGACAGTGTCTCCAATGAATAATTTTCTCAACCAGAAACATGACAATAATTCCAGCCAACACAGCCAATGAAACATCCACCCCAAAACCAAGCTCTTCCACCGCTTCCGGGAGCAAATGAATCAACGCATCACCGAACAATGCACCCGCAGCAAACGCGACTACATACACGAGGAAACTCTTCAAGCGCTTTTGATTCAACGAAAGAGTAACCAATCCAATCAACGAAATGAGACTCGCTCCGATAACGGAAAGAAGGGCATACATCAAATTAACATCCATGAGAACAACCTCTTCACAAAAAAGGAACTATTAGTTTTTAAGCACAATGTTAATAACTTTTCTTAGTAATAGAACAAAAATTAAAACGGGAAAAAAAATGAGCGAAATCATCAGCATGTCCATGGACGAAGCCACGCTGCGCGACTTAGATACGTTACAGAAAAGCATGGGTTTTTCAGGAAGAAGTGAAACGATTCGGCAGTGCATTCGCCTCTTTGCCAACGACCAAAAACAAAGCCGTCAACTCCATGGAGAAATAAACGGAGTGCTACTCATTGTACACCCTGACGAGGCAACGGAACACGTCTCAGAGACGCGACATGAATACCAGCACGTCATCAAAACCCAAATCCACAACCACCTCGAAAACCACACTTGTTTAGAGTTATTCATCATCAAGGGAGCCGCTGAAACCGTGAAAAAACTCGCTAATAGCCTGCAAACCAGCAAAAAAGTAAACCTAGTCAAACTCCTCGTGGTGTGAAAAAAACCAACAACCAAAAACAACCTTTATAATAGGAATGAGACGCACAATCCTATAGCAGGCTGCATTGGAACTATTTTTTTCAAAGATAGCCGAGGGCAACCTGCGTTTGGCAAAAGCAAGGTCAGTCCATAGTCGGGTTTTGATCAAACTTTTCTCAAAAGTTTGCGGAGTTGGCAGAGTGGTCTATAGCGGCAGCCTGCTAAGCTGTTCTGGGAAACCAGGCGAGGGTTCGAATCCCTCACTCCGCGCTCTATTTTTTCATGAAGCGTTTCGTAGGTTTAATTCTCACAAACGCATCACGAAAAGGACTCGTTGGTTTTTGTGAGGATAAACGAACTTGTACTGCGGATGAAACACCTGTTCGTGCTTTTAGTGCGCGATTACGTGCAACAATTTCTTCAATATGCTGCACCATGCGGGGATTGTTATGCAACAAGTGTATGAGAGGCATTCCTTTTTGACGCGCTAACAAAAAAATTTGTTCAATCATTTTCTTAGGAATGTCTTTTCCTCGTTCTTCTTTTCGAACAAAATATTCTAACGTAGTCAAATATTCCCGATTACGTGAACGAGGAAAATAACTATACCACACATACCCAACAGGCTTTTTCCCGCGATAAACGAGCAAAAAGCCATAACCAATAGCAGCAAGTTCAGCAAAACGCTTTTGAGAAAGGACAGATTTTGGATATTGTAAACGCCACAACGAATTCAAATCGTGGTAAAGGGAAGTATCACTCCGATCCCACACCGCGTAACGCAATGGAAGCACATGCTTGAGAGCAGGAGTCGTTGATTCACTCATGAGTGTTCCTCCAACAAGCTCGGACACAATCGTTCCACTATTTTCCGACGCTCAACCTCGCTCAAAAAAGGCCACGCAGCAATTTCACTCGTTGAACGTCCGCAGCCCGTGCAAATATCCTTGTCGAGGATACAAATAGCATTGCACGGGGATGGAACTGAAGACATGAGAAAATAATGGAGCGGGAATTAATATTCATGATTGATAACTAAAGTTGCCAATCCACGTGTTCCTCGCGATGAACAAACAAGTAAATGATATGCACCCACGAAAGGATGAGAGGAACCACGAGCACGGAGAAAGTGGGACCTACTAAGGTAACTTGATTATTCACCACCACATTCGCGGGAACAAATAATGCAATCTGCGCAACGGCCCCCGACGTGGGTTGAATGAATTGAGTCGCGTTAAGCACTTGAATGATGGGAAACACCGGTGAGAGCGTGGTGAACATGACAAGCATGCTTAGCGCGAGAATGGATACGCTGAACGCAGAGCCGTGAACGTATGCATTACCCAATCCTGGAATGAGGATATTGGAGAAAATAGTAATGAGAATAGAACGCTTCTGCTTGACGTGGGATTCCTTTACTTGTCCCTTCAACCAGCGAAGGTCTTTGGAAATCTTCGCGAGCTTTTCCCCGCGTGCAAGGGGAAGAACTTTTTCACGAATGGAATGTGAAACACCATGAATATCAAAATCCTCCGCGTCAAATGTTTGAGTGGTTTTTTCACGGAAACGCTTTTTGGTTTTGGACATGCATGGAGAAATGGAGTGTGCTATATAAAGATTAGAGAATGAGCAATAATGAATTTTCAACGAGAAAAAATTTTTGCGAGAAAAAAGTAGTCATCTGGGTTCTCGCAACGCGAGGACCCTAATTCCGGTGCAGCCGATCGGAAGCGGCTATGCAAAACGAGGCCGGGAAAACAACTTGCGTCCCGCAAAAACGTTTATCTCTCATTGGATAGAAATAGATTCTATCTAATTACTGCATTGTGTTTTTCTGCTCCATATAGCAATCGCGGCAGTAAACGGGTCTTCCGGCTTTAGGCTGGAAAGGGACCTTGGTTTGGGTTCCGCACTTACTACATGTTGCGTCAAACATTTGGCGAGGACCTTGTGAAAAGCCACCGCGTTCTTGAAACGCCATGCGTTGTGTTCTCCTGGTATACTATATTGAACCTTTTGAGGGGCTCAATATACTCATACCATGGCCAAGGCATTATAAACCCCCCTCCGGGAAAACGCCAAAAACAGGCTATTAGACGAGGATTTTGATGAATTATAAACGTGGGTAAAATGCCCCTATTTTGGGTTTAACACACGTAAAAGTCAAAAGTGGGGCACGCGGTGGGCGGGGCAACCGGCTTACAGTTCTTTTTGGCCCAGGAGTCCATTCCCGCATTGTTGAAGGCATTGGCACTGAATCCCGAACAATCCAAATTCTTGGCTTGCTCACGGGCTTTTTCAGCTTCTTTTTTTTCTAATTCATTTGTAATCGTGCCTGAACAGCATTTACAATACTTTTGATTGGAAGATTGATTATCGCATACACACTTGTAGGGGTTGTATTGTTTTCCATCCCCTTGAGCAACGGCCTCACACGCGGTTTTAGGATTTCCAAAATCTTTATCACCAATTCTATTTTTGGCGGTGCACATGACATACTTCATACAATCATCATTAATTTTGGTTCCACCCCCTTCCGCATAACCCATACACGCTAAACATTTCTTTTCATCTGTGCCACAGGGGTTCTTGTTTTCTTCACAAACACAGTTTCCAGTTAAGGAACCGTCCGCTGCCAACTCGTAATCGCAACACGAGCCTGCACCGCATGTCGTCTTGTTGGCACAACCATCTTTTCCCGCATTTTTGGCTGCGTAATCCACTGTTCCACATGCAGTGGGTGTTTCCCCACCCGGAGGATCTTCTCCTCCCGAGAGGACAAAAGAAGTAGCATTACCCGATGTCGAAGGAACGGCAGAATTCACTAGTGAGAGCGCCACGCCAGTAATGAGAAATAAAGTAATAATCACTGCACTACGGTCATTCAACATGCATGAAGAAAATTCATCGCAGAATAAATACATTTGTTTACGTGCGAAGGATTTTAGCCTGATAAAGGGTGGCCACCAATTGAATGCTCCCCATGAGGACAAAGAGGGCGGTGAATGAGAGATAAGTGACAATGTATCCCCCCACGATCATCGCCGCGGCCGTGGCAATCTTGGCCTGCCCGGTTACAAGTCCCCATTCTCTGCCAGAGGATTTTTTGGTCTCGTATTGAGAAAACAACGAATACCACGTGGGAGAGGCCATGGCGGCGGCTAAACCCATGAATGCTTCCGCAATGAATAATTGCATTGGATTTGAAACGAAAATATATCCAAACAAAACAAGGGTGTTTAACGCATAACCAAGCACGAGAATTTTTTCTCTGGAATGCTTGTCCGACAAGCGGCCAATGAACACATTCGCTAAGCCGGAAACAATTAGAAAAATGGCCCACGCAAAGGAAATATCCAAAATATTTCCCCCGACTTGGCCGGCAAATACGGCGAGCAAGGGACCAAACAACCCCTCGGCGAGATACCACAAATTGGAGGAAACTAACAAGATACGCGCGCGGGGGTTCATGGATATGGTGAGTAACAGTAAAATAAAAACTAGCCGTTGGAAGTGGTTATTGTTGTGTCTTAGTCATAGCGTCGTTAAAAAAATGCGCGGCAAGCATACCTGTATGAAGGTAGATAGGATAACCGTTTTTACGTGAGTCCATACAAAAAAAAAATATCATCCCATGCTTTATGCAATTTTTCGTAACGAAACGTAATTTTTTCAAGTACTCGACGAGAGATAAGCACACAACCCAAGCCACAATACATTACTTCGGCTACTCGCGTTGGAAAAAGAAAATCAATCCCTATTGGTTGTAAAATTAAATTTTTTTCGGATACAGGATTCGTGGTCTCAGCTGCAATGCCCGCCATAAAAACATATTTTTTATCCATCGGAGTAAACTTTTTAGTAAAATATACTCCACTCACAACATCTTTTTTACTTTCTAATAACTCCTCGATAATATTATTGGGCGGCACCACATCCTGCTCCAATGAAAAAAAATAATCATAATTCTCATTCAAAACAATTGAACGAATAATATTTCGACCATTAACAACGCGATCACGAGCGTATTCAGAAATGTATCCTGAATGCACCACCCTAAACGATCTTCCAGGGTGTTTTTTTTCCCAATCAGCAGCATAATCCTTCAAACGATTTGCATAAGATGGAGAAGAAGAATTGTCTTCAATAATAACGTCAAAATTAGGGTAAGATAGTTTCGAAATTCCGCGCAGAAACTCATCCAAGGAATCTGCCTTCAAATCACAGGTTGGGCAACCAACTAGTATTCGGGGAAAATGCATAAATACCTCAGTTCGATTTGAAAGGGATGACCTTATACTAAAGGGATGCAGGAGACAGGATTCGAACCTGCGAAGACACTAAGTCACCAGATCTTGAGTCTGGCCCCTTTGACCGCTTGGGTACTCCTGCAGCGGTATACGAAAAACCCAGAAAATGTATTATAAACGTGCCCCAAACGGCTAATTAGAAGAGTGGGCGTCCAACCAATCCAAGAGCGTTTTACTCAGAGAAGGGTTGCGCGCCAGCATGTCCGTTCCGTGGCCGGCGTTCTGTAAAATGAGAAGTTTTTTGTCTTTAATTTTAGATGAATCAAAAATTCGTTGAGAGGACTCATTTGAGTATTGGTCTTCGCTGCTCGCGATAACAAAAAATGGAACTGTGTTTTTCTTGGACGCAGAATTAGTATCAATCCCCTTGTAGTTCTCTCCCGGAGAAAGCAGGATGAGACCGGAAGCAGACGAATCCAACACGCCATAATTCAATGCGGCATTAGCACCAATGCTCGCCCCCACGACCAAAATGGTTTCCGCTCCTAAGAATTGACGCGCGGACAAAATATCCCCGGCAATTTTTCCAAAATCGCTTTCAGAAAAATTAGTAAACGAAATGCGCGTGTTTCCACTCACAACGGATTCACCAAAACCCCGAACATCAAATGATAACACAGTGTATCCTCGCTTGAATGCTTCCTGGGCGAAGGAATCATACGTGTGTCTATCGCGCGCAAACTGGTGAACTAAAACTAATGGGGGCTTCTGCGTTGTTTTCGTTTCCCAGAGCGTGCCCACTAACGTGATTCCATCTTCGGTTTGAAATGAAACAATTTTTCCAGACATGACATCATCCTCGATTATTTTTGAATTAGCATTGGAACTAATGCAACCTGAAAATAAAAAGAGCAAGGATGCGAAAACCAAAAAAATAATGAATGGACGACTCATTTTATTTCTCCATTAATGCATCAACACAGGAATAGGTTTTTCCAATAGGGTATTCATTCCAATCATTCCCCCCGCGAGGCTTTGCGCGTGAATGAATCCAAGATTGCGCAACGAATGAGTAACGCGCATGCTTCTCCCGCCCGAACGGCAAACAATAATCATTTTTTGTTCTTTTGGAAAACGTGAAAAATATTCAGGAGTCATGCGAGACATGGGAATGTGCTGAACCCCCGCGAGGTGGCCATAATCCCATTCTTCATCCTCACGAATGTCAATCCAAATGACGGAAGAATTGGATAAAGTGGACTTGGCTTCTTTGGGGTGGATTTCAAGAGGGGTGTTCATACCACATTCTCCCCCCGCATTGGATAAAAACACATCTTTCGAAAAGAGGGTTAAAAACACCAAAAAACACGGGAAATAAATGGACTCACTCGAAAAACGACGCCAAACATGGAAAAACATCCAACCCATTTTGAAAAAAACATATCCCGCGCCCAAAATTGGATTGGAGGGATGGAAAAACCCCCTTGAATTGGCCATTTCAACGATACTTTCGGCACAGTGCACGGATGCGCGCGTGAACCTTGTAACACAAAAATTATTCAAAAAATACACGCGAGCGGAAGATTATTTGAACGTGAAACCCGCAGAATTGGAAAAAGATATTCACTCAACCGGTTTTTACAAAAACAAAACCAAAAACATTCGAGGATTTTGCGAACACGTTTTGCGGGAACATAAAGGAAAAGTTCCTAACACCATGGAAGAACTCGTGCACATGCCGGGAGTGGGGCGAAAGACGGCTAATATTATTCTCGCTAATGCCTTTGGAAAAAATGAAGGAATTGCCGTAGACACGCATGTGTTTCGCGTCACGCATCGATTGGGTTTAACGAGCGGAAAAAATCCGGTGAAGAGTGAGAAAGAACTGATGGAAATCGTTTCACGGAAAGATTGGAGCGTGTTCACGGATTACATTATTTGGCACGGGAGAAAAATATGCGATGCGCGAACACCCAAATGTTCAAATTGTCCGCTGTTGAAATATTGTCCGCGGATTGGATTGAAAAAATAATCTGGCAAATCAAAACCTTAATTAAGCTCCTTTTTTTGAATACACTATGAGTGAAAAACCACGCCCACGAAATATAAGTGGCAAAAGGTTGCAAGCACGAGTTTTCGCTCCGGCTACATTCTCTCGACTTGAACGAGTCAAGAATTGGGCTCGCACACGCTGGAGAAAAATTGCAATAGCCGGCGGAATTTTTTTACTTGCGGTTGGAATGCATGGAGCGTATCGGTATCAGCGCTACCGCACTCAACCGTGGGTTGAAGTAGCGTTGATGGGGCATCAAGACGAATACGATGGGAGAGTAGTGGTCAAAAAACTAAGAGAATTACAATCCAAAGAAAAAGTTTCAGTTATTGCATTAGAGCTAATGAATTCTACAGAGAACGAAAACCGAGAAACGATTCACCGATTTGAAAAAATGCGGGTACAATTTGATCAATGGAGAGCAAAAAATCACCCTGACCCCCAAACACTTGAACGTGAAGCACGAAACGCCGCGCGATCACAAACTGGCACCCCTGTCTTCATTCCACTCTACGCGGAAGCACTCATCCAACGGCTACCCATACGTTTTCTGGAAAGCATTTCATCAAAAGAACTAGAAAGAGCTAAAAAAAGAGAAACAGTAATTGACCAACTTTTTCAGCAGGCAGCTAATGCTCCCACTCTCAAGGAGTCCCAAGCCCGAATGATTCGCTTTTATGAGATTTTGGATCAAGAAACGGCCGAACGAAACCAAGAAATGAGAGAAGAATTGGCAAAAATTCGTAATGAATTCCGAAACAAAGGAACAGTCTTCGCTGCAACAGGGCTTGCTCATTTCGAATTTCCACCAAAATATCGCACACGTGTTGTAGATGCGTTCGAAGAAGGAAAAATCATGCTATCGGATCCGCGAGCGAATTATCATGTAGCCCCCTCCCTGCGTGCCGCGCGGGAAATCGTGGGTTCGTACCTTCAAACTGCACTGGTAAATAACCCCAATCAGAGGGAGAGATTACGCCCCGCCTATGAAATGGCGAAGGGGTTTACACTAGAAGATTTTAGCGAATTGGATCGCAGAATTGGAAATATGAATCCAAATAAACGATTGCCAGCGGTTATTGAAATCCTCATAGAATGGGCAAACAAACGCTAAACTAATTAAGCACGAATTCGCAGAAAGAGCATGAAGAACAAAGAAATCGCAGCCATATTCTATGAGATGGCCGACTTACTGGATATTTTAGGAGTGGAATGGAAACCCCTCGCGTTCCGCAAAGCCGCACGCGTAATTGAAAGCGAACCCGAGGATGTAGAGAAAATTTTCCGCAAGAGCGGAGAGAAAGGATTGAAAGAATTAGAAGGAGTGGGGGATGCGATTGCCAAAAAGATTGGAGAGTTTATTGAAACGGGAAAAGTGAAGGAACATGAGGAATTGAAGAAACAAATCCCAGACGGCGTTGAGAGTATGCTCAAAATTCCGGGGTTAGGACCCAAAAAAGTGGCGCGATTGTTTAAGGAATTGAAAATTGACTCGCTGGAAAAGTTGGAAAAACTGGCAAAAGCAGAGAAGATTAGAAAATTATCTGGTTTTGGGGAAAAAAGCGAAGAAGATATTCTCATGGGACTCGAATTAGTGAAAAAAGGAACCGAACGAAAATTATTGGGAATTATTTTACCCTATGCAGAGGAAATTGTGAATGAAATACGAAAACTCCCCCACGTTGAGCGCGCAGAAGTAGCGGGAAGTTTGAGAAGAATGCGTGAAACCGTGAAAGATATGGATATGCTCGTATTCACGCGCACGCCGGGAGTGGTGAGCAAGGCCGTGCAAAAATTGAGCGAAGTAGAAAAAGTCGAGCGCGCGGGCGACACATTAGTATCAGTGAGATTAAAGAATGGCATTTCAGCCGATGTGCGGATGCTCGCACCGGATTTATATGGTTCAGGATTAGTGCATTTCACGGGAAGCAAAGAACATGGAATTGCCCTGCGAAATCGCGCTATCAAAATGGGAATGAAATTTAGCGAGTATGGGTTGGTGAAAGGAAAAAAGATTGTGGCAAGCAAAAGTGAAAAAGACGTGTACGCGGCGCTGGGATTGCAAGAAGTTCCCCCAGAGATGCGTGAAAATGAGGGAGAAATTGAATTAGCCGAGAAAAAGAAACTCCCGGAGATAGTGGGGTATGATGATATTCGAGGGGATTTGCACACGCATACAGTATGGAGCGATGGCGCTCACACCACGGAGCAAATGGTCTCGCGCGCAGTGGAGTTGGGATATGAATACTACGCGATTACCGACCACTCAAAGAGTGATGTAGTGGCGAATGGACTAAATGAAAAGCGCGTAAAGGAACACATGATGGAGATTGACAAACTCCAGAAAAAATTTCCCCAAATTACATTGTTGAAAGGAAGCGAAGTGGCTATTCTTACCAATGGAGAAATGGATTATTCGAATAAGGTGTTGAAGGAATTGGACATCGTAATTGCGAGTATTCATTCGGGATTCAAAAATGATGAAAAAAAGATGACCGCACGAATGGTGGGGGCGCTGGAAAATGAACACGTAACATTCATCGCCCACCCGACAGGGAGGCTCATCAACCAGCGCAACCCCTACGCGTTAAACACGGAGAAAATAATGGATGCAGCTCAACGGACCGGCAAGGCGTTTGAAATTAACGCATTCCCCTCACGACTGGATTTTGACGCAAAAAATGTTCATTCATGCGTAGAGAGAAAAATTCCACTCGTGATCAACACAGACGCCCACTCCGTGCAGAATTTGGATTTCATGAAATTTGGAATAGGGCAAGCGAGAAGAGGATGGGCCACCAAAAAAGATATTTTGAACGCACAACCCCTCCAGAAGTGGTTGAAAAAATAATCTTTTTGAAAAAAAAATCCATTCCACCGAAAATAAGGAGAATAATTTCAATCTGAAGGGTAGATGAGACAAATATTCCAAGAATTTACTATGTAGCAGGGCCGAAAAAGAACCTTTATAAGTGCATTTAGGTGGTTTATGAGTTCCATTAAAAATTAAAAAAAAAGTGCCCGCTCCCAGGTGAAAAAAATGTTATCCGTTCCTACCGTACAAGTATTTCATGAAAATTTAAGTCAGTTATGTCATGAATTGCACGATAAATTACGCACCAGCGAACACCCCGCTGTTGACCAAAAAGTGGAATTAGCGGTAAAAGCACTGGAAGAATTATTACTCGCACAACGATTTACTCCCGCACAGGAAAAAACACTCCTCAAAATTGACACGATTTCGCAACACGTTCCATTGACGCAGGAAGCGTATGCTTATTATGAAAAAGACGTGGCAAAAACGATTGCGCAGGGCATAATCGAGCAACGAGACCAGTCACTCATTCTTAGCCATTCTAATGTGAAACGGAAATACTATCAAGCCGTGAAAGAAGCACACTTTACGAACATGAAAGCCCACACGAATGTATTAGCTATTGGAAATGGCCCCCTGCCCATTTCACCCATCGTATATGCCACGAAAACAGGAGCACGAATTACGATAGTAGAAACGGAAGCTCGCGACCAAAATGAAGCCGTACAAACAATTACCGCCATGGGTTTATCCAAAAAAATTAATTTCATTGGAACACAACAAATTAACACCCATGCAAAAAAAGCAGATATCGTGCTGCTCTCAGGAAGCATCACCAATAAACGAAAAATATTGGAAGAACTCGTAAACGTGGTTAACCCAGGAACAGTCATGCTCTGCCGCACCGCTACGGGATTACGTTCACTCCTGCGCGAACACGTTTCACTGGCACGCTTGCCTGAATACACAAAAATTGGAATGATTCATCCCAGCAAAAATGGAATCGAAAGCACAGCAGTACTACTACGATAAAAAAAAGTGCAAAAAATCGCAACTCATCAAAAATCACCCAATCTTTTTTGCTTGGGAGGAGATGCAAAACCACTGACACGGATGCCTATTCTGCGCCAGCGCAAAAGAGGATTTTCGAAGAATAATTGAAAAAGAGATTCGATTTCGCCCACAAATTGTTCACTCACCACAAGAGGAACGGTAAAAGACTTAGATTTGGAAAACGTTCCCTGTTGAGAGGTAATTCCCGAAACCCCTATTTGTGTAAAAAAATTTCCTTTACCAGCCGTTTCGTTCCATAAATCATCCGCGTGCGTGCGAACAACATGCACTATTTCTTCCCAAGAGGATGCATCATGCACCAGCGTCCACATGCGAGAGTGTTGTTTTTGTTCACGCTCCGGTTGGAGGGGAGACTCATCAATACCACGCGAGGAGGCAAACAACCATTGTCCGCGGGCTTGACCAAAACGCTTGATTAAATCACTCAAACTCTGTACGCGCAAATCAGCAATTGAATGAATATTCATTTCACGCAACACGCTTTCCGTCTGAGGACCCACCCCCATGAGTTTGGAAACGGGCAGTGGATCGAGGAATGATTGAATATTTTCACGCACAACGAGAGTAAAACCATTAGGCTTTTGAAAATCAGAAGCAATCTTGGCCACGAGCTTATTGCAGGATAAACCAATTGAACAACCCAAACCAAAATCTTTCTTTATTTCCAGCTGAAACAAACGGAGCTTTTGAGCAGCATCATCCAGTGAACGAGATTTAGTGGAAACATCAGCGTATGCTTCATCAATGCTCGCCATTTCCACCACATTCGCCAGTGCATACAGGCGAGTAAAGATTTGTTCGGAAATTTCAGCATATTTTTCGTGCTGAACCGGAAGAAAATGAGCTTGCGGACAAAGCGATTGGGCTTGAACAATGGGCATCCCCGCACGCACTCCCAACAGACGGGCATCATACGTGGCAGAGGAAACCACCCCCGCACTAGGAGAGCGGCCGGAGAAAACACAAACCACAATGGGTTCATTCTTCCATTCGGGATGGAGGGTCTGCTCCACACTCGCAAAAAAAGCATTCATGTCAATGTGTGCAATCAAGCGGGAGCGAGCAGGAACCAAGGAACCAGTCATGTATACATTGGAGGAGACGGACGGTATTTTAAGACAAAATTAATGAAAGATGGTCAACACGAAGGGGTTGGTGAAGCATGGTACAAGAACTCACGGACATCACATTTAACACGGAAGTCATTCAGGGAAAGAAAGCATATATTATTGATTTTTGGGCCGCGTGGTGCGGACCCTGCAAGATGCTCGCCCCCATTTTTGAAGAAGTAGAAAAAGACTACAAAGGAAAACTACACTTTGCAAAATTAAACATTGACCAGTATGAATCCCTCGCCCGCGAGTATGAAATCATGAGCATCCCCTGCTTAGTGGTTTTCGCTAAAGGAAAAGAAGTGGAACGCATTGTGGGATTAATGCCCAAAGCCGAATTGAAGAAACAAATTGATGCGGCGCTCAAAAAAATATGAGCGTCACTTTTTCTTTTTTACACGAACACGATTTTTAATCACTAATTTTGATGAATTATTTTTAGCCAAATTAGGGTACGGAGACACTTTTTTCTTCCGCACGCGATCGGGAACAATTTTAACACGATGAACTAAAATCCGGGGAAACCACTTTGCCCATTGAAGCATCATTCTAATAATGGTGCGAAAAGGAGGAATCTTTCCGGAACGATTATACCAATACAATGCAACCGACAAAAAATACAAAATCAAAAAAATAATAATTCCGCGAACGAACGTCCAAAACAAGAGAGACAAATCCATGGACCAAGCACCAATCATAGGAAATTCAAAATAAAACGGGAATATAAAACCCCATTCTAGAAAGAAACGTTCACGTTAGCCTAATGGAACGCTCAACCAGGAACCAATCAAATAACCAATGAGCGCAGCGCCAATACCAATCAACGCTAATTCCAAACCCGAGCGCCACCACGCAACTTTCGTATAACGGCCCTTCCACGCGCCAGCAATAAATAATATCACCAGCGAAAAAGGAACCGTGATGAGGTTTGCTTCAGCAACGCTCATGAAAAAATAAGGAATAATAGGAAAAACAGCCCCAATGAGCGCAGCGATGGTAACAACAATAGCAGATTGCAGCGGAGACTCCACCGGTTTTTCGAGTTTCAACTCTTCTTCCATCATGACGTTTAACCAGCGCTCATGATCACCCGTCAAGGTGTCGACTATTTTCTCCAACAATTCTCCACGAAAACCTTTCTTGCGATAAATCGTACGCACTTCCTCGCGCTCAACGCGGGGAAACTCCTGAATTTCCTGCTTCTCGCGCGCGCGTTCACGCGCATAAAACTCAAGAGTGGCTTTGGAAGAAGTATAGGCAACGGCACCCATGGAAATTCCTTCCGCAAACATGGCCGCGAGACCAGCCACAATCACAATCCGCGAATCACTCGTCGCGGTCGCCACACCCAACACGAGGCCGAGTACGTTAACTAAACCATCTTGTCCGCCTAAAATTAAATCGCGCAGCCATTCGCCGCGACCATTATTCATTTCACGATGCGTCTTCCGGGGACGTTGCATAATGGAAAAGAAAAAAATGGACTATATAATACAAGCGATAATTACGCCGCATCCGGAGGAGTTAACTCACCAGCATCCTCTTTGGGGGGAAATACATTCACGAGGATTTCACCAAATAATACTTCCTGCCACGCGGAAACTTGCTGCTGGTTAATCAAAAAAAGCAATGCCAAAAAACACTCGACCACGGAATTAGTTTCTCTACCACGCATCATCGTGGAAAAACGAGCCAGTCCGGTTTCATCCGCGTGGGAGCGTGCCAGTTCAAGCACTTCTTTCATTTTTTCTTCCATGTTTAGTCCTGCAAAAGGAAGATTAAACACGGGCCGCTCACGACCATCTCGTTCACGTAAGACTTTGGACTTGGTTTTATCAAGAATCTCCTCAATACTTTGAACGAGTTGATCCAAACTCACCTTTCCTTCACGCACGAGGTTGGGAGAAATCAACTCAGGCATCATTCCCCCTAACAATTCTTCTTCCGTCATGAGGGATTTGATGCGCAGCTCTTCATCTTCTTCCAAGGAAGGAAGGCGAAGGGAGCGGGCCTTAAATTTTAACAAAATAGCACTGGCAAGAATGGCATTCGCGGGCAGACGCAAATCCGTGGAATTAAGCGAGCGAATTTTTTCCAAGTATTTCTCCGCGAGAATTTTCACATCAATGTTCCAGGGGTCCATGCGCTCACTCTTAACAAGTGAAATGAGAATGGTTTTCCACGCGGGTTGTTCAATCAAACCAACTAAATCATCGTGCGTGGAAACATTCACGTTCGTGTCAATCTGCTCCACGGAAGAATAATCATCATCCGAATCAAACGTACTTGACGAATGGGATTTGCGCTTCTTGATAATCTTCTGAATAGGCATAGCATGAATGAGGACAAATAGGCAATATAACCTTAATAGTGGAAACCAACAGGGAAAGGGGGGTGTTTTTATTCCCCAAATTTTTGGGATACAACGGAATTGGCACCTATGAATCGCGTCCCCACAGGAATACCCGGATTTGACGAACTTGTACAGGGAGGCATCCCCGAAGGAGCATCCGTACTCGTGGGCGGGGGACCAGGTGCAGGGAAAACTATTTTTGCAATGCAATATATTTACGAGGGAGCACGCTCCTACAATGACCCGGGATTGTATGTCACACTCGAAACGGGATTGAAAGATATAACGTGGAACATGCAATCGTTTGCATGGGACATTAAAACGTTACAAGACAAGAACATGATGAAAATATATCGATTAAATTTTGGCAACACACGCAACCCGGAACAAGTCCAAGAACAAGTCGAAAAAGAATTGGCCATTATTACAAAGATGGTGGATGCGATTGATGCTAAAAGACTCGTGATTGACTCAGTAACATCATTTGGAGTATGGATGTCCGAACAAGGAGCATTAAGACATTTACTTTTTGAGTTTGTGAACCGATTAAAAGAAACAGGATGCACCACCATTCTCACGAGTGAAATTCCCGGAGAAGACCGAAACAAATTTTCCGCATTTGGAGTCGAAGAATTTGTCGTGGACGGAGTAGTGGCACTCTATTTTACGCCACCAAATAGGAGCATTTTTGTACGAAAACTAAGAGGAACCAATCATTCCAAGGCCGTGCACGCGTTTGATATCGTTGAGAACGGAATTGAAGTCCGCCCCAAAGATGAAATACTATGGGGAGCATTGCGGCAATAGGAACGAACACTCCGCCGCGCATTATGTATCTTCTTCCTCATTTTTTAGCAAGCTATAAATAGAGAATGGTTAGTCATCCATGTATCAATCAGTAGAGGAGGAAAAATATATGGACAAAAAAATAATTTTAGGAATAATGGGTTTGTTGGTATTGATTGGAGCAACCATGGTTTCGGGTTCACCCACGGGAAGGCCCCACTATTTGGTGACGAATATGGATGATAATTCATCCTATTGGTTCACCATCCTGGTTTCGGCTAACACATCCCAGTGCAATGATACAGACAATGGTGCCAAACCATTTTCTATCGGAACCATCACGGCACACACGGTTAACCCGGTCAGCCACCGAATGCTGACAGACTATAATGGAACAGGCGGAAAAATCCGCGAATTCGTTTGTGGCAACGACATTTATCCATCGGGCATTCCATTCTACACATTCACGAAAGCCTATTTGATGGAATGGGACCCTAATTATCAAGCACCTTAATGAATTACATGAATGGGCGAAGCCTATGGCTTCGCTCACCCATTTTTTTTTACCCCAATTTAGTAAGCCATTTACTTAACTAAACGTTCAACCAGTGGACGAATGACTTTAATCACATCCAAGTGAATTTGATCAATGGATTGATTAGCATTAATCACGTGAAACGTTTCCTTAGGCAAAAGAGCGGGTAGTTTGATATAATTCGCACGAACTTTCTCCAAAAAAGCAGTCTTTTCGAACGCATCCATTTCCTTGCCGGATTTATTCATACGTTCCACGCACGTTTCAGGAGTAGCGTTGAAAATAAGCACCATGTCCGGAATAGGAAACGAATCATTTTCATCAATAGCATGCGCCATCGGAATCCCCTGCGCGGCCTGATAAGCAATCGTAGAATACTTGTATCGATCGCAAATCACCACCGCATTTTTGTTGAGCGAAGGAGTAATGATTTTGTCCACATGCTCTTCGCGATCTAATACAAACAATTCCAACAAACGCTCTTTGGATGCCGCCGCGGGATTGGAATTCTTCAAACTTAAACGCTCATGAATTTCTTTCGTAAACGTTGATTGACTAGGTTCGCGGGTTAATACAATGGAATCCACTTTTTTATAGGTAGAAAAAATCCAATCCACGAGCTTACTGACTTGCGTGGTTTTGCCACAACCATCAATTCCCTCAAAAACGATAAATAGTCCTTTTTCAGCCATGAAAATACCTCATTAGTTGAGTAATGATACTACACGTGACACGCGTTTAAAGACAACGGTCGGTGAGCCAACGCCATTGACACGAAAAACAGGATAATACTTGGATGCCTCATCCATGACTGGAAACGTTTCTTCATAAAATACCCGAAAGCGATCGCGAATAACAGCCGGATTATCATCCGTGCGCAAAACGAGCTTTTCACCATCCGCGTTGCAAAAACCCTTCTTCCGCGGGGATACATTTTTTCCATAAATACGCTGGCAGCGCGGGCATTGCTTTCGCTCTTTCAAACGAGCAATAACCTCGGAGTCGGGAACATCAATGAAAATGAATGCATCAATATCTCGTTTTAACAAGCGAAGGATGCTGCGCGCGCCACGGAACTGCTTAACATTGCGAGGAAATCCATCAAAAATAATATTCTTTTTCTTCAACGAAGAAAGATGCTCGTGCAACACCGCATACGCGACCTTATTACGCACTAATTTTCCTGCGCGAAGAAAACGATCCACCTCTTGAGAGTATTTTCCCATTCGTTGAACGTGCTCTCGCAATGCCTGCCCCATCGAAAAAGAAACCCAGCCCTTTCGTGAAAATAATTGAGCAATGGTTCCTTTCCCACTTCCGTGAGGGCCAATGAAAACGAGTATCATAACAGTTATTTTTTCCCGCGCTTATTAAAGGAAACCTTAATTCCAACGCAGACTTGCCACTTGCTCGAAGAAAAATCACTGACTTTACGAACGAATAAAAGTTTGAAAGGAATTTTTTTTCCTAAAACACGCATTATTTTTTCACGCGCCTCCAATTCAGGAGAATGATTGGAGACGAAGGTGTAGCAATGAATCAACCCCCCCTTTTTGGAGAGCCAATGAATAGCTGTGGGAAGAAAATCAATCGCATTCTCAGGAGCAGGCATCACGACGTGGTCGCACTCTCTGCGGGGGAGTATTTTTTCAATATCCCCGTGAATGGATTCCACCATCGAAGAAACGTGGTTGCGGATAATGTTTTCCTGAACATATTTTTCAGCAGATGGATTCCATTCAATCGAGTAGACTTTCCTAGGTTGAGCGTGCTTAGCCATTTGGATGGCATAGGGACCCACTCCCCCAAAGAATACCGCGACCGTTTGTCCTTTTTTGACGAAAGAAGTAACGCGCTGACGCTCCGTGGATAATCGCGGGTTGAAAAACACTTTTCCCACGTCCACATGAAACGTGCACCCCCATTCCGTGTATATTGTTTCGGGATTTTTTTGACCAGCCAACCATTTTATTTTTTCCACGCGAAATTTTCCAGAATGAATACCCACTTTTTCATAGACCTTTTTCACGCGCGGATTGCACGCTAAAAGAATGTTACCGATAAGAGTGCGTTTACGTTGCAAAACATCCGGAATTTCGATTAACGCAAGGTCACCCAGCACGTCAAACGAATATATGGCACGGGCTTGCTCGGCGGGGGATAATTTACTCTTTAATGCGTCGCGGAATGAAAGAGGCTTGTCCAATATTGTGCTCGTATTTTTGGGTTGAGCGGAGGAGCGGCGCATGCAGGAAGTGGAACGCAGGACCTTAAAAGAACCATTCTCCCTCTCTAACGAATGGACCCTGCGTCAGCATTCGTGGATGAATTTTTCATTCAACCCATTGTCAACCCGGCCGTGCCCGGATACAATATCGTAAACACGCTCACGTATGGGATTATTCTCCTCGGACTCACATTTTATGTGATTTATCCCGCGCTCAAAAAAAGAGGATTCATTTTTGACTGGGCCTTTCTGCAAACACTCATTCCGTATATCATCTTCGCTACTTCCTTGCGTGTGCTGGAAGACCAGCGCATACTAACACGGAGCGCCAATCCCCTTGATGCAGGATTTTACATTTTTACTCCCGGAATTTGGTTCCTCACATTCGCACTCGTCATCATTGGATTAATCATCGGAAAAAAAATAGGAAAAGGACATGTTGCGCGTGAAAAAAAAATAAGCATGATGATAGGAATCATCCTCGCACTACCGCTCGTGTTGTTTAACGTGTTGAACGCACACGAAATAGGAGCTGCCGTAGTAGTGGTTGCCGGAACGGGAATCATTTCCACTATCGTGTTTTGGCTCGGAAAAAAATACGCATGGGAGTTTATCCAAAACCCACTCGCTAAGACTGCTTTCATCGGACAAATGCTCGACATGACCGCTACATTTGTAGCACTCGAATTCCTCTCGTGTGGAGAACAGCACGTGATTCCACGCCTCTTATTTGGAGCATTCGGCAATGAATCCTTTTTCGTGGTCAAAATTCCTCTTATTTTAGGAGTGCTTTTCTTATTGGATAAGGAATACGCTCGCGGAAAGGAACCGGATGAAAAATTACTAGGATTCATCCTCTTATTCATCAGCATTCTCGGCCTTGCAACCGGGGGAAGGGACCTTTTCACCATCCTCGTGGGGACGTGCAGTCCGTAAGGAAAAAAGACCCACTCCCGAAAGGACACCATCGTATTAAATGCCCAAAGGAATAGTGGAAAGATATGCTCTACCTCATCGGCTTAGGACTCAACGCCAATCAACTCACGCTCGAAGCATTGCACACGATTCAACAGTGTAGTGAAGTCTACGTGGAAAACTACACGTCAAAATATTCCCAGGGAGAAATTACAGCATTGGAAAAAATAATTGCCAAAAAAATCATTCCCCTCAACCGAAAAGGAGTCGAAGAGGACGCGGACATCTTGATAGAAAAAGCCGCGCACGCAACGATAGGATTACTCATTTTCGGAAACCCACTCACCGCAACCACACACATTTCACTCATTGAAGAATGTGTGGAGAAAAAAATTAATTACAAAATCATCCCCGGAATATCCATCTTCAATTACCGCGGTGTGTGCGGGTTGGACGAATACAAGTTCGGACGCACCACCACATTCGTTTTCCCCATTGAAGGATATGAACCGCTATCAACCTTTGACATTATTATCAAAAACAAAACACTTGGATTACACACGCATTGCTTGTTCGATTTGCACCCCGAAAAGCAGCGATTCATGACGATTGATGAAGCAATTACGTTTATTCAACACGCGGCGGGAACGCGCAATGTCCCCATCCAAGGATGGATAGGAGTCGGATTAGCTGGAATGGGAAATGATGCCCAACACGTAAAAGCAGGATCACTGCACGAATTACAACGCGAAAAATGGAACGTATTCCCCCAAAGCATGATTATTTGCGGCGACATAAATGAGAAAGAACACGAATCATTGCAAAAAATTGGAGGGCTCCAATGGTAAAAAAAACAAAAACAAACGCAAAACAGATGCCAACACGCTCGACTGAATTGAACAATCAACTCGTTGCACGTGTGACACGTTATCACACCATTACCAAACAAGCCCTTGAAAAAATTGGAATGAAAGCACGCCGGGGAACGCGAGAATATGATATTGCCATGGATTTTTTGAGCATGGCCAAAAACTATTTCAACGACGCGGCACACTTTGAAAAAAATGGAGAATTATTATTAGCATTGGCCGCATACTCGTACGCGCACGCGTGGATGGACGCAGGAGTAAGAGCCGGCATACTTGATGGAAAAGAAGACGATCGACTCTTTACACTACCCTGAAGAACCCACTTGAAGCAGACAAAAAAAGGCAAGACTAAAAAGGAAAGACCACCGGATGAGAGCATGAAAGTATACAAAAACAATCCCTTCGACATGGATTTGGGGCCCTTCTCCGGGGCAGCTAAACCCGTTCTCGTGGGAATAGTATTGGTAATTTTGGCACTCAT
>Ga0194121_10001662_pt1 | contig 36979 bp, 26 predicted proteins | sample TA2MahCa50mmetaG_FD_148609 | JGI IMG/M metagenome (GOLD analysis project Ga0194121, IMG submission 148609) | Freshwater microbial communities from Lake Tanganyika, Tanzania - TA2015020 Mahale Deep Cast 50m | ecosystem: Environmental > Aquatic > Freshwater > Lake | place: Tanzania: Lake...
CGCGAGCGGTCAAGTGCCGAATCAGCGCCAGCACCGCTGCGGGTGTCGCGGCGAGATCAGCTTCAGAAACAACCGGAGAAGCATCCATGCCAGCTGCAAGGATACCCCATTCCGAGTAGAAAACGCTAGACTGACCTGTGAACGGTTACCTACATGCCGAACCTGGGACCGCGAACCGCTCAGGTCGCGCAGGCCAGCTATCAACCCGGCATGGTTGATATGACTACCAGTGGCCAGGACGTTGCGCCGGCGCCGCGTGGCTATCCAGGCCGGGCCGGCAACGGAACGGTCGAACTGCCGCCAATGGGTCCGAGCGGACCAATGGTTAGCGAAGTTGGCGCGGCTGCCGGCTGCCCCAAGGAACTGCGGCCCGTCTCCCATCCACCGTACACCATCTCTCCGCCGGACATCCTGTACATCGACGCCGTCCGCTTGATTCCGAAACCACCCTATCGGCTTGAATCACTCGAGGTCGTGCTGCTGAGCGTTACCGACACGCTGCCCAATGCGCCCATCATGGGACAGTACGTCATCTCGCCGGAAGGCATGCTCAGCCTGGGCTTCAACTACGGCGCCGTCCGCGTCGGCGGACTGACGCTTGACCAGGCACAGACTGCCATTCGCAATCATCTCGGCAAGATTCTCCGCAACCCGCAAGTAACGCTGGCGCTGGCCCAGTTCCGCGGCATTCAGCAGGTGCGTGGCCAGCACCTTGTCCGACCCGACGGCACCATCGGCCTGGGCACGTACGGTTCGGTGTATGTTGCGGGCATGACGCTGGGACAGGCCAAGTGCGTGAGCGAGAGGTATCTGTCGCACTATCTGCAGGATCCGCAGGTGGCCGTCGACGTGCTCGCCTACAACAGCAAGGTCTACTACGTGATCTACGACGGGGCCGGCTTTGGCCAGCAGATCTTCCGCCTGCCGGCCACCGGCAATGAAACCGTGCTCGACGCCATCAGCCAGGTGCAGGGCCTGGCGGCTGTTTCCTCGAAAAAGCGCATCTGGCTGGCCCGGCCGGCGCCGGACGACCTCGGCTGCAGCCAGGTTCTACCCGTCGACTGGAACGCCATCACCCAGGGAGCCGTCACCAACACGAACTACCAGGTGTTTCCCGGCGATCGCATCTATGTCGATTCCAACTGCCAACTGCCTGATCTGCTTCGACAACTACCTGTCGATGCTGCTGGCTCCGGTGGAGCGTATGCTGGGCATCACCTTGCTGGGAGCCTTCACATACCAGGCGGTTCGCGGCAACGTCGGCTTCGGCATCTAGCCATCGAGGCGGCCCGGTTTCGACCTGGCGACCGGGCCGCCTCGTCTCGCACAATCGGAATTATCACTACAGCCGTCAATTTTGCCTGATTGTCGCGCTGTCTTCGAGCCGATGAATGAAAAGGGAATGTCTTCCCGCATCGGACTCGGGGATTTGACAACCGCCAAGGCATGTGCATTAGTTGAGATGGCGGTACAATCGTTGCAATCGATACCAGCGGCCCTGTACAGCAGTGAAGCGGCTGGCGGTGCGGAGGAGTTCCCATGAGAAGGTTCATCGTGGTTTCACTGGTTTCCTTGGGTGTGTGCGGCTTGATGAGCGGCACGGCGCGGGCCCAGCTCGGCTTTTACAATCGGCCGATCGTCAACGCTCGGCCGACCGTCAGCCCCTTCATCAACATGTTCGGGGCCAACAACCCGGCGGCAGCCTATTTCGGCATCGTTCGCCCGGAAATGCAGTTCGGCCAGGCGCTCATGGGCATCCAGAACCAGTTTCAAAACCTGCAAGGTGATGTCAATCAACTGGGCATCGCCACCACCGGGCAAGAAAACCAGCTCATCACCGGCCATCCGGTGATGTTCATGAACTATTCGTACTACTATCCGATGTTCGGCAATCGCGGCGGTGCCGTGGGCGGGGGCGGACTCGGCTCGGGCGCCGGCATCGGCGGTATCGGCGGCACCGGCATTGGCCTCGTCGGGGGCGTTGGTGGCCGCGTGCCCACCGGCACCGGCGGCGGCATCCGTCGCTAGTATGTGCAAACTCATTCGGACGCGGGGGCGTTGACGATTGTTGACGGGACCAAGGAGGGTCACATGCGATTCAGGAAGATGTGCAAGAAGTTGACCGTGCCGCTGCTGATCTTGCTCAGCGCTCAGGCGGCATGGGCCGATCCGTGCGGTTGCCTGAGCGGTAGCTGCGGCAGTTGCTTCAGCCCCTATTGCCGGCAACGCTGCCAGTGGCATCACTGTCCGCCGCACCTGCACCACTGCACGGAGAAGCCGCCGTGCATCAAGTTCAAGTGCCAGTGCCCGCGGCCGACGTGCTGCCCGTGCGAGCACCCGAACTTCGGCTACTATCAGCCGTGCTGGATCCCCTGGCCCTGGCCGCCGGACTGGTCGCACTGCCCGGTGCCGCCGCCCGCCAGCTTCATCCAGGTCCAGCCGCAACCCGGCCCCAGCGCCGATACGACACCCACGCCGTCGCCACGCTTCGACATGCGGCCAGGGCTGTAAGCACTCTGCGTTCACGTTTCGCGCTCGCCGGCGAGCGCGATTTGCATCCTGACAAGCGTGTAAGAACCCCGCTTGGCGGTTTCGCGCGAGATATCTCGCGCGAAACCGCCAAGCGACGTTTCGTCACGCTTGTCTGCGCGACACTGACACGCATGCGGACACCGGCCACGCGGCGGTTCGGCAGGAGCGCATTCGTCCAAGATATTCGTCCAGGATTCGTCCAGAAAGTGACATACACCCCCTCGGCAAATCCCAGGTCGGACGAAGCCGCCACCCACGAGGCTGCCAACTGTCCTGGACCGTGATATGCGAGCGCGAACGTAGCCCCCTCACGGCAGCAGATGCGGCCTCAGCAAACTCGGCCCGAACTCCTTCAGCAGCGCCTGAAAGATCTGCCGGTCGTTCATGTTCTGGGCGATGTACTCGCGGACGATCTTGCGCATGTGGTTGGGCATGGCGCAGCCGTTGGGGTTGCAGCTGGCGAGGGTGTAGAAGTGGCCGGTGCAGCGGTCGCCGCGGACGCCGCACGTGCAGTAGATGCTGGCCAGGAACCATTCGACGCGCTCCTCCTTGTCGCGCGGCCGATCAATGTCCGGCGGCAGCTGTGACGTGTCCACTTCCAGCGACGGTGCTTCCCGCAACAGATGCAAGCGCTGTCCCGCCGATAGATCGGCCAGGTCGAAGCTGTGCACGACCAGCCGGAGGCGCGTCCGCTCCCGCCACGGCTGGACGTCCTTGACCAGCGCCTTGATCGGCGGATCGGCCCGCAGCGTGACCTTGTCGCCCTTCTGCAGGGACCGGGCCCAGCGCATCGTCTCGTGATCCAGGATCAGGTCCATCTCGCCGCTGAACGTGTGCACGAACGCCGCCGTCCCGGGCAGGCCCTCTGCCAGCCAGCGCTTGCGCATGAGAGCCTTCTGTTTCTCGCGCAGCTTTTCCAGGCCGGCTTTGTCGAGAAACCTCCGGATCTTGTTGTCGACGCTCTGAAAGTAGTAGAGGGTCTTGCTCGACTTCGACGCCTCCGTTCCATTTCCTCGGGGGATGAGAGCGGGATCGATGAGCAGCGCCCGCGACTTCTCTTTTTCGCCCTTCTTCGCTTTCCCGGCCGGCACGGTGATGGTGATCGGCTTGCCGGCGCTCGGGACCTTTGCTCCCAGGTCCACCGCCTGGCCTTCGCCATGAATGTCCTGTTCGCTGATCTCGTCGGCGATCATGGAGATGGCGACGGCCTGCGTCTTGCGGTCGGTCTTGAACCAGACCCAGACGCGGTCGCCGATCACGAAATCGCTGAGCCGGCCCCACCAGCCGGCGATCTTGACCTCGCCGTCGGGGACCAGCGACCAGACCTTGGGCAGGACCTCGCCTTCCAGCAGCAGCGTGACCTGGCCGTGCGGCGCATCGATGGCCTTGAGCGTGGCGAAGTGCTTGGGGACGGAGCGCAGGAACTCGGCCGAGCCGGCGATCTCCTTGACCCGATCCTTCATCTTCTTGGGGTCCAGTTCCTTTTTCGAGTCCGGCTTCCTGGCTTCTTTCTTGTCCTCCGGTTGTGCCGGCCACAACGGCATGTTGATGATCAGGAACGCAAGGATTCCGCCTGTCCAGCGCAACGTGACGGTTTTCATGGTCGTTCCCCCTCAATCGCCTGGTCGCATGGGAAGGGCCCGTTTGGCCGCATGCTGTCCATGATAATGGACTTGGCAGCAAGAAGGCGAATTCATTCTTCCGATGGCGATACGGGATTGTGTCCTGCGTTGGTTCACGTTTCGCGCTCGCAATGCTGCGCTCGAGGACAGTAACTTGCGAGCGCGAAACGTGAACCGGATAATTGGAGGCATTGCTTGCATCCTCCCGGCATGATTCAGGTGCTTGGCCAGCGCGCGCAGCATGCCCTGGCGTTCCTGGGGGATTTCACGATCTTCTCCGCCCAGACCCTTGGCTGGCTGCTGCGCCGCCGGCCCGCGCCGCACACGCTCCTGCCCAGCTTCTACACCGTCGGCGTCCGCAGCGTGCCCGTGGTTGGCCTGACCGGCATGTTCATCGGCATGGTGCTGGCCGTGCAGATGTACTATCAATCGAGCCGCATGGGCGTGGGCTCGCGCATGGGCGGCATCCTGAACGTGAACATCGTCCGCGAACTGGGCCCGGTGCTGGCGGCCGTCATGCTGGCCGGCCGCGTCGGCTCCGCCATGGCCGCCGAGATGGGCACCATGCGCATCACCGAGCAGGTGGACGCCCTGTCCTGCCTGGGCACGCATCCGTTGCACTATCTCGTCGTGCCGCGCTTGCTGGCGTGCACGCTGCTCGTGCCGCTCTTGACCATCTTTGCCGACTTCATGGGCGTGATGGGCGGGGCCTACCTGGGCACGCGCTACTACGGCATCGAGCCGCATTTTTACTGGTATCACACGGCCAACTTCGTCGGTCTCTGGGACCTGGCCAGCGGGCTCATCAAGTCCGTGTTCTTCGGTGCGGCCATCGGTCTCATCAGTTGCCATCGCGGGCTCAACAGCCAGGCGGGCGCGGAGGGCGTCGGCCGCGCCGCCACCGAGGCGTTCGTCGCCTCGTTCGTCGTCATCCTGATTCTCGATTTCTTCCTGGGACTGTTCCTGATCAATATCTACCATGCGCCGCTGGCGCGACAGCCTCGCTTCAGTTGATGCACGATGAGCCAAGCCACCGCGACAACCGGCGATCTCCCTGGCCTGATCGGGCTGGAACGCGCGAGCGTGGCGTTCCACAGCCAGCGCGTGCTGCGCGACATCACTTTGTGGGTGCCGCGCGGGCAGACGCTGGTCATTGTCGGCGAGAGCGGTTGCGGCAAGACGGTGCTGCTCAAGCTGCTGGTCCGGCTGCTGGCGCCGACGTCCGGGCGCGTCCTCTTCGATGGCCAGGATCTCGCCCTGCTCCGCGAACGCGAGCTATCGCAGCAACGGCTGCGCTTCGGCTTCCTCTTTCAGGGGGCCGCCCTGTTCGACAGCATGACCATCTTCGACAACGTCGCCTTCGGCCTGCGCGCCCGCGGCAAGATCTCCGAGGACGAGATCCGCAGCCGCGTCCGCCAGCACCTGCAAGAAGTTGGCCTGCCTGCCGAGGTCGAATCCAAGAAACCGGCCCAGCTCTCCGGCGGCATGAAGAAACGCGTCGGACTGGCACGCGCTCTCGCCACCAGCCCGGAGGTGATGCTCTACGACGAACCGACCACCGGCCTGGATCCGATCATGAGCGACGTCATCAACGAGCTGATCCTGCTCATTCGCCGCCGTTACCCGGTTACCAGCATTGTCGTGACGCATGACATGAACACGGTGAGGAAGGTCGCCGACCGCGTCGTCATGCTCTACCCGCTGAGCCGCCTCAGGCCGGAGGAAGCGCAAGTGCTCTACGACGGCCCGCCAGGCGACATGGAAGCGCACGCCGACCCGCGCGTGCAACAGTTCGTCGCCGGCAAGGCCGGCGCCGACTGGCTGAACTCCGCATGAGCGATCCACGGAAGGAAGTTGTCAATGATTCACCCCAGAATCACAGCCCGGCCAGGCCGCCGAACCGCACTTGAGGAAAAGAGTGCACCGCCAAGACGCGAAGAACGCCAAGAAAGAAATGCCGGCCCCTTGCATTGTTTTGCATTTCTTGGCGCTCTTCGCGTCTTCGCGGTGCAAGGCGAACCCTAACCCGGCAGCCGGCAATTCTTGGCACGCTGCGAAACTCGAATCCTGAAACCCGAACCTGAAGAGTGACATGAACGAACAAGCCATCCGCTTTCGCCTGGGAATATTCGTGCTGGGGGCGTTCATCCTTCTCGGCGTTCTCGTCGTGCTGTTTGGCGGGTTCCCGGATTACTTTCGCTCCACCGACGAGTACACCATCCTGTTCGATAGTGCGCCTGGGGTGTCGCCCGGCACGCCCGTGCGCCGCTCCGGAGTGCGCATCGGCGATGTCTCCCGCCTGGAACTGAACAACGACACGGGCAAGGTCGAGGTCACCATCCATGTCGATAGCGGGCGCACGCTGCGCCGGCAGGACCAGGCCATGCTGACCCAGGGACTGGTGGGCGGCGACGCCACCATCGACTTCGTCGCTCGTCCCGGCGACAAGGCCGTCGGCACTCTTGAGCCCGGCTCGACCATCGACGGCAAGGTGCAACCCGACGCCGGCAGCGTCGTCGGTCCGGCCAAGAGCACGATGGAACGATTCAGCGAAACCATGGACAAGTTCGGCGAACTCACGCCGATCCTGAAGAGGACTCTGGAGCAGTATCAACTGATCGGCGCGAGCACGAACCAGAACATGCCCGAGATGAGAAAGAAGCTGGACGAGGCGATGGTTCAGTTCAAGGCAGCCGCGGAGAACTGGCGGGCCGCCGGCAAGAAGCTCGACAACATCCTCGGGGACAACCGCACCAAGATCGATTCGTCCATCGACGGCCTGAACAGGATGTTCAGCGACAGGAACGTCAAGAGCTTCACGGAAGCCATGGATGGGGCGCGAAAGCTTGGCGACATGTCGAGCAAGATGGAAGGCGTCGCCACCGATGCCCGCGACATGTTCCGCGCCGGCCGCCGCACCTTCGAAAGCTTCGACGACACCCGTCAGCGCGCCAACGAGGCCGTGGAACTCCTCAAGAAGACGCTCAAGCCGTTCAGCGACCGCAGCGACGCCACCGCCAGGAACATCGACGACAGCGCCGACAAGCTCAACAAGCTGCTCACCGACATGCGCGACCTCATGCAGGTCATCGCCCGCTCCGAGGGGACCGTGCAGAAGCTACTCGTGGACCCGAGCCTGTACGACAACCTCAACGCCACCGCGTGCATGATCACGCGCATCGTTCCAAGACTGGACCGCATTCTGCGCGACATGGAGATCTTCGCCGACAAGGTTGCACGCCATCCGGAATCGCTCGGCCTGGGCGGCGTCATCCGCCCCGGCAGCGGCTTGAAGGACGCGCCCACCGTCTTGCCGTGGCGCGGCGCGCATTGATGTTTCCTGGCCGGCCTTCACCAGTCAAGCGTGGTTGGGCCTTCATCGCGCGCCTTGAGGAGTTGCTTCCACATCGCCGGAGCGATGGTCGGGCTGATGAGGCGGGTACTGCCGTCGGCCAGCGCGATCGGCATGGCGGGATGAGGCGTCTGGGCGCGCCACTTGTCGCATTCACCGTCCCCCTTGGGTCGCGGGTTCACCTGGAACATCGTGTAATCCTTGGGCTGATAGGAGGGATCGTCGCTGGGCTTGCCATCCCAGGTGATGCCGAAGTTGTGCAGGCAGCAGGAGACGAGCGTGCGCCGCGGAATGCCGTCGCAGCTGGCGTAGCCCTCGGCAAAGAGCACGGTGCAGGACAGGCCGTCGCTCACGTCCTTGAAGCGCTGGGCGCGCGTGTAGCAGCCCCATTCGCCGTCGCCGAACACGTACCAGTTCGCCAGGTAATTGGTGGTCGCCAGTCCGGAGGCGACAAAGCTGCGCGAGTGGTCCGAGGGACATTGCAGAAGTTCGAACGGCACATTGTCGAAGTCTCCCCCGGTTGCCGCGGTTACCAGGAGAAGGCCGTTGGGCGTGGGATTCGGCTGGGCCACCTTCATGTACTTGTCGTGAAAGCTCCGCTCGCCGGCATAAGGAGCCAGGTGCACCCACCAGTTGGCCTCGGCAGTTCCATCCTGGCCTGTCGAATAGGGGGGCAGCTTTTCCTTCTCGTCGTGATGGGCATGGCAGGCCAGGGCCAGCTGGCGCAGGTGATGCAAACAGGTGACAGCGCTGGCGGAATCGCGGACCTTCTGCACCGCGACCATTACCAGCGCCAGCAGGATGCCCACCAGCGCGATGACCACGATCATCTCGAGCAGGCTCCAGCCTTCACGGCGTTGTCTCATGGCAACCTCGCGCAGCCGGCCGCCTGCGGCGCAGCGCCACCTTGCGCCAGGCCGCACGCGACTCATGGGCCGATTAGTAGAAAAGCACGGTCCAGTAGTTGCCGTTGCCGGGATTGGCCATGCCCACGCCAAGACGCGTGTAGTTGCCGAGCAGGATGCGGTTCTGCGCCGCCATGGCGTCCATGAGCATTTGCGGATCGGAGTAGCCGCGTGCCAGGTATGCCGCGGCCGTGCCCGTCGGGCCAGGCGGCAGGCCGAGCATGAGCAGACGCTGCGTGAAGTCGCGGCCGTACATGATGGGCGTCAACTGACCGATGCTGGCCATGTACTCCGTATGTTCTTGCGCCACCTTCTGCACCAGAGGATCCATCACCAGCGACGACTGACCATTCGCCACGCGATAGGCATTGACCAGGTTGGCGAGCACTTCCTGCGGCGAGGGCGGCGGCAGGCCGTTGGGATCGTTGCCTTCCAGAGTTGTTACCGGCGGGGGAGGGGGTGCGCTGCAGCCGGGCAAGGCCAGCAGCACCGCCAGCAATAGCAGACAAACCGCCTTACCTCGAGCAAACGAAGGATGCATGATACGCTCCGGTGAGGAAAGAAAGGGCAGCCTTACCGTGCATTTCAAGTTGTTCCTTCCAACTTCCAACTCTAAGATGTACGCATAAGCGTCGGCAAATACAAGTCGAAAATGAAAAAATTTTGCCGGGCGCGCAGCAGCACTGTCAGCGAGTTGTCAATTCCCCGCTGTTCCGCGCCTCTGGTTTGCTCGAAAAGTCACTCGACCGCGGCGCGCGCGTCCGCCGCCACCAGCCGCAACTTGCCTTCCAGCAACTGGCGAAAACGATCGGCAGCCTGGCTGCGGCACGTGTCCATCTCCGCTGCCGCATGGCGGCGTGCTTCGCCTTCCACTTCCTCCAGGGCCGCCTCACGCAGCTGGGCTTCCACGCCGGCGCTCGACCAGCGCAGTCCGGTTCGCTTGAATGCGAATTGCCGCTGCGACAGCAGTGGCTGGACGGCGTAGACCGCCACGGTCGGCGACTTCACTTTCAGGAGCTTGCGGATCGGGTCCCACGACGCCGTCAACGTGGCCGCGGACCCGAGGTCGATCGCATAGCTCACCTTGCACGGGATCGTCATCTTCAGGTGATAATCACCCGTCCACTTCTCGTGCGTCTTGCGGACCGTGACCTGCACCGTGCTGGTGGAGAAGATCAGCTGGCTCTGTCCCTCGGCATGCAGCGTGACGGCCCGGGCGCTCCCCTTGCTGGAAATGTCGCCGGGATCGAGCACCACCGGCAGGAGCTTGATGAGTGGGCCGACGTAAGGCGCGACCTTGTCCACGATGCCCGCCGGCGACGCCGCTCGTCCGGGCGGCGCGGCCACGCCGATCAACAACAACACAGCCAGCAAGCCAGTGCGAATCACGTTTCTTCCCCCTTGTCCCAGCGCCACCTGGCCCCGCGCTCTGGCGAGAAAACCTTTTCCCAGATAATAAACGCGGCGCAACGCTTCAATTCATTATTCGCCCGCCGCCCCCCGCCATTGCAGAAATCTGCCAGGTTTCACCGGCGCTCGCATGGCTCCGGTTGCCAGTCGCGGCCTGCGCGCGAAACCCGGGCCGGGGCTTGCATGCGCCCGCAAGCGCCGCTATCATGTCGGAATTCAACATCGGAGTCCGACATCATGACCGTTGATCCGGTTTCGCGGCACTTCTTTCCCGGGTTCATCCGGCTGCGCGTTCTGTATCACGCCGCCAAGGAGGCGATCTACGGCGCCGAGATTGCCGAGGAACTGACGCGGCACGGCTATCGCCTCAGCCAGGGCACGCTCTATCCGACGCTGCACTTTCTCGAGGAACTTGGCTATCTGAAAAGCCGCGTCGAGTACGTGCTCGGCCGCCGCCGCCGCTACTATCGCGCCACCGCCTCCGGACGCAAGGTCCTGGTGGAGGCGCGGCAAAAACTCGTCGAACTCGTTGCCGAGGTGCTCGACGACCAGGACGCCGCCTTCCAGGACATGCGCCGCAAACGCAGTGGCAAGGGGGCGCGGCGATGAACCCGATCATCTTTGCCTTGCGGCATCCGATCACCGTCATGGTCGCCATGGCCGGCATCGTCGCCGGCAGCGCCCTGGCGGTCTCGCGCATGAAGATCGACATCTTCCCGACCCTGAACCTGCCCGTCATCTATGTCTGCCAGCCCTACGGCGGCATGGATGCCGCGCAGATGGAGGGCCTGCTCACCAACTACTACGAGTATCACTTCCTCTACATCTCCGGCATTCACCATGTCGAGTCCAAGAACATTCAGGGACTCGCGCTGATGAAGCTGTTCTTCCATCCCCGCACGGACATGGTTCAGGCGATGGCCGAGACGATCAACTACGTCAATCGCTCGCGGGCCTTCATGCCGCCGGGCACCGTCGGCCCGTTCGTCATGCGCTTCGACACCGGCAGCGTGCCCGTCGGCTACCTGGTGCTGTCGAGCGAGACCAAGACGATCGGCGAGATCCAGGATCAGGCCCTGTTCAAGGTCCGGCCGATGTTCGCCAGCCTGCCCGGCGTGTCGGCGCCGCCGCCGTTCGGCGGCAACGCCCGCACCATCGTCCTGCGCGCCGATCCCGATCGGTTGCGGGCCTACAACATCTCGCCCGAGGAAGTCATCGCCGCCCTCACGGCCGGCAACAGCATCAGTCCTTCCGGCAACATCCGCGTCAAGGATCGCATGCCCATCGTGCCCGCCAACGCCATGGTCGTGCAACCTGCCGACCTCGGCAAGATCCCCATCCGCCCCGGCTCCAGCGTCCATCTCCGCGACCTGGGCGCCATCGAGGATGGTGCCGACACGATCAGCGGCTACGCCCTGGTCAATGGCAGGCGCGCCGTCTACTTGCTGGTCACCAAGCGTGCCGACGCGTCGACGCTGTCGGTCGTCAACGAGGTGCGGGCCAACCTGCCGAAGATGCAGGCCGTGCTCCCCGACGACATCAAGGTCAGCTTCGAGTTCGATCAATCGCCCTACGTGACCGGCGCCATCTGGGGCGTCGGCAGCGAGGCGCTGCTCGGCGCGATCCTCACCGGCCTCATGGTGTTTCTCTTCCTCCGCGACTGGCGCAGCGTCATCGTCGTCGTGCTCCACATCCCCCTGGCGTTGCTGGGCGCCCTCATCGCTCTCTGGCTTACCGGACAGACGATCAACCTCATGACACTGGGCGGCCTGGCGCTGGCGGTCGGCATCCTGGTGGACGAGTCCACGGTCGAAGTCGAGAACATCCATGCCCAGATGGCGCGGGCCGGTTCCATCGCGCGCGCGGTGCGCCTGGGCAACGCCGAGACCTCTGTGCCGCGCCTGCTGGCCATGCTCTGCATCATCGCTGTCTTCCTGCCGTCATTCTTCATGCACGGCGCGGCGCGAGCGCTGTTCGTGCCGCTGGCGCTGGCCGTCGGCTTCGCCATGGTCACTTCCTATTTCCTGTCCAGCACCTTCGTGCCGGTGATGTCGGTGTGGCTGCTACGGCATCAGCGCCTGGCCGAGGACGATCGCGCCATGGTCGTCCGGCTGCGCGAGCGCTACACGCGGCTGGTGAAGGCCGCCGTCAGCTACCGCCGGTTGCTCTTGCCGGCCTACGTCGTGGCGGCGGGACTGATCATCTGGCTGAGCGGCGGCCTCATCGGTCGCGAGATCTTTCCCAAGGTGGACGCCGGCCAGTTCCAGCTACGCCTCCGTGCCCCCACCGGCACGCGCATCGAACGCACCGAGGAGATCACCCAGAAGGCCCTCGACATCATCAGGGACAAGGTCGGGACGGACAACGTCGCCATCTCGCTCGGCTACGTGGGCGTCGTACCGTCGAGCTATCCCATCAACGGCGTCTATCAATGGATGAGCGGCCCCGAGGAAGCGGTCATGCGCGTGGCCCTCAAGCACGGGCACGGCTTCTCCACCGAAGAACTCAAGGAAGAGTTGCGCCATGAGTTACCGCAACGATTGGCAGACTGGCTGGGTCCCAAGCTCGTCAAGGAAGGCTTTTCCGCCCGGCAGATCGACGAACGGCTACGCGGTTTGAAGCTGTCCTTCGAGCCGGCGGACATCGTCAACGAGATCATGAGCTTCGGCGCGCCCACGCCGATCGAGGTTGTCGTCAGTGGTCCCAACTTCGCCGACAATCGTGCCTTCGCCGCCAGGGTCAAGAGTCGGCTCGAGGCCATTCCGGCCCTGCGCGACCTGCAATATGCTCAATCGCTGGACTATCCGACCGTGGAGGTCAAGATCGACCGTGAAGTGACCGGTCGGAGCGGCCTGACGGCGGAGAATGTGGCACGCGCGCTGCTGGCAGCCACCTCGTCGAGCCGGTTCGTCGTGCCGAACTTCTGGCGCGATCCCAAAAGCGGCATCGGTTACCAGGTGCAGGTCGAGATCCCGATCGAGCGCATGAATTCACCGCGCGAGGTCGGCCTCATCCCCGTGCGCAACGGCCCCGCCCGCGCCGGCCACGACGCCGGCGCAGCCGGCAAGCTGCTGCTCCAGGATGTCGCACTCGTCGGCGAGGGGACGATGCCCGGCGAGCTGGATCGCTACAACATGCGCCGCCTGGTGAGCATGACCGCGAACATCTACGGTGAGGACCTGGGCCATGTCGCCGGGAAGATCAAGCGTGCCCTCGAAGAAGCCGGCGAGAAACCGCGCGGTGTCCAGGTGGACGTGCGCGGACAGGTCGAGCCGATGGACCAGATGTTCACTGGCTTGACGATAGGTCTCTGCATGGCCGTTGTCGTCATCGTGCTGCTCCTGACGGCCTATTTTCAGTCGCTGCGCCTGGCGCTGGCGGCGATGGCCACTGCCCCGGCGGTCGTTGCCGGCGTGGCCCTGACGCTGCTTGTCACCGGCACGACGTTGAACATCCAGTCATTCATGGGAGCGATCATGGCCATCGGCGTGGCCACCGCGAACGCGATCCTGCTGGTCACGTTCGCCGAGCAGCGCCGCCGCGCCGGCGAGTTGGCCGACGTCGCCGCTGTCGAGGGCGCCCGGCAGCGCCTCCGGCCGATCCTGATGACCAGCTTTGCCATGATCGCCGGCATGGTGCCCTTGGCCCTCGCACTTGGCGCAGGCGGGCAGCAGGTGGCGCCTCTCGGCCGGGCCGTGATCGGCGGGCTCATCGCCGCCACCTTCGCGACGCTCGTCATCTTGCCGTGCGTATTCACCGCCTTTCTGAGGACAGCCGGCACTGCCTCCGTGTCGCTCGATCCCGACGATCCAGGCAGCACCCACTTTGACCGAGGTCAGCCATGAAACACATCCGCAACGGACTCCTTGCTCATGGCGGAGTTCGCAAGAACTTCGACGCCGCCACCGGGTCACCCCGGCGGAGCATTTGCGAATTCCGCTACGAGACGATCATCTGCGCGGGCATGCTGTTTCTGGGTCTGGGCTGCCGGACGTCCGTCGATGCTCCACCTGTCAAGAAGGACGAACCGCAAACCGTGGCAGTGACGACCATCAAGCCGGAACGGCGCACGCTGAGCCGTGTCATCGAGCAGCCGGCGCACATCGAGGCGTTCGAGGAGGCGGTATTGCTGCCGCGCATTTCCGGATACGTGCACAAGGTGAACGCGGACATCGGCGACCGCGTCACGGGCCCGCGCCATGACGCCAAGGGCAAGCTCACGCAGGCGGGCCAGGTTCTCGCGGAGATCTTTGTCCCCGAGATGGAAGAGGAACTCAAGCAGAAGCGGGCCCTCGTCGTCCAGGCGCAGGCCGAGGTGGAGCAGGCGACTGCGGCTCTGGAAGCCGCCGAGGCCAACGTGACAACCGCGAAGGCCGGCATCCGCGAGGTCGAGGCGGCACGCATCCGCGCCAGGGCGAACTGTGAGCGCTGGGAGTCGCAGCACAAACGCATGACCGGCCTGGTCACGCAGCGCATCGTCGATCAGCAAAACCTGGAAGAAACTCTCAACCAGTACAAGTCTGCTGAGGCAGCATGCCTGGAAGTCGAGGCCAAGATCCAGTCCGCTCAGGCCACGGCCAAGGAGAGCGAGGCAAAACGCAAGAAGGTCAAGGCGGACCAGTCGGCCGCCAGGGCGAAGGTACACGTCGCCGAGGCGGAAGCGGGGCGGCTTGCCGCCATGCTCGACTACAGCAAGATCCGCGCCCCCTTCGACGGCGTCGTCGCCCGGCGCAATGTGCACACCGGTCATTTCCTGCAGCCCGGCAGCGGCAGCGGCGCCACGCCGCTGTTCGTCGTGGCACGCATGGATGTCGTCCGTGTCCTCGTGGACGTGCCGGAGGCCGACGCCGCGTTCGTCAGTGATGGCGTGCCGGTCCGCATCCGCTGTCAGATGGCCAACGGCCACGAGATCGACACCAAGGTGACGCGCTCCAGCTGGTCGCTCGACCCAAAGTCGCGAACCCTGCGCGCCGAGATCGACCTGCCCAACCGCGCTGGCAAGCTCCGCCCCGGCATGTACGCCTACGCCATTTTCCGTGCCGAGCTGCCCAATCGCCTGTCGCTGCCGGTGTCGGCCATTACCGGCGACAAGGATCAGCCAGGCTGCTACATCGTCGAAAACGGCAAGGCGGTGCGCACGCCGTTACAGCTCGGCATGCGCGACGGTTCCCGTGTCGAGGTGCTCAAGAAACTCGTCCGCGCCGGCGGCGTGGAGACCTGGCGCGAACTCAACGGCCACGAAGCAGTCATTCGGGAAAATGTGGCCGGACTGAGCGACGGGCAAGCTGTGCAATCGTCGGCTGCCCCGTGATCCGGGGCGCGACCGCATGACGTCCTTCACGTCACCTCACGGCACCGTGGGCTCGCCCATCTTCCTCCCGAGCGCCGTCGCCACGGTTCGGCATTCCGCCATCGCCTGGCGATAGAGATGCGGCGTCAACGCCTGGAAGCCGTCGCTGAGAGCCTTTTCCGGGTCAGGGTGAATCTCGATCATCAGTCCGTCGGCGCCGGCGGCGATGGCCGCGACCGCCATCGTGCTGACCAGGCTTGCCTTGCCGGTGCCATGACTCGGATCGACGACCACGGGCAGGTGCGTGGTCTGGTGCAGGTAGGGGACGCTGGCCAGCGGCAGCGTGAAGCGCGTGTGATCCTCGAACGTGCGGATGCCGCGCTCGCAGAGCATCACCTGCGTATTGCCGGTCTTGAGGATGTACTCGGCCGCCAAAAGGAACTCATCCATGGTTGCCGAGGGCCCGCGCTTGAGCAGGATCGGCATGCCGCTCTCGCCGGCGACCTCCAGCAGAGGATAATTCTGCATGTTGCGGGCGCCGACTTGCAAGATGTCGGCATAGCGGGCCACCAGCGGCACGTGCTCCGCTGCCATGACCTCGGTGACGATGGCCAGGCCCGTCTGCTCGCGGGCCAGGGCCAGCAGTTCCAGTCCCTTCTCCTTGAGCCCCTGAAAGCTGTATGGACTGGTGCGCGGCTTGAAGGCGCCGCCGCGCAACCCCTGAGCGCCGGACTCCTTGACGATACGCGCGACTTCGAGGATCTGCTCGCGGCTTTCGACCGAGCAGGGCCCCGCCATGACACCGATGTGTCCCCGGCCGACCTGCAAGCCGCGAACCGTCACCTGCGTCGGCTCCTTCTTGACCTCGGTGCTGGCCATCTTGTACGGCGCTAGGATGGGGACGACCTTCTCGACGCCGCTGCCGGTTTCGAGTGCTTGCTTGGCGCCGTCGCGCTTCTCGCCGAGCGCGGCCACCACCGTCCGCTCCGTGCCGACGATGACGTGGCTGCGCAGACCCAGCTGTTCGATGCGCTCGATCACGTGTTGCACCTGCTCCTCGCTGGCGCCTTGTTTCATGACAACGATCATTGACTAGCTCCTGTCCCAGGAATGAACCGTCGGGGCGGCGACGAGTTAACTTTACGCTCACGGCGCAAAAGAACCACGGATGCCGCGGATTGTCGCCTCAGCCGATGATGACGCGCGGCTGCTTTTCGGTGCTCGCCTCGGTGCGGCGGATCAGTTCCCGGACCTTCCAGGGAACGTTGCCCTCGCCGAAAGCAAAATAGCTCCAGCTCGCGGCCATGAGGTCCATCTCGGACCAGCCGAAATGCAGCGCCGGCGGCTTGCTGACTTTCGACATTTCCAGGGCGATGGCCGCGATCGCATGGGCCACCGACACGCAGCGCGCCACCCTGATCACGAAGCGCTTGTCCTCCTGGAACACCTCGATCAGCAGGTCCTGCATGAAGTTGCTCGGATCTTCCAGTTGGATCTCGATGAACACGACATCGGCGCCGGGATCGAGATTGTGGTCTCGGCGGATCTGCTCTTCCTTCAGGTCGCGCTCGTGCCGGCCTGGACGATGCGGCACCAGCACCGGAAAATCCGCCAGCACCAGGCTGTTCCAGAGAAATCTGGAATGCTCGTCCTTGAAATCGAAGCGAATGGTGCGCAACTCGTTCGTGCGAATGGCACGTGAGATGATCGACATGAGGAACAGCACGGCGATGAAGCCGCCGGCGATCAGCAATCCCTGCGGCGCTCGCGCGATGATCGCCGCCGTCGTGAACAGGAATACCAAACTCGCCAGTCCATACCAGTTCCGCATCGTCCCAAGCAACGAGGTTCTCCCCTCTCCCTCCGGGAGAGGGGCCGGGGGTGAGGGGGTCTGCGCGACCGCACGCCAGCGATGGCGGGCACACGTCAGGCTGGCGGATGTGAACAGCACGAGCACGGCCGTGGCGTAGGCGCCACGCTGGGCATCCACGCTGGCCTGAAACCACAGCGTGACGGCGACGTTCACCATGCCGAACAGCACCAGCAACACGCCCCAGCGCTGGCTCCAGCCCAGTTCCATGCCAAAGCGGAACAGGAAGCGCGGCAGCAGGTTCGACAGCGCCGTCATCACGCTCGTGCCGGCGAGACTGAGGATGAGCACGGTGACGACATCGTAGAACGTTCCAAAGGCCGGGCCGAACATGTCGTGCAACGGCAGCCGATCGCTGCCGCGAGCGCCGCCGTGCGCGAGGTAGGCCAGCGCGCGGTTGGCCGCCTGCCCGCCGTGCCGCAGTTCCTCGGCCGGGATCAGCAGGTTGGTCACGAACGTGCAGCCGAGCAGGTAGACGGACATGATGACGGCCGCCGTCGCCAGCGCCTTGCGCGTGTTGCGAATCCGCCCGCGCGGCTGGTGGGGATCGTCTCCAGGCTGACCCTTCACCTGCGGCATGAGTATCAAGCTCATCTCGAATCCGGATAGTCCCAGCGAGAGCTGCGGAAAGAACATCAGGCACAGAAGAATGATCAGTCCCCAGTGTCCCAGCACGCTGCCGAGGCTGATGAGCCGCGACTCGTGCGTCAGGTCCCAGTCGCCGGCCACCACCTTGTGCCACCAGCCCGTCACGATCTCCGGTTGTTCGAGCAGACTGGCGATGCCGCAACCGACGATCAGCGCATTGCACAGCAAGTACAGGACAACCAACGGCACGGCGATGACGATGACGTTGCGATTGAACCCCTTGCGGAGCAGGAACCAGAAAAGAAAGCCGAGCGCGCCGATGATGAGCGTGACGACCAGCTGTTTGTTGAAGAACTCGGCGACAGCCAGGCCGAAAACGTCGTGAAACAATCCACCCGTCGCGCGCGTCAATGCATCGAGGTTGTGCTGCCAGGAGGCCGACGGATTGCCGATGATGTGCACTGCGGCGTCGGCCACCGAGACGGTCTTGACCATGATGAAGTCAGTGGCGGCGAAGCCCAGCAGCAGCAGCACCAGGCTCTTGCCGCGCCAGCCATGCACCACCTGTTCGAGGAGCGCGATGGAACCCTGTCCGCGCGGCGATCGCCCGGCAACATACCAGTACACCGGCAAGGCCGCCGCCAGCGTCACCAGCACGACCACCAGCGTCGCCAGCGGCCCCAGACGCCCCGCCACGGCATAAGCGTGCGCCGGCTGATACGACAGCGTGCTGAAATAGTCCACGCCCAGAAGGCACATCACCCAGAGCCAGTGATACTCGACCGGTTTCTTGAGGGCAGCGGCAGCCGCCGTGGCGGGCGTTCCAGACTCATTCACAGATCTTCCTCTGATCGCGACTCCTGAACAGGCCGTCGAGATGACAACGGCCTCTTCGATTCTATGGAGCGAAGCAGATTACCGGGGGTTTGGGTAGGGACGCCGAAGCAGAAGAAAAGATCGCGAAGTCAAATGGTGAGGGCCGGAGTTGAACCGGCGACTCAAGCCTTTTCAGGGCAGGCTAGATGGAACGGTAACCGTTCGCGTGCCGGTTACCTGGTTTTCTCGACTGTCAGATGGAATGGGCCGTGTTTGTTGCGGATGGCTTCGTGGGAGCAGGTGGCGATGATGCGGTACTGGCCATCGGCGGGAATCGTCACCACCAGTTTGGAATCGAGAATCTTCTGTTGATAGTCCTCATCGTCATTGAAGGCGATGATGTTCTTCCTTGAGTCCTCCAGGGCCACCAGGGGATCGATTTTCCGATCCTGGCTCCGCAGGCGGATGACAAGCTTGTCCCCCTTCATCAGGTTTAGCGTGTAGACCTTGTGTGGATTGCCGGAAACGAGCTTGAGAAGGCGGTCCAGCTTGGGGTTGGCCGGCATCCATCCGGGGTCCTTGTCCGTGAGACTTTCCTTCTTGTCAACAAGGGTTGCAGCGACCGGATTGCTTCGGGGATCAGGTGGTAAAGCAGTAAAGCTGCCAAGCGGTAAAGTCCTCGACGGCCGAACGCCATAGCTGGCGGTCCGGGCCGACGGCACCATGATGTAACGGTAGGACGAGCGGACGACCGACGCACGATAGCTGAACGAGCCGCCACGCAACACACGGCCTGTTGTAGGAATAATACTCAAGGCATCTTCTCTATCATCCACACCCCAGTCGGTGTCGTAGCTTTCCTGGCACCACGTGAACACGTTTCCTTGTGCGTCGAACAAGCCGAGATCATTCGGCTTCAAACTTCCGACCGGCCACGGCTGCTGCTGCGAATTCTTGTTGTACCAGGCATACTTCGGCAGCAACTCTTCCGTCTCGCCATAGTAACGAGCCGTCAACGCCCCGGCTCTCGTCGCATACTCCATCTCCGCTTCCGTAGGCAGGCGATAGCCGCTCAAACTCAGATAGCCCGCCTTCAGGCTGATTGCCTTGCCCTTGATCTCATAACACCAATCGTCTTCGGGAAGCCCCTCCTGCTTGCTCAACCAGTTGCAATACTCTGCCGCCATGTACCAATCGATCGCCACCGCCGGCAAATCCGCCATCCGATGGTATTTCGCCTCGGCAACATTGTAGCCCGTGCTGACCCTCTGATACTGCTCCATCGTCACCGACTTGGCGGCGATGGCAAAACTTCGTCCGATCTTCTTCTTGTGCTGCGTTTCACTGCTGCGACGGTCCTTTTCCGTGGGCGGCGAGCCCATCAGGAACTCGACCGGACCGGGGATCACCACCATCGTCTGCCCCTGGCCGTTGACGTACCACTGCGGCGGCGTCTTTTCCTTGTTCTTTTGCACAAGTTCTTGGATGGTCTCGATGCGATTGTCCCGCTCCTCTTTGTTCTTCGCCCAGTGCTCGTTGACCTGCTTCAGCCACGCCTCCTCCTTCCAGTGCCGCAGCAGCCATTCCGCCGCGCCGTGCAGCCCCGGATCAGCGTCGGTTCGATAGATGGATTGCAGCTTCGGCAGCAACGCCTGGCGTGCCTCGGCGGTAAGTTCCTTGTCCCCATTTTCGCCAAGGCTCAGAATCAAGGCTCGCCGGATCGTGATGTCTGGTTCCTCATCCAGACGCTTGATGATCGCTGCGGCATCCGCTCCCATTGGCCCAAAACGGTGAATGAGATAGCTGCGCACCCTGGGATCGGGGCTGTGCTTCAACAGCGGCCAGACCTTTTCGGGCCGGCTCAACCGCAGCAAGGCGACCGCCGCATTCGCCTGCCGCTTCGCCAGCTTTTCCTTGCCGTCATCACCGTCGCCGGCGAAGGTCTCCATCACCTTCAGGTGAAACGAACCCGTCCCCTTGAGCGACGCAGCGAAAACCAGGTACGTGTCATCCCGCTGCGGACTGTAGAGCAACAGCGCGTTCAAATAGCCGCCACCATCATCATCGAACCCCAACTCCTTGCCCGCCTTGTCTTGCAGCACCAGAAAAGAGTCCAGTTCCTTGCTGTCCATCGTCAACTGATAGTTCTTGCCTCCTTGCAAGCGCACCTCGTAGCGCTTGGCGGGCATCGCCGACCCCTGCAACGGCTTGACCTTCGCATCATCGTCGGCAATCGTTCCCATCATCTCGAAAACCATCTTGTCCTTGATTGCCGCGACTTTCACTTGCTTGTCGATTTCAGCGACGAGCGCGGCCTGGGACTTCGCAGGGCGTTTCTCAAGCAGCGGGTAGATGACGGTGAATTGCTTCTCGTCGGCGTCCATCAGCAGGTCGGCCAGAATCTGGGAGTTGTCGGCGGCGTAGTCGGCCAGCAGGCTCGTCGCCAGTTTTCGTTCAGCGACTCGTTCTGGTTGTTGCTCTCGAAAGATGACGGACAACGGGGACAGCAGATGTCCCTTGACAGGCCGAAATGCCTCGCTCCAGAGGCCCAAGTAGACAGGATTCACCGCAACGAAGTCTTCCACGACCTTGCCGTTTGACTTGTCCCACCGGGAGTTGTCCGGATCATACTTCGCCAGCGCCGCCGCCGCACGCAACCGTTGCGACTCCTTGCCCTTTTCCGGCGTTTCCACCACCGTCCACAGCTTGTCCAGCAACTCATCCTTGTGCGGGGCCAGGGCGTCACGGCTCACCGGCACTTCGTGCGGGGCGGCATCGAGCAAGCGACCGTAGAGATAAGCGACCTGCGTGGTGTCCACCGGCAACAGTGCGAGGCTGGTGTGAAGTTGCTTACGGGGGTCGTTGCTGGCTTCGGCTTCGGCAGCGGCGTCACGCAGTAGCGGGTCGAGCCACCGTCGATACGAAGTCATGTCGGCCACGATGGTCGGCACTTCATTGGTGCTGGCGTCCAGCAAACTCCTTCGCAAAGCCTGGGCTTGTAGCCTGCCGTGTCCCTCGTAGACGCCCAAGCCGATAAGACCCAGCAAGACGCCAACGACGACCGCGCGCACCGCATGATACCTTTCCGCCTTGCGCATCATCTTCTTCTGCGGTGGCGACCAGTTCTTCTTCGCCGTCAACCAGCGAATCTGCAGCCACTGGAACAACGACGGCAGTTGGCGGTTCTCCGGGCGGGCATTCCACACCGCCGCCCGATCCGCCAGCAGCAGTTCGGCCCGGCCCCGGCGAGTCCTTTTTGCTTGCGCGTCAGCCAGTCGCGCAACGACGGCACAAGGTAGTCGTGCGTGAGCTGGTAGTATCTGTCGTTTTTTTCGTAGCCACAAGCAGCCTTGCTTGTGGGCTCGTCCGGCTGACAAGCAGGCTGCTTGTCGCCACGGTCATCCGCTCCTTCCGGATCGGTCGGCGTGATCAGACGCAACTCGCTGTCGAGGATGCGGAGCACGTCATCAAATTGCTTGGCTCGGCTGGCGTAACCCGATGCGTCCAGCAACTTTTGCCGCGAGCGCATGTGCCCCTTGATGTCGGTCCCCGCTTCGGGCAGAAGGGCTTTCAGCACCGCCTGTGCCGCCTTCTGGTGGAGGCGATGTTGCGGCGGGGCGGTCGAGGCGGTGAACGTCTCTTCCAGAAACGTGACGCCGACGCCCTCGGTGCCGCCTACTTCTCTCAGGGTGGCAGGGGTCCACGGCTTGCCTTTCACCATCTCGGCAAACAGGGCCAGGCGAACTGAGATCACCTTGCCTTCCTGGGACAGGCCGGCAACGGACTGCTCCACGAAGGTTGTCTGGTCCCGGGTCCGCTCCGTGTTCTCCGGCAAGGCTCCGTATGCCCTGCCGAACGCCGTCAACACTTTCTGTGCATGGCGTAAGTCGAAAAGGTCCACGGCAGCAGAGTTGTCACCTTCCAGCAAACGTATTTCCAGGTCCCGCATGAAGCGGGTGAGTGCCATCCAGAAATCATCTCGCACCATGACGATGCATTGCACCCGTTCGCCATCGCACTGCCGCAACGCCTGAATCAGTTCAGCATTTTCCAGGTTGTGCTTGCCATGCAGCCATTGCTCGAACTGATCCACCACGAGGACCACCTTCTGCCGCAAGCGTTCCTGTCGGCGAAGGTGGGCGACGGCTTCCCGCAACGGCAAATGGTCGGGCAACTCCGGACATGCCTTCTGAATGCCTTTGAGCAGCCGTGTTTCGGTGTCATCGGGAGTTGCCTCGATGTAAACGGCCCGCACCGTGCTGGCCAGCCGCGGCAACAGCCCCGCCTTCACGAACGATGATTTGCCGCAACCCGACGGTCCGTAGATCACGCCCACCCGAAAGGTCCTGTCCCCATCGGCTTCCTCGATCCGTGTCTTCCAGAAACGCAGCGTCTCGGGCAACCCCTCGCGGTCGCGCGGACCGGGCAGCAGTTCCAAGAAGAAGTCGGCATCATGGGCATCAAAGGAACGCAGCCCCTTGGGAATGATCTTGAGAGGGACCGCCTCTGGCACGGCCGCCGTGGGTTCCAGCCAGTGCTGGAGGTCGTCGGCGAAATCCAGGGCCGTGGCATAACGCTCGCTGGCGCGCTTGGCCAGGGCCTTCAAGGTGATGCGTTCCAGTTCCCTGGGCACGGCGGGGTCCAGCTCCCGGGGCGGACGAGCCTCCACGCTGACGATCTGCAACAGCAACCGGTCGAGGCTATCGGCCACAAACGGACGCCTGCCGGTCAACAGCTCGTACAGGACCACGCCCAGGCTGAATAGATCGGAGCGGCCATCGACGAGATGCCCTTCGCCGTTGGCCTGTTCGGGACTCATGTAGCCAGGGGTTCCGGCCAGGCCGCCGCCCTTGCCGAAATCTTCCTCCTTCAAGGCCAGCCCGAAATCGACCAGGAACGGTTTGTCGCTGGCGTCGATGAGGATGTTGCCGGGCTTGACATCCCGGTGGACCAAGCGATGCTGATGAGCGTACTGCAAGGCTTCAGCCATCCGCGCCACAAGAACAACCGACTCGCGGATGGCCAGACGGCCTCGCTTGATTCGCTGGGCCAGATTGCTGCCCTCGATGAATCTCGACACCACGAACGGCAAACCATTCTCGGAGCGGCCCACATCGTAAACCGGAACGATATGGGGATGATCCAGCCTGGCGACAATCTGAGCTTCCACCAGGTACGCCTCGGCGTCCTCGGTCCTGGCGATGCGACGCGCTTGCGGAACCTTGATGGCCACCAGTCGTTGCAGGTCATCGTCATGAGCCAGGTAGACAACGCCGAAGCCGCCCCGGCCCAGGACACGCTCCACCCGGTAGCGACCAATGCGCTCCGGCAAGGACGCGCCGGCAACTGCAGCCGCCCGCTGGTCGCGCTGCTCGGCGGCCGGCTCCGACTGGTCCGGCGGCGGGGCGGCGCTGCGGGTACTCTCCAGGGCGTCACGCACGCAGTTTGACGAAGCCTGTTCCCCGGAAGCCTGCCCGAGGAACTGCTGCAATGACTTGAGGTCCCGCAGTTGCTCCTTCACCTCGTCCAGCAACTCGGGGCAATCCCGGCACAATTCTTCAGGGGTGATCGTACGGCCTTGCTCGCGCCCTTGCTGCCAGCCGAGCAACAAATCGAGCAGACGCGCTGAGGCGGGCATGGCGGCATCTCCGGGCAGGAGAAGGACACGACGTTTCGTCTGAGTCTACCAGCCCTGTTTCGGTTCGCAAGGATTATTTCCGGGCCAGTGACACTTACTTAGGCCGCCAGCCCTTGCCCCAGCGGGACACACCGCAGGCCTCTTGGGTTCTATGGAGCGAAGCAGCTTACCGGGGGTTTGGGTAGGGACGCCGAAGCGCAGGAGAAAAGATTGCGAAGTCAAATGGTGAGGGCCGGAGTTGAACCGGCGACCTAAGCCTTTTCAGGGCTCCGCTCTACCAGCTGAGCTACCTCACCCCGAGGAATCCCTCGGTCCCCGGGCGGGGAAGAATGTATTCTAGCTGTTTTTCCGGCCGCGCCCAGACCTGGGAAGCAGTTCCTGGCAGCGACGAGCCTGGTTGACGCGTTTTTTCGGTAGCGTGCGGAGCAACGGTGCATTCGTGGCCGACCCTTGGCCTGTTCGCACATACAATACTTGGCGATGTCATTCCCTCCCGAGTCGAGTTCACCCATGTCCGACAAGGAAGCCGCGGCTCGCCTGCTGCGCAATGCCAGGCGCGAGATGTTGCTCATTCTGGGTGTCACCGCGCTGGCCCTGGTCTGGACCGTTGGCTACTGCTTCCTGCACGGCTATCAGCATGCTCCGGATAGCTGGGTGGTGCAGAGCGGCCTGGCCAGCACGCGCTCGGCGGAGGACCTCCAGCAGATCGCCGGCTTGCCGGACTGGGTCTTCGTCGGCATCGTGCTGCCGTGGCTCATGTGTACCGCCTTCAGCATCGGCGTGTGTCTGGGCCTCAAGGACGACGATCTGGGAAAAGAAGCGGCGTCCACACAGGGAGCCGCGCATGGGCATTGAGCTATCAACCGACAGCGCCCAGGTGCTGGTGGCCTTCGCCGCCTACCTGGTGGGCGTGGCCCTGCTCGGCTATTTTTCGCATCGCTACCTGACGCGCGGGGCGTTTGTCAACGAGTACTTCCTCGGCAATCGCGGGCTGGGGCCGTGGGTGCTGGCGCTGACCGTGGCCGCCACCGCCATCTCCGGCGGCACCTTCATGGGCTTCCCGTCGCTCATCTACACCAACGGCTGGATCATGGCGCTGTGGATCGCCAGCTACATGGTCGGGCCGCTCACCGGCATGACGCTCATGGGCAAGCGCCTCAACCAGGTCTCGCGCATCTGCGGCTCGGTGACCGTTCCGGACGTGCTCCGCGATCGTTTCAACAGCCCCACCCTGGGCATCACGGCTTCGTTGCTGATTCTGGCGTGCCTGATGGTGAACCTGGTGGGGCAATTCAAGGCCGGCGGTACGGTGATGCGCGAGGCGCTGCGGCTGCCGCCGCTGCGCGCCGATGTCGCCGCCACGGAAGTCGATGACAAGAACAAGGAACTGGTCGTCACGTTCCGACAGGACGACGGCACGGAATTGACACAGCGGACCGCCTTGCCGGCCGCCACGGCCGTCCTGCTTCCCAACAAGACGGAGATCCGCGAGACCGACAATGGGCCCGATCACCTGCTCTTCCACTTCCAGATCGACAAGACCGAGGCGGTGAAGCGTGTCGCCTTTCCGCCGCAACAGTTGCGGCTGCCGTTCAGCGGACAGGCGCTCGACAAGGGTTATCTTCTGGGCCTCATCATCTTCGCGATCACCGTGATCGGCTACACCACCTACGGCGGCTTCTGGGCGGTCACGCTCACCGATGTCCTGGAGGGCCTGGTCATGCTGGCCGGTGTCATCACCATGGCCGTGCTGGCGGTCCGCGCCGTGCCGGCCATCGAAGTCGAGCGCAGCGTGCCCGACCGCGGCGCCGGCCAGGCCGCGACGCGCAAGGTCGAACTGCACGGACTGGCGGCGGCCACCGAACACCTACGCCGGCAAGACCCGCAGCTCGTCTATGGTCCGGGGCCCGGGGATTATCTGCCGCTGGGCATGGCCTTCTCGTTCTTCCTGATGTGGTCGCTGATGTCGCCGGGCCAGCCCAGCGGCATGGTGCGGCTGATGTCGTTCAAGGATTCCGCCAGCGCCCGCCGGGCCACCATGTTGATGTGCTTTTACTTCGCCATCACCTACCTCTGTCTGCTGGCGATCTTCATCTGCGCCCGTGCCATCTTCCCGCGCGACTACCTGCACGAGGCCGGCAGCGAAGCCCGGGGCGAGCCGGACCAGATCATGCCTGCGATGGCCCGGCATCTCGCTCATCCACTCGTCGCCGGCCTGCTGCTGGCCGCTCCGTATGCCGCCATCATGTCAACGGTGGCCGCCTTCCTGCTGATGATCAGCTCCAGCCTGGTCCGCGATCTCTATCAGCGCGTGATCAACCCCAACGTCTCGGAACGGACCTTGAAGATCAGCAGCTACGTGATCACGGCACTGGTCGGCGTCGGCGTGATGATCGGCGCCCTGAATCCGCCGCGCTTCTTGCAATACGTCATCGTTTTCACCGGCAGCGCCATGGGCTGTGCTTTCCTGGTGCCGATGCTCCTCACCCTGTACTGGAAGCGCGCGACCAGATCGGGCATTCTGGCCGGCATGCTGGGGGGCTTCTTCGCCGTCGTCAGCCTCTACGTGCTCGGCTGGACCGATAGTCGCTGCCAGAGGGCCTTGAAGGAGTATGAACAGGCGACCGCCGTCGCCGCCGCGCGGGGAGAAGCGCCGCCGCCCGCCCCGGTGACCGCCCGATGGCTCGATGACACGCTGGGCTGGATCCCCGGCTGGGGCCAGGAGCGCCACGATCCGTTCAACCCGATCTTCGCCGCCGGCGTCGATACCCTCGTGTGGGGCATGCTGGCGTCACTCATCCTCGGCGTCGGCGTCAGCATGCTGGGCCGGCCGGATGCCGAGCAGGTGCGGAGATTCTTCCCGGAGCTGGAATCCTGACGATGGCCCGCCGGGAGGGCGAGGCTCCTGCCGAGCCGTCAAGTGACAATTACCGGGCAGTTTCATGGCGGCACATCGGCGCTTTCGAGGTATTGGTTCTGCCGCTGGAAGATTGACGTGACGCAATGAATCTCGACATGCGATCGCTCAGCCCCGTTCACAGACAGTCTCATTTTTTGGGTGATCTAGGAGGGCTGCGTAAGAACATTGGTCTCCCGGCATTGGCGCGTTTTGGGCAGAGTGGTGTGACATAACCGACTCTGCGACTCGCCAGGCAAGGAGGCCGGACGGATGGTGGACGCAGTTCCGCTCGCAGGCATGCGGGAGTTCGCAGCGCCGCCATGGACGAACGAATCGGAACAATGGCAAGCTCTCGATGAGCGATTGCCTGCCGACCATCTGGCGCGGCGACTGAACCGTGCCGTCGACATGTTGGACTTGAATGCGTTGCTGGAGTCATACCTGGGCGTCGGCAGGAAAGCGCTGCGACCGGATTTGTTGCTCAAGGCAGTGTTGTACGAGATGCAAAACAAACGCCCCTCACCTGCGCAATGGGCCAAGGATGTTCGCGAAAGCGAACCAGTCCGTTGGTTGCTCTTCGGCATGGAACCGTCGCGCGCCCGCCTGTACGATTTCCGCGATCGTTTGCGGCCCTTCCTGGAAGAGTGGAATGCCCAAGTCTTGCAACTGGCCATGGAGTTGGATCTGACGTCGGCATCCCGTGTTGCCTTGGACAGTTCCAGCGTCGCCGCCCATGCTTCGCGGCGGCAATTCCTCAACGAGGAGCGCTTGCAGAAACGGCGTCAGCTCATCGATGAGCGCTTGCAGCATTTGGAACGAGGAGAAGCTGTCCCGAAGGAACCCAAGCAACCAGGTTGGCTGGCGGAAACGGAGTCGGGCCTGCGCCAGCAGAAACAGCGTTACCAGCGCGCTGCGGAGGTCATGTGTGAGCGTCAAGAGGCCAATGCCCGGAGAGGTTCGTCGAAACGCAAGCCTGCCGACAAAGTGTTGGTTAGCCCGACGGACCCCGAGGCCGCGCTGGCACGCGACAAGGCGAATGTGTTTCGGCCTTTGTACACCGTGCAGTTGCTGCGCGATCTCGATTCGCCCCTGATCTTGAGGTGCCATGTGCTGACTCAAAACAACGATAACGGCGTCCTGGAACCGATGATTGAACGCATGGTGGACAACGTGGGCGTTAAACCCACAGAGGTGTTCGTCGATTCTGGCTATGTCTCGCTCTGGCATCTCGAATTCTGCAGCCAGGCCGGCATCACGTTGTACGGCCCCTGCCAGGAGAACGACTAGAGTACGCAGAAGGACAAGAAGGCGCAAAGCAACCAACATACCGAACTGCCCAAGAGTGCCTTCACGTGGCTGGAAGCGGAACAAGCGTACCAGTGTCCCGAGGGGCACCGGCTGCACTTCGTCAAGAAACAAATGCAACAGCGGGCCGAGCATACCATCACTTTGTCCCTGTATGTCTGCCCCGCAGAACATTGCCAGGCGTGTCCTCGCCAGCCCGCTTGCACACGCACTCCGCAAAAGGGGCGGACGGTGAGCCGCATGGAAAACGAAGAATTGCTTGACGCACTTCGCCAGCGTATGCAGACGCTGGCTGCCAAAGATCTCTACAAGCTACGCAGCCGAACGGTGGAGTTGAACTATGCCGACATCAAGGAGCATCGTGGCCTTCGGCGGTTTCATAGCCGAGGCCTGCGGCGTGTCACTGGAGAAATCGGCGCCGTGGTTCTGGCCCACAATTTGCTACCGGTGGAGCACCGCGTCTCCGATCTGCGTCGTGGACAGTCCGAAAGGGAGGAGACGCCCCAAGTTTCCTGGGTTGCCTAAAAAATGAGACTGTCTGTTCACGGGCCTTCTCGCGGTTCGGCTTCAGCCGCTGAATACATCGCTCAAGCGAAACAGCGAGAAGCCCCGTAGAACGGGGCTAGTGAAATGGACTTGCGAACCGTTGTACCCGCCGTCAACGGCGGGCCTAAAACCGCTTCGCGGAAAGCCCCGTGGAACGGGGCTGTGAGACACTGCCAAGCGCAACAAATCCGGGATGACCGGAACGCCTGGTTTTTCATCAGCCCAGGGTGAGGCTCCTGCCGAAGGTCGGCATCGGCTTGCCAGGCGTCCCACAGCTCCCTTGAATTCATAGCAGGATCTCCGGCCACAAATCAGGAGACCCGACATGGCTTCGCTGTCGTTGAAATGGCTCGCTGGGCTCGTCACCCTTCTGGCGGCCGCGTCGTCCGTGGGGGCGAGCGGCGCGACCTTCGAGATGCAGGCGCGTGGCATCAAGCTTGGCAAGGCCAAGGAGGCTGTCGAGGACGGCAAGGACTTGCTGCGCATTCATGCGAAGGCTCAGGTTGGCAAGGCCTTCACCCTGACGGCACAGGGAATCATCCTGCCTCGCGGCGGCAAGGCCCAGCCGGGGGAACCGGACTCCGGCAAGTGGACGATTGACGAGAAAGCCGTCAAGAAGCTCAAAGTCGAGAAGAAGGATGACAAGACGACCATCAGCATCCGCGTCGAACCCACGAGTGTCGGCACGACGCGTCTTCGCTTCGTCGGCAGCATCCTCGGCTACCAGAAGACGATTGATGTCATCGTCGCGGTCGAAAAGTAGATGGTTGCCTCGATCGCGCAGGGGGTCTTGCGCCATCGAGGTGCTGATCCCATCCTTTCTTGGACACGGCCCTTCACGAATGCAATTGCAGAGAATGAGCCCTGTACGCCCTTTTCTGCACGCCCTCTCTGCATGCCCTTTCATGGAGCGCCCGTGCTACAATAACTCAGTATCCGGAGGCCGACCCCATGTCCGACATGATTCATGACCGTGGCCGGGGGCCCGAGATCGTGGGCACGCGGATCACCGTTTACAACTTGCTCGAGCATTTTCTGGATCCGACGGCGACCGAGGACTACATCTGCCGACTGTATGAACTGTCGCGGGAGCAGGTCGCAGCCGCCCGGGCTTACGTTCTCAATCACGTCGATACGGTGCTCGCAGAGCATCTGGCCATTGAAGCACGACTGGCGGCTGGCAATCCGCCCGAGGTCATTGAGCGAGCAAGACAGACGCACGCTGCCTTCGTGAGTTTCAGGCGCTGGCTTGCCGAGCGCGACAACGGCGCATCGGCCAAGAACGGACCGGAATCGGGAACGGCACAATCAATTCCCACCTTCCGTGAGTGGCTTGACGCGCAACCGGCACGAACTGCCGAAGGATCTTGACATGCGCGGGTTGCTGGCGGACGTCAACGTGCAAGGGCACTTGCCGTATCTCCATCGACTGCTTGAACTCGCTGATCTGTGGCCAGTCCTTGCGGAACTGAAAATCACACTGGCGACATTTCGCGACTTGAAGATACCGGCCGATCTCGACGACCGCGCTCTTTGGCGACTTTGCCAGCAAGACACATGGGTGCTATTCACGGATAACCGCAACCGTCGAGGCCCTGACTCGCTCGAAGCAACGCTGGCCGATTCCTGGCAAGCCGGACAGATCCCAGTGCTGACCTTGGCCAACAAGAACCGATTTGAGCACGAGCGCGATTACGCTGTTCGCGTCGCCACGGATGTGGCCGAGCTCTATTCGGCATCGCGCACGGTGAATACCACGATCAGCGCCGCATCTTCGTGCCGCGCAGCTGCGATCCAATTCCTTAGCTGTGGCTTCACGGTTGCTCCTTTTCCTTGCCGCGCGCCACGGCGATGTCGAAGTAGCCGATCATCATCTCGTTCCAGGTCTGGTCGCCCCAGCGGACGGTCTTGGTGGGGTCGGGGTTGCTGAGGTTGCCGGCGGAGTTGTCGTAGGCGGCGATGCAGTGGACGCGGTCGCCGGCGGCGAGCTTGCGCGGCGTGGCCAGGCGGTAGGCGGTCTGCCAGTTGAAATCGAAGTTGGGCACGTCGAGCAATGTCTCTTTCTTGCCGTCGGCGGTGATGGCCTCGTAGAAGAACGACTTGCCGCGCACGTGCATGTGCGGCATGAAGCCGAGGAGCAGGGCGTCGTCGGCGATGCGGCGGGTGGCCTCGACCTTGTGGTTGGCGGCGCCGGGCGGGATGGACAGGCCGCGGCGGTTGGCGGCGCTGATGGTCTTGACCTCGTGCGTGATCCTGGCCGGGTCCGTGAACAGGAACGCCACCTTGCTCAGGTCCGTCTGCGGCGAGCCGTTGGGCGTGTAGTGGACCTGGAAGATGAGCTTCGAGCCTGCGGCGACGCGCTTGGCCATTCCCGGAGGATAGGGAATCGGCCGCAGGCCGGGCACGTAGCCGGCCAGGAAGCCCTGGACGCCGCCGCCGAGAGCCGCGGCCGCCGCCCGGCCGCCCTTCTCCGGCAGCGCGAACACCAGGATATGATGCACGACCGCGCGGTTGCCCGGTTGCACCTCGACCGCCTCGATCCACTTGTCCTCCTTGAAGCCCGGATCGGCGAAGAAGTACTGGTAGCGCACCGCGCCGGTCGCGGGGACGTTGACGGGCGTGGAGCGGATGGGCACGACGACGTCGGGCTTGCGCGGCAGTTGCCAGCCGGTCTGCGGAAACGTCGGCGGGCTGGGCAGGTCGCGCGGGTCGCCCTCGGGTGCGCCGGCCGCCGCCCACTCCAGGATCAGCTTCTTCTCGGCCGCGCTCAGGCGGCGATCGTTGACGAACTTGCCATGCCTGGGATCGGCATGCCAGGGCGGCATGCGGCCTTCCTCCACCACCTCAGCGATCATCGCCGCCCAGCCCGAAGCCTGCGCATGGCTCGTCAGCTCGAAGGGCGCGATCTCGCCCTGGCGATGGCACTCGACGCAGCGCCGGTTGAAGATGGGCGCGATGTGCTTGCTGTAAGTGACGGGGCTCGCGGCCTGGGCGGGCCGCACGCGGCCGATGATGCAGCCTTCCGCCTTCGTCGCGGCCCTGCTCACCGCCTTGCCGGCCAGCAAGTCATTGATGGCATTGACGAGGTCCTGCGACCGGGGCTTGTCGCGCTGATAGCCGATGCCGTACTGGTCGTCGATGCGGCCCTGGTAGCGGACGACTCGGTCCTTGTCGAGCAGGTAGACTGTCGGCGTGCGCATGGCGCCGAACCGGTCGGCGATCTTGTTGCCGACGTCCTTGAGGAGAGGAAAAGCGATATCGTGCAGCCGTGCGTACGCCGCCATGGCGGTGACGCTGTCCTGGGCGTTGCTGTCGATGCCCAGGAAGGCGACGCCCTTGGCCTCATATTCCTTGGCGAGCCTGGCGAGCCTGGCGCCGTAGTGCTTGGCCAGCGGGCACTCGGTGCCGAGAAACGCGACGACCACCAGCCTGGCGTCCCCGCGCCGGGACAGCGAATGCTCCTTGCCACGGAAGTCTTGCAAGGTGAAATTCGCAATCTTGAGAGGTGACTTGTCCGCGGCGAAGGTTGTGCCGCCGACGCCGGCGACAGCAAGCAAGGCGAACAGACACGTCAAGCGCATGACACGATCCTCAAGGTGGCAAATGGTTTCAGCGAACGTCGGGCCTCGACCACGATTCCGATATCATACCCCGCATTGCGGCAAAAGTTCCGCCGGGGCCGGCGTGCTCCCGATATCGCAGCCATCCGGCAAGCGGCGGCACCAAGGACCATCGCCATAACCGGTCATTTGTCAAAGGTTTATGGCTGACGGATTGGTGACGCCCTGGTGCGGCCACAACCATGCCGTTGCGCCGGATCCACTTTAAGGGGCATGAGTCGATAGGAAAATGGCATTGCTGCGCCGGATACGATTGCCAGGCACGATCGTGCTGTTATGCTGCGAGGTGGGACAGTCGTTGTTGCTCGCGGCGCACGGCGCCGGTTTCCGGGTCAAGGCATTCGATGAAGCCATGAGCGACCGGGGCGGTGACAACGTTCCGCGCGGCCTTGTAGCTAGGGTGGAACACGCCAGGGGCGGCCAGCACACCGCTGTCCAGGGCGCGGAACAGCACGTCGGGATCGGCCAGCCTGGGCACAAGCGCGGCCGGCGTCGCGCTCGCCGGCGGCGGCCGGTTGCCATCGAGTGCGGCAATGTACCGCAGCGTCAGCTGTGCTTCGGCGAACAACCGGGCGCGGCGTTCCACGACCAGCGGATGCTGCCGCAACCGCAGCCGGTCGCCGGCGTGCTGCCGGAACACACGCACGCAGCGGCGCACCAGCTTTGAGCCGTCGATCACGTCCTCGACTCCGGCAACATGCAACGCCTCGCAGTAGCTCACGAGGTGGATGGCGTGTGGATCGACGATCAGCTGCAGGAACGTGGAGCGCGCGAGCTGATGGCGGGCAGCGTCGATATCTGGATCGAAGCTATCGATTCCGGTGCGTGTCTCGCGCCAGAGCCTGGCGCCGGCGCTGTCGGTCATTTGCCGGGCGATGTCCAGCCCGGCGAGCATCTTGGCGAGGTCGCCATGGTCGCTCGTCTCGCGCGGCTTGTTGAACTGAAGCTGCAGGACCACGTCCTGCACGCCGTTGGCCAGCATTGCCGCCGTGATGAGCGCATAATCGACGACAATGACGGTGTCATGCGCCCAGCGCGACGAGAAGTGATTCGGGTCATTCATTTCGACGGGGATGCCGCGACGGGCCAGTTCGCGGACGGTCGCCAGGTGCTCGCGGATCGATTCGTGCACGGGAGTCGGTCCCCGGCCATCCAGTTCGTTGAACCAGAACAGCGGCACCGCCTGATGCGCGCCGGTCAACATGCCGGCGCGGAGACAGGTTTCCACGAAAGGTACCAGGCCGGTGACATGAGCATACGGCTTCATGCCGGGATAGTTGCCGCGCCGCGACGCCTGGAACATCTCGACAAGGTGCTCGAAGCTGCTGTAGGGCACGCCGCCGTCGTTCTTGCGGTCGCGGAACGCCTCCGGAATGCCGAAGTAGCGCTGCGACAGATCGGATGAGCCGAGCGAGATCTCGTCGATGACGCGGGCCTCCGCCAGCGCGGCGATGCCTGCAACGGTCGGCCCGATGGTCGGCGCCGGCACGCCGAAGTGGGTGCGCAGGAGCGGCATGTCCATCTCGCGGATGCGCTCGACGTAAGAACCACGGGCCCGTGCCGAGGGCACGGGCAGCGGCGGTTCGTCGCGGTAGTCGTCGTTGTCGGCGACCTGGCTGGCCAGCTCATCCAGTTCCGGGAAGCGCGGCGGGAAAAGCTCCGGCTTCAGCTCGGCAAGAATGCGCTGCTTCTGCCCCGCGGCAACATCGAAGAATTCCAGCACGCGGGCACTGGCGCCCAGCGGATCGCTGCGCTGGGGCATGGTCCAGACTTCGCACGGCAACTCGGCACGGATTCGTTCCACGGCCTGCATCGATTCCGGCAAACCGGCGAGCGCAATGCGCCGCGGCTGGCCGTTGGGATGTCGGAGCCAGCCCTCCGCAGCGAGACGTTGCAGAGTCTGGCGATATTGCTGGACGGCGACGTCGGGACTGAGCCGGTAGCTGAGCCCGAGCCAGCCGGGGTTGAATCGGTGCACGCATTCCAGCAACTCGTCCAGCGAACTGCCCGGCGCCAGCACATGCGCCGACAGGCCGGCCTTTTGCGCGATGCGGGCGACCCGGAAGAGGCCCTGTGTGTGCGGATCGTCGCCGAGAGTGGCTAGGACGCAAGCGCGAGACATCGCATTTCTCCAAGCAAGTGCCGGCGCAGGTATTCGAGGTCGAAATCGCGCAGGTTGCGGCCGGCAGCCCGGGCATCGCGGCCGCTCTCCCGTGCGTACAGATCGATGACGCGCGTGATCGGCTCGCAGGCGATGCCCAGGCGCTGCGCCAGCGACTCGAAGGGGACGAGCCCGGTGGCCACATCCTCGTCCGCGTAGCGTGCCTGTGGAAAGGAGTTTGTCATGAAGTTGGGCGTGCGTCCGATGGCGGCGGGCAAGCTCTCGCCGGGGACGCGCTCCACGCCGTAGGTGTACGCGAGCCAGTGCTGTCCGGAGACCACGGCATCGTGGATGGGTTGCAGGAGCCGGGCGCGACGGCGGCGATGCTCGTGCAGGTCGGACAACGGCTGTGACTCCAGGTGCTGCACGCGCTGCATGATTTCCTGCCATTCATCCTCGCGCGGCCGTTCGCGCAGGCCGAACACCGGACAGCCGATGGCTGCCGCGATCCGCAAGCGAATCTGATCGACTTCCTCGACGATGGGGCCGACGACGGCGTTGCGGGCAATGCCTTCCTGATAGAAGGAGAAGACGCGGCCGGCCGCGGCCGCCTGGCGGATCGCCGCCAGGTTGAGAACATACGCCGTCGGGTGGAAGACAGCGCCGATGTTGCCCAGCGAGGTCGCTGCCGGGGTCCGGCTGAAGACGGCTTGCGGGAATAGCTTGCGCAATATCGTCAACGTCCGCGGCCCCACCTGGCCCTCCGCGCTGGCCACCCACGCGCGCTTGCGGCGCTTCAGGTAGACGGTCCCCGGAGTGAAGCTCTTGCAGGCGTACGGACACGTCTGAAACGAGACCAGCGGATAATCGTCGCCCAGGATGCGCCACAGGTACGGCGATGCCAGCGTGCGCGATGGAGACAGCACGATGGGAACCGGACGGTCGCGTGGCAGAAAGTCCGCCAGTTGCCGGGCGGTCTCCTCGTGATACTGCGAGGGATGGGCAAAGATGATCAGGTCGGACGTTTGCGCCAGCCGTTGCAGGTCGTGCCCGACCTCGGAGCCAAGCAGCGGGACGAAATGGCTCTTCTCATTCAGCTCGTTGTCCGGTCGATCGACCTGGATGCCGTCCTGGCGGCGAATCGCTTCCACGACATCGCGGCCATGCTCGGAAGCGCGTGCATAGCCGTAGACCAGCGATCCTTCCTTGAGCAAATCTGCGAAATATGCCGCCCCCGATTGACTGCTGACCCCGAAAATCCCTATCCTCGCCATCTTCGCGTACCTCTATACAAGCCGGGAGTATCCCGGATTGACTGTTCCGGATCGATGCCTGTTCTCTGCAAGGATGTACGGGAGAGGAGAGGAGAATCTGGCAGCGGACGGTCGAAGTTTTTGGCAAGGAGAGCCGAGGAAGCGTTTTCCGTTATTCTTGGTGTCGGTCTACTCGCCGGCGAAGCGCCTGATGCAGGCTGCGAAATTCTCGGCGTACGGCTCGAAGTGATCGTATTCGTGCTTGAAATGAAACACGGGATACTCTTTCTTGCCCTTCTGAACGTCGAAGCAGAAGCAATCGCCATGGTCTGTCGTTGCGAACATCACGCCATCCACGGTTCTTGATTCTTCGTCTTCCATTTCGAGCGCGCCTTTGCGATAGGCCGCGAAATCCAGATTCTCGGGACTGAGCACGCGAGCCGTGAATCCTTCCTGCTGATCCACGTCTTCGAATGTCGAGGGGCCAACCTTGGTGATGAAATCGACATAGGACTTGGGGAGCTTCACCTTCGCCCTCTTCTCCACGGCCTTGAAGTCGCACGCCGTGACCGCTGTCGCGTGGCTCTTCAAGTATTCTCGGAACCAGCGAGAATCCTCGTCGGACACTGTTCCGGCCGGATACATCGCAATGCCGTGCTCTTTCAGAATTGACAGGCTTGCCTGAATCCAGGCCGCTTCCTCCTGATTGAGAGAGCTTCTTGGCACGAATGTCGGAGCGCCTCCCCCAATGCGATTGACTCCCGTCGGATTGAACCCGACGGCCTTGATCTTCTTCAGCAAGTCTAACAGCCGATTCGAAATATACAGGGGCCGGAAAATCCACCGGTTCCAGTGTTTCTCTGACGAGCCCCACGTAGACGACTTGAGGACATCATGCTCGGAGTCTTGGGGATTAAAGAGCCACTCGGACCATTGGGTGCCGGGATGTGCGGCGCGTGGCTCGTTGCAGGCCGGACAGCGCGGTATTGACGGATTGACCTTGGCCGTGACCACCTGATGGTTGGGAACAGCCAGCGACCAGGGTGTTTCTTGTGCAGTTCCCTGGTAGCAGGTCGGGTAAAAGGTGCATTGCCCCGGCGCTAGACCTCAACCAAGCGAACCCGGAGGCGTTTAGCAGCGGAGATTTCTGAAAAAACTCGAAACCCCTGGCATTTTCGGGAGTCTGATAAGTATCTCAAATATCGTTCACCCGAAGCATGGAGGGATTTCGA
>Ga0194121_10001663_pt1 | contig 36972 bp, 36 predicted proteins | sample TA2MahCa50mmetaG_FD_148609 | JGI IMG/M metagenome (GOLD analysis project Ga0194121, IMG submission 148609) | Freshwater microbial communities from Lake Tanganyika, Tanzania - TA2015020 Mahale Deep Cast 50m | ecosystem: Environmental > Aquatic > Freshwater > Lake | place: Tanzania: Lake...
ACTCCCGAAAGACAAGAGTTTATCATTGATAACCTGGTAATTGAAAAAGACATTACCGATGAAGATGATGAGCCGGCTGAAACTGAAGAAACTGTTGCCGCTTAATCCTTAAGCTAGCCATGCTTCAGGACAAGGCGGCAGCAGACTAACCCAAACGTAATAAAGTAGAATATTTAGCAGCATACCTGCAGCGGCACAACCCACTTCCACCTCGCCTCTACGGCGGTGAAAAGCCTTAGATAAAGCTGCGGAATTACCGAAAATATCGGTAATAACTAGCCACACTCCCGGTAATTAATGGAAACAGTGCGTTAATAGCCACAAAGAGTTTTTCGCCGACTCCGGCCTTCCTAAACAACATAAAAGTAACTACCAAAAGCGCATATACAGATATAGTCTGCTCATACCATTGTCCGCCCGAAAACAGCGATTCCCCGGGTCAGGTATAGGTATGTCTCGAGGCTGATTGCCTATTGCTGAAAGCCGTCGCATCACCGCAATGAAAATGCAGATATACCATCCAAAATAACGATGCTCAGGGGTTAGACCGTAAGGCGACTATTGGTTTTATCTTTTCTTTTTCTTTCAATATACAAAACCAATCGTTATAGGCCAAAACCCCAGTCCTGCAGAAAATACAATACCGGTGGGTCTGCAAAGCGTAAGCAATGATACAGCTGCCGCAAGCGAAAAATGCGACTTAACTGAAACCAATATTAAAGCCCACAAAAACAAGATGGAAAACAACACTTCGCTGTAATACACATGGTAGAAAAAATGGTAGGGAAATACCTGAAAAAATATACTGTATATGAAAATCTTGCAGGGTCCCATGCCCGTGGTTTCAAGCCATTTGAACAATATAACTACCCAAAACCAGGTTAGTATAATATGAACCAATAACGAGGACGTAACATACACCAGATCCGGGTTTTAGGTCAATGATAATATAGGCTGACGGAATAAGGCAATTATTGTTGGATACAAAGGAAAAAATGTAAGGGATGTCTGCTGCCAAGCAGCAGGTGGCACCACCCCGAATCATTGCGGGCAAAAACATCAAAAATATGCTCAATTCCATTCCAGCCGTTTGGCAGTAGTTTTTCAACCAAGAGATAAAAGAGTTTTAATCCGAAGGCAAACAACAAAACCTGCTTCAGATAAGGATTTCCTGAAAGCATTGGGGCAAGAGTAACCATAAAAAAGGCATCCGAAAGTTTGATGGTAAGCGTTTATCCGACATCTTTGTTCTATGATTAACTGGAAAGACAATACACCACCGGAAGCGCCATACATTGCCTCGGTATTTAATTATTATCTGTCTGACGATCTGGAGGGCTACTCCGAATATGATGAATTAACACTTCAGCTGGCATACAAAATGCCCGGTTTTTTGGGATATGAAAGTTTTAAAGCCAATGGTCGCGGATCATTTATCAGTTATTGGAAAGATATGGACTCGGTTAAAAACTGGGCCGCGGATACAAAGCACCGTGAAGCAAAAGAATTGGGCATTCAACGCTGGTATCGCTATTACCACAGCATTATTGCAGAAGTAAAATCACTGCGATCCCACAATTTATAATCCTAAAAAAAGCCACCCCTTCGGATGGCCTTCTTTTAATCACTATAAATTTTAATAGCGGTACTGGTCTTTCTTGAAAGGTCCCTGTACATCCACGCCAATATAATCGGCCTGCTCATGGGTAAGAACGGTAAGCTCAGCGCCAATATGGGCAAGGTGCAGACGTGCTACTTTTTCATCCAGATGCTTGGGCAACACATACACCTTGTTGTCGTAATTGCTGTGGTTTTTCCACAACTCAATTTGCGCAAGTGTCTGGTTGGTGAAACTGTTGCTCATCACAAAACTGGGGTGACCCATGGCACAGCCTAGGTTCACCAGACGACCTTCTGCAAGAACAACCACTTCCCTGCCATCGATATTGTAAACATCAACCTGCGGCTTAATGGTGTATTTGGTGCTGCCATAATTGCTGTTCAGCCAGGCAATATCAATTTCGTTATCGAAGTGACCAATGTTACAAACGATGGTTTTGTCGTTCATCAGCTTGAAATGCCTGTCGGTCACAATCTGGCAGTTACCGGTTGCGGTAACCACGATGTTAGCTCTGGGTATGGCATTTTCAAGGGTTCTTACCTCATAACCATCCATAGCAGCCTGTAGGGCGCAGATGGGATCTATTTCGGTCACAATAACACGGGCACCGGCACCACGAAGGCTGTCGGCACTTCCTTTTCCTACGTCACCGTATCCGCAAACCACAGCCACTTTACCGGCAAGCATCACATCGGTAGCACGGCGGATGGCATCCACCAGCGATTCTTTGCAACCATATTTGTTGTCAAACTTGCTCTTAGTAACGCTGTCATTCACGTTGATGGCAGGCATAGGCAGAGTTCCTTTGGTAACACGCTCATACAGGCGGTGAACACCGGTGGTAGTCTCTTCGCTGATGCCTTTGATACCGGCAGCCAGGTGAGGGTATTTATCCAACACCACGTTGGTAAGGTCACCGCCGTCATCCAGAATCATATTCAGCGGCTGACGGTCAGGACCGAAATACAGGGTTTGCTCGATACACCACTCATACTCTTCTTCAGTCATTCCTTTCCAGGCATACACAGGAATACCTGCAGCGGCAATGGCAGCTGCTGCATGGTCCTGGGTTGAGAAAATGTTACAGGAGCTCCATGTAACTTCGGCACCCAGTTCTTTCAGTGTTTCGATCAGAACGGCAGTCTGAATGGTCATGTGAAGACAGCCGGCAACACGCGCACCCTTGAGGGGCTGATTTACGCGGAATTCTTCACGAATTGCCATCAAACCGGGCATTTCGGCTTCCGCCATGCGGATTTCCCTGCGGCCCCATTCGGCCAGGCTAATATCTTTTACTTTGCAAGGAAGATATGAAGTGGTTTCTGTTGTCATGTTATTAATCGGGGTGCGAAATTACAAAAATTATAACATTTTTTGTTGATTATTAAAGAGAAATATACTAATCTATTGGCAGATATTCAAACACAGTATCCACCGGCAGAACAAAATCAGGAAAGGTCATCCCTACAGAATTTTACCCTCGATAAAAGGCAGCAAACCGATATATTTTTTATTTTCCTGAACATAAATCAAAATGATGCGTTCATGCGGTCGAATTATCCAGTATTCCTTAACCCCAAAAGCCTCATAGAGCTTGAATTTAACGTTCATATCGTAACGAGAATTTCCCGGTGAAACAATTTCTACCAGTATATCAGGAACACCAAAACAACCACGCACACCCAATTTGGTCAAATCGGGCTGAACCATGGCGCTATCTTTTTGGCACCGTGAACAGGAAGCCTCACATCAAAGGGAGCATAAAACAAGCCATAGTTCTTGTTTAAGAAATACTGATCAAAATATCGGTTTACCAAGCGCACCACCAGCTGATGGTTCCGGCTGGGTGCAGGATACATTTTCACCACCTTGCTTTTAATTAGCTCCACACGATCCAGAAAATACCATTTCAGATAATACCAGTAAGTATAAAGGCGGTCAAGATCCCGCATAGCGTAATCCGTAACGGGCTCATTAACAATTTTCGAACCTATATCAGCATCAACGTACCCCGCCCCATCAGTTGCTTCGCGCTCACGGATGATTCCCAATGCTGTGCGAATCGCCAGCAGCTTCTTCGCTGAACGATCATCCTGCTCGGTTAAAGCCTGATGTATCACCGGCAATGAACTGCCAGTTCACTCCTGAACCGCCTTGTGCAATCCATGAAACATACCCTTTTCCAGTTCCGGATATTTTACCTTCCCCACAACTTAAAATTATAGAAAAAACAAATAAAATAAAATACAAATATTACTCAAAAACCACAGTTGCAACCCGACTTTGACCTTGCTTTTTGGGGCTGTTTTTGTGCAATGGCCTTACAGCCAATAATTGAGATCACAATTAACAAAAAGAACGTTATCCGGCAAAATTTCATCATTCAAAAATACAGTTATGGTATTATAAACCGCCAATTTGAAGTAAAATTGCAGAACCAATGACCGTTTTAAATATTTTCTCTGAGGTTTGGGGTCTCTTGTCTGATATCAGAGGCACTATGACTGGCTGGATACAAAATTACGGCAGCTGGCTCTATGCCATTCTATTTCTTATTGTTTTTATAGAAACAGGTCTGGTCGTAATGCCCTTTCTCCCCGGTGATTCATTGCTTTTTACAGCAGGTATGCTTGCAGCTTATCCGACCTACGAATTCAACATCTTCATTCTCATACCCTTATTGATAACAGCAGCGCTTTTGGGCGACAACACCAATTATTTCATAGGCAGCCGAATCGGGGTGCGTATATTCGACCTAAAATGGAAATTACTGAAACGTGAATACCTGGACCAAACCCACGCTTTTTATGAAAAACATGGTGGCAAAACCCTCATCATGGCGAGATTTGTGCCCATTGTAAGAACCTTTGCCCCATTCGCCGCCGGACTCGGCACCATGGGCTATCGAAAGTTTATCGGTTATTGTATCGCAGGGGCTGTCCTGTGGGTTTGCAGCATAAGCATTGCCGGTTACCTGCTGGGCAGCAATGAATGGGTGATGAAAAACTTTGAAAAAGTAGTACTGGGCATCATTTTCATCTCCATTTGCCCCATGATTTATCAGGCACTCAAATCTAAATTTTCCAAAAAGTAATATGCACTTGCTGGGCCTGATAGGCAATCCCCTTGGCCATAGCAGGTCTCCCGAATTGTTTTCTCAGATTTTCCGAAGGGAAGGTGTTACAGACTGGGAATACAGGCTTTTCCCGCTGCAAAATATCAAGGACTTGCCTGGGCTATTGGAAAAGCGTACAGAATTGCGCGGCATCAACGTAACCATTCCCTACAAAACAGAAATCATCCCTTATCTGGACGAAATCTCAGCCGAAGCACTTGAAGTTGGTGCTGTAAACACGGTCAGTATTCGCAGAAATGGCAGTCATTATTCCTTAATAGGATACAATACAGATGTATTCGGATTTGAAGAGCTATTGCTCTCGGCCGGCGCAGAAAAATCAGAAAAAGCCTTGGTCTTGGGTTCCGGTGGTTCTGCAAAAGCCGTTTGCTATGTTTTAGTTCAATACAATATTCCTTATACCATTGTCAGTCGCAATCCGCAATTGGATCAGATTAGCTATGAAGCAATGGATACATTAACGATAAAAACCAACAACCTTATCATTAATACCACCCCGCAGGGCATGCACCCGAACATTGACGAATGTCCCCCTATCCCATTCGAATACGTTTCACCAAATCACACCATCATCGATCTTGTTTATAATCCCGAAGACACATTGTTAATGAAAAAGGCAACAAATCAGGGTGCCAGTGTGTTTAATGGCATGCTTATGCTTCAAAAACAGGCAGAGAAAGCCTGGGAATTCTTCAAACAATAAGATACAATGAAAAAAACGATACTTATACTTTTCACCATTATCACATTATCTGGATGTAGCATTTTTCCTAAAAACAACTACGATTGGGCTGTGGATAGCACGGCAATTGATACTGCCGTTGACTATGCAATTGCTACCTGGACCGGCGAAAATGAAATCCTGCCATCCGATTACCGCTCAGCCCGCTACAGCGACTGGGACCTGCAACATACCAACCTGTATGTTAGCTTTGATTTTGACAAAAAACAGCTTTTGGGCGAAGCCGAAATCATCCTGAAAATGCATTTCTATGAAACTGACAGCATCCTGCTTGATGCCAAATACATGGATATTCATTCCGTGCAGATTAGGCAGAATGATGCGTGGAAATCAGTTGTATTTTCCTACCAAGACAACCTCCAATTGATAATCAAGCCCGGAATAACTTTCAGTACAGCCAATCCTCTTGTAAATCTCAAAATAAAATATACCGCAAAACCATACATAGGAGAGGTTGAGAGCGGTTCTGCCATCTCACAGGACCGGGGCCTTTACTTTATTAATACCGATGGCTCCGACCAGCTGAAACCACGCCAGATATGGACACAGGGCGAAACTGAAAGCAACAGCCGATGGTTTCCCACCATTGATGCACCCAACCAAAAGATGACCCAGCGCATTTGCATGACCATTCCCGATACTATGGTAAGCCTTAGCAATGGTCTCAAAATCTCATCGCAAGTAAACAGCAATGGCACGCGCACCGATTGCTGGGAACAAAAACTGCCTCACGCTCCTTATCTCGCGATGATGGCCATCGGAGACTGGGCAGAAATTCAGGACAAGTGGCACGATAAACCCGTTTCCTACCTGGTGGAAAAGCCCTATGCATCCCGCGCCAAAAAGATCTTCGGCAATACGCCCGAGATGATAGAGTTCTTCAGCAAATACACTGGCGTGGATTATCCCTGGGACAAATACAGTCAGGTGGTGGTTCGGGATTTTGTAAGTGGTGCCATGGAAAACACCAGTGCTACCGTGCACATGGAAAACCTGCAAACCACTGAAGAGGAGTTCCGCGATGAAACTTACGAAGATTATGTAAGCCATGAACTTTTTCACCAGTGGTTCGGAGATCTGGTTACTGCTGAAAGTTGGAGCAACATTACCCTCAATGAAAGTTTTGCCACCTACGGCGAATATCTCTGGCGCGAATACAAATATGGTAAGGCCAATGCCGACGAACTGCTTGAAGAATTCATATTATATACCCGTTTAAATGGCATGATGGGCGGCGCCGACAAAAAACTGGTACGGTATGATTATCACCGGGCTGATGATGTTTTCGATGTTGTCAGCTACCAGAAAGGAGCGCTCATACTTCACATGCTCCGTTATGAAATTGGGGATGCTGCGTTTAGGGAGGGAATTAAAAAATACCTGACCGACAATCGTTTCCGAGCTGCTGAGGTAGACCACCTTAGACTGGCTATGGAAGCCGTTACTGGTCGCGACCTGCACCCATTTTTCAATCAATGGTACTTTACCGGTAATAATCCGGAAATCAATGTTTTATCAACCTGGGACTCAACCGCTAAATCCATAAACTTTAATATTAATCAGATTCAAAACCACCGAAATACCTATACAATGAAAACCAAAGTGCTGGTTCAAACCGGAACGACCACCCGTATATTTCCCATTGAAATCAGCAAGCGTGTGCAATCATTCACCTTCCTTCTTTCAGAGCAACCCGACTTCTGGCTGTTAGACCCCGACAATCAGCTCCTGTGCAAAATAAATTACCCTAATGACGGTTATGCTCCTTACCCGCTGCTGTCATTAAAAAAGGCCATACAAACCCTCAAAAACCCAGCTTTACAGCTCGTTGTTTTCAACCGCGCTGCCGAACTGTTTCCCAATTCCTACTCCGAACTGGAAGTAACGGCGGACAGCATCATCATTGCCGCTCTGCAATCCAACTGGAGCCCTCTGCTAAATGCCGCCCTGGCTCATTGCTCATACCGCAGTTTCAACGATAATAATGCCATCAAATCGAATTTGCAGCGCATTACTTTGGGCAATTTCGACTCGGATGTAAGAGAAAAAGCCTTGATAGTTATGCGTGAACAATACCCCAACCTTAGCAAGTTAATATTATCGCGCCTTACTTCAGATCCCAGCCCGAAAATAGCAAGCCATGCCATTAATTATGTGGATTGGGAATCGCGCTTTGCCGACACGGTCCGATATGCAGTTAAATATGCAACCAAAGCCATTGCCACAGAATGGTTAAAGAAGTGGATGCTGCAAGATACTGGCATGGAACCCTGTCAATACATGCTGATGCTTCACAAAAATCCCAAAGCCGGCCTGAGCGCATTCAACCTCGTTTTCTCTAACTGGTTCAACAACCAGATTCAATCATCCGATGACCGCAATATGGGCGAATCTAATTTGAGAAAGATGCGCTTTATCGAAACAGAATTGTCCAAACCCGAAAACCGCTCATTGCTAAAGATTGCCGCCTCTATTATTCATTCTTATACGGAATCCTACTTCACCAATGAAAAACCTGATTGGTATCCTGTAGCTGAAAAATTGGTTAAAACAGCGGCCAAATAAGGACTTAACCGAAATTTAACCCTTATTTTTGCGGGACAATGGTTACGGCAGACGAACTCAAACCCGGCATGTATGCCAAAATCTCTGCCCTGACCCCATCCCTGCAGGCAGACCGCTTAACTGCCATGGGCTGCGTGCCCGGAACCCTTATTAAGCTTGAATTTACCGCCCCTGCCGGTGATCCTATGGCGTTTAATGTGGAAGGCTACCTGCTCGGATTGCGTAAATCTGAAGCAAAACTGCTGATTGTTGAACCTGCTGAATCACCAACTCATGGCTGAAAACATCGCCCTGATTGGAAATCCGAACTGCGGAAAATCAACGCTGTTCAACCGGCTTACAGGACTTAGGCAAAAAGTCAGCAACCTACCGGGAACTACCGTTGAAAAGAAACATGGATCATGGGGGGCAGGTGGTCAACAATTTTCGCTCATTGACCTTCCCGGCATTTACAGCCTCTACTCAGAATCTGAGGATGAAAGAGTAGTAGTGAAAGAACTGCTGGGATTGGATAGTGTCGATTTACCAAACAAAATTTTCTTCATCCTCGATGCATCCAATCTTCGCAGAAACCTGCTGTTGTTTTCCCAGGTAGCCGAGTTAAATATTCCCATGACCGTTTTGCTCACCATGAACGATACGGCACAAAAGAAAAACCTGCAGATAAATACCACAGAACTTGAAAACATACTGGGCGTTCCTGTGGTAAAAATCAATCCCAGAAAAGGCGATGGCATGGATGCAATAATTCCTGCACTCAGCCATGCAAAAGTTTCTTCATTGAAGATGGTGGAAAATACCCGGGAACGACTTGCGGATTGCATTAAAACAGGTAAAAGAGCAGGCGTAGCTGCGGAAACGCTTTCGCGGTATGCACATATAGAAAAGATAATATCTGCTTGTGTGTGCCAAAAACCGACCAACGGAATAGCATGGTGCGCTAAACTCGATTACTGGCTCACCCACCGCATTGTTGGCTACCTGATTTTTGCTTTCATCATGCTCACCATCTTTCAAGGTGTTTTCACCCTGGCAGAATACCCCATGAACTGGATAGAGGAGGGATTTGCCACGCTCAGTGAATGGACAAATACTGCCTTACCTCCGGGCACCTTTACTTCCATGCTAAGCGAAGGATTTATACCGGGAATTGCCGGCGTAGTAGTGTTTGTGCCCCAGATTGCTATACTTTTCCTGTTTATCGGCTTGCTGGAAGACAGCGGCTATATGACCCGCGCCAGCTTCATCACCGACCGGGTTATGCGCAGAATCGGCCTGAACGGACGCTCTGTAATTCCTCTTATAAGTGGATTTGCCTGCGCCATTCCCAGCATTATGGCAACCCGAAATATTAAGCACAAAGGGGAAAGGCTGGGCACCATGTTTGTAATACCCCTGATGAGCTGCAGCGCACGTTTGCCGGTTTACGCACTGCTCATTTCACTTACCATTCCGGAATCAGCCGGAATTGGCCCGTTTAGCCTGCGCAGTATCATCATGACCTTGGCCTATTTTGCCGGAATAATAGCGGCTGTTGGCATTTCCCTGTTTTTCAAAAGAAGAAACCAAAACACAGAAACTTCCGAATTTATCCTGGAGATGCCTACATACCAGTTGCCGCGTCTTCAAAGCGTGCTGCTCCAAATGTCGCATAAGAGCATGAGTTTCGTCACCTCCGCAGGCAAGGTCATCGTGATTATTTCCATGATTCTATGGGCGCTCAGTAGCTATGGCCCGGGGAATGCAATTGAAATGGCTGAAAATGAGGTTTACAGAACAACGGATAAACCTACTTACGGATTATACACCGAAAAACTACGAAATACCGATTTAGCCGAAGCCAGGCTGGAAGCCAGCTATGCCGGACACCTGGGCAAATTCATAGAACCAGCCATTCAGCCCTTGGGTTATGACTGGAAAACAGGTATCGCCATAATATCGTCTTTCGCTGCCCGTGAGGTCTTCGTAGGAACCATGGCAACCCTGTTTCGAGGCAGAGAAGACAAGCCCGAGACCATCAGGGATGTGATGAAGCAAAAAGTAAATCCTGAAACAGGGAAACCACTTTATGGTCTGCCTTATGCACTCAGCCTGATGATATTTTATGCCTACGCCCTGCAATGCATGAGCACCATTGCAGTAATGAAACGTGAAACCGGCGGATGGAAATGGCCGTTGCTCCAATTTGCGACCTATCTGGTTCTTGCATGGTTAAGCGCATGGCTCGTCTTTAACCTTACTGCTGCCCTGCAATAAAATTATTGCATATTTTCAAAAGCCAAATTGGCTTTTCGATTGTATATTTGCAAGGCAATTTATATTCAAGAGCCAAAGCAATCATGAGACAACTAAAAATTTCGAAGCAGTTTACCAACCGTGAAAACAAATCCCTAGACAAATATCTCAACGAAATTTCCAAAGTATCGATGATTGATGCGCAGGAAGAGGTGGAATTAGCCCGCCGAATCCGTGAAGGAGATCAGGCCGCATTGGAAAGACTGGTAAACGCCAACCTTCGATTTGTGGTTTCTGTGAGCAAACAATACCAGAATCAGGGCCTCACTCTCGGCGATCTGATTAACGAAGGCAACATGGGGCTCATCAAAGCCGCACGCCGTTTCGATGAAACCCGCGGCTTTAAATTTATATCCTACGCCGTTTGGTGGATTCGTCAAAGCATCCTTCAGGCACTGGCAGACCAAAGCCGTATCGTTCGTCTTCCCCTTAACAAAGTAGGCAGTCTTGGACGTATCACTCAGGCCTCCGCCCGCCTTGAGCAGGCACTGGAGCGTGAACCAACGCCTGAAGAAATTGCAGAACATTTGCAGATTTCTCTCACCGAGGTAGAAAATGCCCTCCGCAGCAGTGGTCGTCACCTGAGCATCGATGCGCCCCTGGCTGACGGTGAAGACAATACCCTGCTGGGCGTTCTTGACCAGAATGACGAACCCAACCCAGACATGCCCCTTATCAATGAGTCGCTGCAAAACGAAATCAACCGCCTTATCAGTACCCTCAGCGATAAAGAGCGCGATGTACTGAAATATTACTTCGGACTGAACGGAAATCCTGCCCATACCCTGGAAGACATCTCTGAGAAGGTGGGCCTAACACGCGAACGCGTGCGTCAAATTAAGGAGAAAGCCCTGCGGCGCCTGCGTAAAAGCAGTAAAAGCAAAATCCTGAAATCTTATCTGGGATAATAAAACTTTCATAGTCTCATAAAAGAAAAGCCCCGTTTCCGGGGCTTTTCTTTTATAGCTTGTTTCCTAATTTATCGAATTATTGTTATGGATCCCTTGTATACAAACAATTTTCCATCTATGTATCGGAAATTAATTGTGTAGGCATAAACACCCTCGGGGAGTGGCTTACCGCTGTAGTCATTTCCATTCCAGGATTTTGCAGGATCGTTTGTAGTAAACAACAAACCACCCCAGCGATCGTAAATCTGCATACTATACTTGCTCAAACCAAAAGTGGCATTGGGGCCAAAAGTTTCATTCAACCCATCATTATTTGGGGTGAATGAAGTTGGCAACCAGAACAACAACTCGGGTTTCAGGAAGATAAACTTAGTGATACTGTCAACACAAAAGTCTGGACTGGTTACTATAAGCTTCACGCGGAAATTACCCGTATCATTAAATGTAAGGAATAATGGACCGCCTGCATTGCTATTTTGTCCGTCTTCAAAGCGCCAATCATAACCCACCGCATTGCTTCCTGTAAATACAAATTTCCAATCGGTCTCCATGCCACGCGACAGCAAATAATCAGAAATAAAATTTGCAACAGGCTTGGCAAATACTGTCATGGGCTTAGCTTTTGATGTTGCTGTACATCCATTGTTGGAAGTAACGGTCAGGCTCACATTGAATTTGCCTGAAGTATTGTAAACCTTGCTTGGGTTTGCCACCGCAGCATTGGAACCATCGCCGAAATTCCAGTTGTAGTCGGTAATACTGCCCTTGTTAATGCGTGTATTGGACGTAAAGTTTACTGTCTCATCCTGACATGCGTCCGAATCGAAAGTGACATCAACATAAGGTGTTTCGGCTACATACATAGTCTTGGTAATGGTACTGCCACAACCGCGGTCAGACAACACATCCAGTTTAAGACTGTAGTTACCTGTATCGGTAAATATCTGATTGGGATAGTTCTTACCGGTAAAGGTTCCACCGGGGGTCATCTTCCAGTTATACGTTACTCCGGTTGCTCCATTGGTATTGGAATTGTCGGTAATAACAAAATTATTTCCATTAAGGCACTGCAAATCGTCATTAATACTGAAGTTTGCCTGCGGAATCGGGAATATCTTTATCATTCTGGTGGTTGAATCCTTACAACCTGCAAGCGAAGTAACAATAAGTTTGATGGTGTAATTACCTGCACTGGTATAATCTTTCTGAACTACATGCCTAGTGGTAGCTTTGGAACCATCGCCCAAAGACCAGTCATAGCTGAGGGTACCGTTGAAATTGGTTGTATTGATAAAGCTAAATTTCGCCTTGCCAAGACAAGTGCTGTCAGGCAACTTTGTAAACGAAGGTTTCGGAGTTGGCACAACACGCATGATGCGAATTGTAGTGTCATGGCAGGCCTGGCTTGTAGACATAATATATTTAACCTTATAGGTACCGGTATCTGAATATGAATACACCGGGCTTTGGGCAGTCGAAGTAGCATTATCACCAAAATCCCATTTATGAGAGACTGTAATACCGGGAACAACCAAGATATTATCAGGGCTGAATGAAAAACTATTGCCTATGATACACTGAATATCATCATTCACACTGAAAGCAGACTTAGGGGAAGGGCTCACATCCAGAAGACGGGTTAAACTGTCTTTACATCCAAGCCCAGAGGTTACCACTAGCTTGACGGTATAAACACCCCATGCAGAAAACTTCTTTTTGGTGAGAGTTTTGGAGGTACTTGTACTACCATCAGAGAAAGTCCATTTGCGTGACGCAACGGCACCCGAACCAATTATAGAGCGGTCATCTAGGTTGAAGAAATGCTGATTAAAACACTTATTGCTGTCGGTAACCACCAAGCGCGCCTTAGGCTCAGGAGCCACATAAACTGTGGCCTTAACAGAATCCATACACCCATAGTCCGATGTATCAATACGGGTGACTGTCCAGAAACCTGTGTCTTTAAATTTAACAGCTATCAGCGATGACACACCTGTTGTGGATGTGCCATTATAGTGCCAGTAGCGGTTATACGTACCGTATGGCAACGGACTGCTATTGTCTGAAAAATCAAAACTGTTTTGTTTGAAACACTGATTGTTAGTGGTTTTCGTAATTTTAGAAACCGGAACAGGGTGCACCACAAAAGCCGAGTCGAGCGTATCGGTACAACCATGAATGGTTTGGGTTATCATATTCACGGTGAAGGTATCATAACTGGTATAGCGGTGTCTGCCAAAGCGGTTGTTTACTGTATCCTTAGTACCATCACCATAAGTCCAGAATGTTTTTCCAATACCTCCATCACCATAACTCGAATCAATCAGATCGGTGGTTGAATTCTGACAATAGAATAATTTGGATGACCACAGTTTGGCAGTTGGCAATCCATTGACATTCAATACTGTTTTCACGGTATCCGAACAACCCTTTTTCGTGTATACAATATATTCTAAATAGTATTGACCGATAGAATCAAACGTTTTACGGAATATTAAATCCGTCAGTCGGGTCGTATCACCGGGCAAATAGGGATTTGCTAGTTTCCAAAGTACCGACTTTAGCCTATCGCCGTAGTAATTGGTGTTATCAGAAAGAACATATCTGTTCACGTTAATGCAATTGTATGCTGTATCATAATTCAGCTTGGCATCAATTTGTGCAGCCCTAACGATAACGGTTGAATCCATTGATGAACAATTGGTGGATGTATCTCTCACCCTCACCCATACCTTGCCTGTATTGGTAGCCGTATAGAAACGTTTGGCAGAACTATCCTGCCATTTGTACAGAAATTTCACACTTGATCCTGCGTCAAATGTCTCGTTAATTCGGGCATTTCCGCATTTGATTAAGGTGTCCGGAAAGTTGAGGGTCGGGCCGGGTAAAATATCAATAATTTTTGAGCGTGTAAATGTATCATTGGCTCCGCAGGGTACTTTTACCACAACCTTCATGGTAACATAAAATGAACCTGTCTTCAAAAATGCATGCGTAACCTTTCTTCCTGTATCGCGTGGGGTATTGTCGCCAAAGTCCCAAAGAATTGCGAGTGGTTTAACTGTTTTTGGTACTTTCGCTGAGATATCAACCGGATATTTGGGACATTTGCTCGCACGTGTTAGGGTAAAATCATACTCCAGATTTTCAAACAATGCTCCGGAACAATAGCTGTAGCTTTCGTATTGTCCTACACCATAAGCCACAGCAATAAGACCCGAGTCGCATTCAATTACATTTGAAGAGGGGTTATTTACATTCAGTTGTACATAGGAATGATCCGCGCATGATACATCTGTAAATGCGGTTGAGCTAACAAAAGTTCCGTTTATTTTGACTATCTTTTTAGCGTTCGTCGCAACAAGAACATTCACATAGTGTTTGTTCATGTTGCTTGTATTAGCAGTTCCTACAATTGTTTTGAGCATTTTTTGTGACTGATCCGGCATGATCAGAATGGCAGGATCTCCATTGTTACCGGTAGTACCTGCGCAGTTACCACCATTTTTCATGTACTGAACTACATAAACCGGGCTGTCTGATGTGATGCAACGGGCAACCGAGGAGGTAACATCCAAATAATAATATTTACCTGCGTCTCGTGTAGATCCAACGTAGGTGCCATCAACCGAAATTCTGGTATTGGGCTTGGTTGCCAATACCTTTACTATGTAGCCTTTTGATTGGTCTTTGTATGGCATTACTACATGCTTGGTCCCTAACACCGATATTGGAAAAAGCTGTGTATAGAGATGATCCACGGCGATTCCACATGAAGAATTGGGGATTTTAACCGAACGCATTCCACAGAAAACATTAATTTTTCCGCATCCGTTGACAACACGAATCCGTGTACCGGTTAAATCTCCAGTCAGGCTCGTTCCATCACTCGTATTGCCATCAGCAGGGTCACTTTGAACCTGATATACTTGGCCTCTGGACATTGAAACAGTAAAAGCTGTTCCTGCAGCCTTGCCTCCCCTTGTTCGCACTGTGGGCGTAATCTCCACGGAAACATTGTTATCCATAGCAATTATGGCGAACTGACTGGGCGAATAGGTTGAACCAGATCTTTGTGTTGGCGTGTATGAAGTAACATAAAAAACGGGGGCCTGTGGAATAGACTCATAAGGCATTACAAACGTACCGTCTGATCTGTTTAGTTCCAGATTCATACAATACACATTCACCGGATCCTTGGCAACAATCCGTAATCCACGTTTACTATTCAGGTCAGAGGCATTGAATTCTGAACCCTGAGGATAATAAAATTGGGGATCCACAGCCCGTCTGTTTACCACACCGGCGGTAATGTTAATGGTCTGGGATGAACCGGACAATCTGGGATTATCCAAGACTATAGTCGTGTTCTTTTCTGAGGTTATGTAAATAATAAGCGAGTCAGGATACCCGCCTGTGCGAGCTTCCATTTCCATAAAAGTCATGTAAAATGTTTTCCCCGTTGATGATATCTGGGAACGCAACCCATTGCATATCATTATAAAAGAAAATAAAAACAACAATTTATTTATTGCTCTGTGTTTTATCAATACTGTCTTTGTGGTTTCCATAAACTTTATCATGACATATTAGACGTTTATTATTACTTAATCGTTGCACTGCATATCAATTCTTCCAAATAATATACGGCCAAAAACTGCCCGGAAGTTACTGAACGCTGTGCTGTGAGAAAGATGCAGAATTGTCTGTTTTCTGTCATTTTAAAATAACAGTCAAAAAGGGACTGTCTGTAGCGAATTCTGCCCTTAAAATTTTCACCGCTTTCCAACAGGTTTTTAGCCGCCGGATTTACCCAGTGAATACCAACTTCATCAGCTTCCAGTGCCTTGCTTAACAGGGCGGGATGGTCTTCACCCAAACCAACATAAATGATATTTCCTTTCACATCGGTCTGCAACACAAAAAGCGGTAATCCCGTGCCACCAATTTGCAATCCGCGCCGCTGCCCTATTGTGTAGTAATGTGCTCCTTTATGTTTTCCAATTACTTTTCCCGAAGCACGAGAAAAACGGGGTTTCTCCACCCAAATTTCAGGCTCATTTTCTTCTTGCAAACGCTGAACATGCAACAATACTTCAGGCGTATCCTTTTCCACCAATATCACATCACCTTCCCTGGGTTTTAATTGTTGCTGCAGAAAATCAGGCAGTGAAACTTTACCGATAAAACACAATCCCTGACTGTCTTTCTTGCTGTGAACATGCAATCCAGCCGCTGCGGCAAGTTCCCTAACCTCAGATTTCTGCAAATGACCAATCGGGAATAAAGCTTTTGACAGCTGCTCCTGATTTAACTGGCACAAAAAATAACTTTGGTCTTTGTTGGTATCCATACCCTGCAACAACCTGAAATACTCCTTGCCGCCTGCTACTATAGTGTCTTTGCGTACGTAATGCCCGGTGGCCACAAAATCAGCTCCCAGTTTTAGGGCATTTTGCAAAAACAAATCGAACTTGATTTCTCTGTTACAAAGCACATCCGGGTTGGGTGTTCTTCCTGCGGCATACTCCGCAAACATATAATCAACTATACGGGTTTTGTAATCCGCGCTTAGGTCTAAAACCTGAAACGGAATGTCGAGCTGTTCGGCTACCATCATAGCATCACGGCTGTCATCAATCCATGGACACTCATCTTCAAGGGTAGGCGAAGCATCGTTCCAGTTGCGCATAAACAGACCGATGACATCATGCCCCTGCTCTTTGAGCAACCATGCCGCCACACTGCTGTCAACGCCACCGCTTAAGCCTACTACAACCCTTGCCATTACCTGCAAAGGTCGTCAATAACCGCCTAGATATTTACGGAAAATCCACTCCAGCGAAAAACACAGCACAATAATCAGAAAAAACCACTTCGCGTGAATCAGTTCCGTGATTTTGGTTTCGCTGTACACAACGGGTCGTGCAGTTGCCTGCTTATCCAGAAGTTGACTCAGCAGATCAATTTGGCTGCGGTTCACAAACACACCTCCGTACTTGGCTGCCCATTGTCGCATGAAACTGTGATCAGCGCGGGTCATGGTAGTTTCCGTCAATACTGAGGTAATAATAAATACCGCAGATGCAAATGGTGCAGGGTTTTTATCCAGTTTGGCAGTTGCTTTGTACTGACCGGGCGGTAAACCAGCCGCTTCCAGCCGGTAAACATCGTTGTAACGGGCCATAGGCATCACCCTTTTAAAGCCTTGATCTCCCTCTAGAGTAAGTTCGCAGGCCGCTTTGTTTTCTCGGTTGCCGGCGGCATCTAGCCAGGTTGCCTGCAATACTGCAGATTCATCGGATTCGTATCCACTTTTGGATGCCTTGAGTTCAAAGGATTTGGGCTTACCTGAAACAGCAAGATATTGGACCGATTGAAAAATCAATGATCTTGTTGCCATGCAATCTCCGTGGGCGGCAGTTTCCTTCAAAAACCAGCGCCAGATACCCTCCCCACAAATCCACACCGTGCGTTGCTTGTTCAGATCTCTGAAATAATAGAGTGGATATTCAGTTTCCACATTCCCGATTCTCTGTTTCAGAAACACTTTTTGACCTGCATCGGTCTGCCACCTGCCATAAGCTACTTTCAGCGGGGGAAGAGATGCGATTCTTCTTAAAACCTCAGGCTCGAATACTATTTCTGCAAAGTCGGATGCCGGTTGTGGCAAAACTTCTTCTGTCTGATTGAATGCTGAAGGAAATATTCCGCCGGGAAGACCACCCAGTAAACCCCTCTTTGTTTGCACAGAGCTGATGTGCAAAAAAGGTTTCCCGGATTCAGCCAGTCTTTTCAGCCATGCAGCCTGACTTGCATTGAGAGGCATACCATGAACCACAAAAATATCTGCCGATTCAAGATTGGGAGTTAGGCCGGGATCAGCCGTACTTACCTGATATCGGGCGTTTTCATCCAAAAGGCGTTTCAGTGCCCCAACATCAGGATGTGCGGCGGCCATAACCAATGTGATTTTCTTGCGGTCATCCACCACTTCCGTCACTGCCGTAGCCTCATTATTGGCCCTGTTTTTTTCTCCCGGCAAAGAAGATACCAAAACCTTGTATTGTTTAAGCCCTGTACTTTTACCTTTCAGTGAAAATGAAATTCTCTTGTACCTGCTGCCTTTATCAAAAAAGCCGGATTGGCTTTCTATTAGCGACTGACCTTCCCATAAAGCAATTTTATAAGCAGCGGAAACTACCGCATCACACTGCAATTGAGCTTCCAGGGTAAACTCACTGCCCAGAAAAACTGATTCATTCACCTGAACACCCGTAATTCTTATATCCGACACCGGTGTTGTATCTCCCAAACCTATGCAGTAGAGAAGCGGGTTGCTGTGTAAAGGCAGCAGCAGCGGACTTACCCCGCGGTTCTGAATTCCATCGGAGACAACAAGCACCGTAGAAACAGTCCTTGAGTCTCTGTAGTTATTGATGTGTCCGGATATCTGTCCCAGGTCAGTACTATTAATGCCTTTGACCGTATCGCCCCTCGGGTATACTTTATCTGCAAACAAATAGGTACGGACATTGAACTTATCCTCCAGTGCAGTGAGTGTTTTCCTGAGCGATTGCTCGTACACCTCCTTGGTTTGATCTGCTGCAGAAGCGCTTTTATCCAAATACACCAATAAGGTGGGCTTTTCTTCCTGCTGAGATGTCAGCACTACAAATGGAGTCAAAAGCAATAAAAACAAAAAGAACAGACCGGTAAACCGCAATCCGGGCAGCAGATACTTCCAAACACCTTGAAATTGTGCCGTTTTTTTATACAGCAAGAAAGTTAAACCGGCTGCTGCGATAAAACACACAATCAAAAACCAACCTGAAGTCAGTGTTTGAAATGCGAAAAGCAGCATATTTATAGGGTTCTTACCCGTTAATTTTTCAGGAATTTGTAACTGCGAATACCATTATCCCCTTTAAGAAGAATAAAATAACTGCCTGCGAGTAGTTCGGCAATATCCAGGCGGGTCCATTCAGCATTTGGAAGATAGTGACCAACTGTCTGCCCGGAAATATTCCTGATTTCGATGTAATTAGCCCCTGTTGTATTTACCTGAAGATGGCTTTTTGTAGGAATTGGGTAAATAGCCGGCTGGGGCATACAAGACAATTGGATTCCAGCAGACCAGCGCACCATGATGTTAAAAGTAAGGGTATCTTTAACTGCGGGGTTGTTTACATCCCAAACTGCATATTTAACAACTGCCGTATCGGCGGATCCTTTAGGGTAAACAGTAATTTTCATACTAGCTTTTTCACCCGGAGCCATAGCAGTAAAGGTGTCTTTATCCCTGAGTGAGAAAAAACAATTGCGATTATCGCAAAACGAAACATCCCAGCCGGCAGGATAATCTGCAGAAACTTTCTCATAGGCAATCTTCAGTGAAACTTTGCTGATATTTTTCATATAGATGGAGCAATCGGTAAAACCACTCGCTTCGGGATAAAAGTTTTGTGTATTGTTACCTTGCACCTCGATGGTTTGCGCAATACCTGCCTGCGAAGAAAATGCTGCAATGGCAAGCAAAAGAAGATTTTTAATACTAATATTCATGGACACACAAAGATAATTAAGGCTATCCTAAATTGTGTAACTTAATTGTCAAAGCCTTTCAATGATTGCAGAACCCAGTGCTGAAAGCGAGTCGTAAGAGCCCAAAAACAAAGGGTGACGAGCGGTTTCATCCTGCGGTATTTCGGATGCCGTATGGTTATACCAGCAGGTCTGTATACCGGCATTCACACCGCCTGCCACGTCTGTTTCCCAGATGTCGCCGACGTAAAAAACACGGTTAAACTCTCCCCATTTCTCTTCGGCAGTATGTATGGCAATATCAAAAATACCTTTATCAGGCTTGGCAATACCTACCGCCTCACTGCTTATCATTAAATCCACGTATTCAACCAAACCACAGGCATTTATTTTGGTGCGCTGCGTTTTCTCAAACCCGTTTGTAAGCAACACAATCACGAAGTGTTCTTTCATTTTCCTCACAAACGACATGGCACCGGGCATCATCCGGGTCATAACAGGACAGATTTCCAGGTATTCATCCCACACATTTTCGGGTTGTTCCCCATCGGGAATGCCGAGAGAACTGAAGGTATCCATGAACCTTCCGGTCCTGAGTAAATCCTTTTCAATCTCACCCGCCTCATAACGCTTCCAGTATGCCTTATTGATGGCTTTGTAAGTCTCAATAAAATGATGTACGGAATGGGATGTGCGAATGTGTAATTTATGCCTGTGAAAAAGTTCGCCCAGGGCTTCTTCGGCATTGCCGTCAAAATCCCAAAGGGTATTATCAAGATCCAGCAACAGTAAATTGCGTGGAGGCATCAATGGGTCGCAAAATTGGAAGAAACCGTAACACGAGCGGTCTTGCGCTTGCTGGAAGTGTTAAAAACACCGCCCCAGCTGTATTCCTCGTTTTCATTTTCACCAGTAATCTGAAACACCCCCAAATCTGAGGACTTGAGCGATCCCAAATTGCTGTTGCTTGCCTCAGCAATCTTCCCGGCGCGGGAACTGGCATCTGCAGCCGCTTTGCGAATAAGCTCAAGTTTCAGCTCAGATAAACGCGTGTAATAAAACTCGGGTGTTCCGGCATTGAATTCAATTCCTTTCTCAACGAGCTCCATGCTCTCTTTCGCAATAGATTCAATGGCATCAATACGGCGTGAGCGTATTTTTATACCCTGTGATGCTTTGTAGCCGACAAAAACTGTGCGGTAATTACCGTCAGAACGAATATCTTCATATTGTTTATCTATATTCACCGTGCCAAAAACCATCTCTGAATCCTGTATCCCTTTGGTTTTAAAATACTGATACACCTTATCTTTATCAGCTTTCAGCAACTGATAGGCATCTTTCATTTCCAGGTTGGAACGTGAAAATGAACCCGACCAGTGAATATCATCACTGGTAAAATTTACTTCAGCCATGCCGGTAACAGAGATATATTCACCTTGGGGTTTACGCTTAAAGCCATTACCGATGAACCATGCGGCTATTATTCCGGCCACCGCCAGTATAAGATAATGAATGTTGTTTTTGATCATAATTTTACCTTGTCGATACAGGCACACAAGTTAGTGAAAATTTCTTCAATTTCACCTATCCCCTCTACACCCTGGTATTTCCCCTGTCCGGTGTAGAAAACCTGCAGCGGCAGGGTTTTATTCTGATATTCACGAAAACGGTTGCGTATGGTATTTTCGTCCTGATCATCAATCCGGCCGGAGGTATAACCGCGCAGCATCAGCCTTTTCACAAGTTCGTCTTCCCCTACTTGTAGCCCAAGAACCGTGGCAATGGATGTATTGAATTCAAGCAACATCGAATCCAGTGCCTCGGCCTGCGGAATGGTGCGGGGAAAACCATCGAAAATAAAACCCTGTGCGGAAGATTTTGACAACATAAAGTTGCGGACCATGCCGATAACCACCTCATCGGGAACCAATTCTCCCTTGATTATGTATTCGTTGGCCCTAATTCCAAGCGTTGTTCCTGCATTCCGCTCAGCACGCAGCAGATCTCCGGTTGAGATATGTTCCAGCTGATACTGCGCGATGATTTTTTCGCTTTGGGTGCCTTTGCCTGCACCCGGAGGACCAAAGATGATGAGATTCAGCATGTGAAAGGGCAAAATAAAGGCGGAAAAACCGATTGAACAACCAAATCGAATGCAGGTGCATTTTTGTCGTAAATTGTAAACAACTTCATCAACGGGATATTGCAATCCGTAAATTTGCGGCATGGGTGTCATCATCCGCCAGAGTATCAAGTCCAGTTTCAGCAACTATATTGGGATTGGTCTTGCATTTCTGAGCCTGTTCTTGCTACAACCCCTTTTTTACTCTCCAAAGGAACTGGGTGCAGTGCGTCTGATTATCGAAAGTGCAGCAGTTCTGTCCAGTTTTGCGCTCATGGGCACCAATTACAGCATCAATCGTTATTTTCCGCACTTTCAGACAGCCGATAAAAAGCACCATGGTTTCTTTTTCTGGGCTTTCAGTATTCCCACACTGGGTTATTTGCTGGTATTAACGGGGCTGATTTTTTTCAGAGAGCCGCTGCTGAGCCTTTTCAAAAAAGATGCTCCCCTGCTGGAGCCCCTTTACCCCATGCTGGTATTTATGGTACTTTTTTCACTGTATCAGACCGTAATGGAAACATGTGCCGCAAACCACGGACGTACAGCCATTCCCAATTTTTTGAGGGAAGTAATGCTCCGTTCGTTTGTTATTATCTCAGGCTATTGCTTTTATAAAGGCTGGCTCTCCTTTTCCCAGTCACTTTGGCTCATGTCCGGCGCATATGGACTGGTTTTCCTGTTCAACATGGTTCTCATCCGTAAATTAACCCTGATTGACCTGAAACCGGACTGGCAGTTTCTACGCGAAAATCCGGGTCTAAAAAATGATATGATCCGTTACACTGCATTTTTATTTTTAGGCGGATTAACCGGTTTGATTGTAAGTAGAATCGATTTCTTCATGGTTTCCTCCATGAAAATGCTCGATGATACTGCCATTTACAGCATCGGTTTTTATGTGGCCATGCTGATTGATATTCCAAAACGCACACTGCTGCAGATTGCCACACCGGTTTTTTCGCACCACATGAAAGCAAATGAGCATCGCGAAGTAGAGAAACTTTATCAGCGAAGTACATTAAACCAGTTTATGGCGGCCACGGTTTTGTTTTACATTATTTGGATAAACGTGGATAACATGTATGCCATCATGCCCCGGGGCGATTACTATGCAGAGGGGAAGTGGGTTGTTTTTTTGATTGGCATTACCCGCCTGGTTGATGCACTGGGCGCGTCGGCCGGACCCATTATCGCCAATTCTCCTTTTTACGCTTGGACGCTGATAAACTTTGCCATAGCCCTGACCACCGCCATTGTCGCCAATTATTTCCTTATCCCGGTTTACGGAATTAACGGCGCCGCTGCCGGCACCCTTATAACGTTTTTATGCACCCAGACTTTTGGCGTATCCATTATTTATTTCAAAATGAAACTGCACCCTTTCGCCAGAAACAAAGGGGTACTCATACTTGTTTTTGCTACAATGATGGCGCTCTCCTTCACAGGAAGGTGGCTCGAATATCCTGTTGGGGACAGCATTTTAAGAACAGTTGTTCTCGGTGGTGCATACGCATATCTGCTTTACGCATTCCAAATATCTCAGGAAGTGAATTCGCTTGTAAACAAATACCTGGCAAAACTCACGGGCAAAAGAATTAAGAAGCTGCCCAGATTTTAGTAACGGCCCGCCGATTCATCCAGGGCAGACTTTAATGCCTCAAGATATCCTCTGCCAAACCTGAGATCCGGCTCCATGTAATTACCTTCTGCCCATTCATTCCACGACCGTATAAACACGATTTGTTCCTGTGAGGGTTTTTCTTTTATCATTTCTAAAACATGTTCAACATGTTTTTTAAAGGCTTTAGGGGTTGAATTGTGCAATATGTGACCATGCCGACCCGAACGAGGAGAATGATCCCAGTTCGGGTAAATACTTGGATAACAATAGCGCAATTTATCTTCATCACCATGAAAATACCTTGAACACTGTTCGTAATCCAAAACCTGCCCACGTTGAAAAACCAAACGCATAAATTTTGCATACATGCGGTACCACAAGGAAAAATCGGCCTTAAACACATGAAATAATCTTACCAGACTTACGGCATCAAATCCTTTCATGTGCATGGTTTCTATGTCCTCAAGATTGTGTGTATTGCATACAAAATGTATACCCGACAAACCATTTTCACGGGCAAGCTTCTGCCAAAGATTCATAAATTCGACTAAATCAGGCACTTTATCGGGTGAATGAATAATAAAAACTGGCTTATCATATACCCTTATATAACGGTGGTCTTTGAATGCAGGCAGAACTAGATTGAAGTGAAAGGTATAATCTTTAACCCCGCCGTATTTTTGTTCTATGAGCAATTTATCGCTGCCTCCCTTGCTAAACTGTTTATCTTTCCAGCTATGATTTGCCCATGCCAGACAAAAAGGGAAATCAGGCTTTCCGCTTTTTAATACTTCATCAAAAGGCCTTTCCAGCAACCGCCTGCCATCGCCAAAATAATAATGCCAGTAACAAAAACCTTCAACACCATATTTTTCCGCCAACTCAGCCTGTGCTTCTCGTGATTCGGAAAGTCTTAAATCATAATAACCTAAATCGGCAGGTACCCGCGGCTGGTAATGTCCTTTGAAAACCGGCTTCGCTTTTCTCACGTTTGTCCATTCGGTAAATCCTTCACCCCACCATTTATTATTCTCAGGAATAGGATGAAATTGAGGCAAATAAAAAGCAATGATTCGGGGCATATTATTTTTTAGCGGAGTCAAATATTTTGGCGACCTTTTCTGCATCTGCCGCATTGAGTATTGGCTTGTACAGCAGATCCATGTTGTTCTTCATAGATTCGTTATCCAGATCCTTGAGAAAAAGGGGGGCAATTACATCTATGATGTCCTGAGAAAACTTATACCTGATTACCCTGGCGGGATTACCTCCAACTATTGCATAAGGTGGCACATCTTTGGTAACAACTGCACCTGCAGCCACAATGGCTCCTTTGCCAATTGTCAGCCCCGCCAGAATGATGGCATTTGTACCAATCCATACCTCATCCTCGATAACCAACGGACCTTTTACTACAGCGTCCATGTTAGATGGCTTAGTAAGCCGGCTATACATCGGAAAGGTTGAAAGCGTTTCAGTCTGATGATTCACACCCAGCAGAAACTGCACTCCCGGGGCAATGGAAACATAATTTCCAATGGCTAGTTTTTCACCATCCTGTTCAAAAAGGCTTTGAATATTCAGTGCACCATAACTCATCTTCCCAACGCTTACATTATTTATTGGAAAGAACCTGTCACCTACTGCAGTATGGTTGTGTGGATTGCGCTTCCGCCAGGCCCGCTTAAATGCGCGCTTTTCAAGGTATAAAACCCACTCTTTTATTACCGGTATTTTTCTCAGCAACCGCTTCATTCTCCTTTAACACCCCTCACAACGGCCTTACTAAGCCGCTTTCCCCAGAATAGAAATCCATCTGAGAAAGAAGTAGCAAAACCATTATCCTTTAAGATTTGTTCCAATTTTTCGGGATCACCAGGCCGGTGGTAAGTGCAAATTGCAGTGCGCATTATCTGCTGTTTTTTTAAAGTATTAGTAGCCCCGTTAAGCGCTGCAAGCTCTGCACCTTCTATATCCATTTTGAGAAATAAACTTTCAATTTCCTTATCTTTTAAATAATCATCAAGCGTAATAAAATTGCCCTCTGTTTTATCGCCAACATACTTTTCTACAATGGTGATTTTTTCTTTCCATGGCTCGAATGTGGCCTTCAAGGCGTCAATCCAGTATGGCTCTGATTCAAACAAGTAGACATGTTTAAGTCTGTCAATATTATCAAGCGTGAAGGTGCCTTCAGCCGATCCTACGTCCAGCAGTGTGTAACCATTCAATTTATCGTAATCATCTATATAGCGATGTGCACTTCTGTAATCTTGCTCTGTTATCAGGCTTTTGTAAAGCCTTTCAATTCTGTCTTTGGTAAATGCGGCGGTGAAATATAGCTTTCTTCCATTGTGCAAGCAATAATGGAGTTTTTTACTTTCATCAAAGGCAATATCAGTAATCTTCCTTTTATAGTCCAGCATATAATCTGCCGGGTAGGAGGTCAATCCGTGCCGCCCCATGAAAGACAGCGCCTTGTTTAAATCATTTTTAGGAAGAAATGCCTGGAACAGATAGGTGAATTTAGCACGCGTATTCATCCTTAAGTTACGGGTAAACAGCAACAATTTACCTAAAAACCCTTTATAAATTATTTGTCTGACTGATGCAGGTATAACCGACCTATATATCCGGGCAAGCATGCAGCAAAGATATTACGCTAAATGCGCTAATGGTATATTTTATATTCCAACGATAAATCAGACTTGAGTTCCACTCAATATCTCATCGCATAAGGCTTCAAATCTTTTCACACGTGATTTTGCCGAATAATGAGAAAACGTTCTTGCCTGCGCATTTTTCGCTATTTCCTGCGCCTCTTTCGGATGATTCAGAAAATATTTAGCTTTTTCAATGGCTTCAGCATTGTTTCTATACGTTATAATCTCTTTTTCAGGTTCAAAAATATCTGCAATATTACTTTTCCAGTCCGTTAGCAGCAGCGACCCCATACCTGTTGCCTCATACATGCGCATATTACCGGCCTGTTGCGAATTATCACCATGTATATTGAGTTGAATTGAACTGCTGCCCAGGGTTCTGAACATATCGCGGCCATACACGCCACCCAGGTTGTGCGATTGCAATAAAAAGTAGTCAAAAAAATCATCCATACGTCTGTCTTTCAGCGCTCTAATTTGCGCTCTGCTGATGCAAAATCTTCCTTTTCCCAAATTACTGATGTGCAACGCAAAAGGTATTTTTGCCTTGATAAAATCCATAAGCAGGGCTTTTCTATCACGGTGAACATTGTCAGAAATGGTTCCGGCAAAGCAGACCTGTTTTGCCATATCTTTTTCACCTTGCACCATCTCATAAATTCTTCTGTCAAAAGCGAATGGCAGTAAAAGACTTCTGAAACCAAGTTTCTCATAGATGGAACGTATATATTCCACGCAGGTTAGCACCACATCTACTCCCCTGCTCTGATTCTCGAAACGACTGCCTGTGTAAGCATCCCAAGCCAAAATCCCCTTGACTCCATACTCGTCTTTAAATTTCGATGCATCATTCTTCATGAAATAATAGCTATTGTCATAAAAAACTGCAGGCTTGTAATGCCTTATTTGCTCAATTAAAATCTCGTCTAGGGTGCAGTCCTTGCGAACACAATGTTCATCAGCCCACTTTCTCTGTAATATCTCATCATTCACTATCAATTCCTCCATGTGATAGAGCCCCGCAAGGTTCAAATAATACGAATACTGGTTGAATTCGTGGATAAAGTAACCAAATATGGCAGCTCTCAACGCACCATAGCTCATTTCCCGCCAGTTTACTATTCTGTTGCGATACAGATCAGACAGATATCGGGCCGGAATAGTAGAAGTACGAATTATTTTTAGGGTCATAAATACAAACACAATATTAAGCATATAAATGGAGAAATACCTAACAGGAATGGGCAACACACGAGCTTTCCTAAATTGTCAACAGATTATCTTTAAACAAATTATTTTACCAAAATTATTGATTTTCTCAATAACAGTAACTTTATTTGAAATCTATTCACACTTAAAAAACAACAAAAAATGAAAAAACTATTTTTCGTAGCATTAGCCGGGGCCCTGACCCTGACCGTTGCCTGCAAAAAGAAGAAACCAGACGGTCCCAGCCCCGATGCCTTCAACGTTGAAAACAAACAAAACACCTTTTTAGTTTACAACACCGCTACCTGGTGTGGTCCTTGTGGTGTTTATGGTGGTCCTACCTTCAAGGGTGTTTTAGACAATCCTGATATTGTTGCGATTGATCTTCACACTTCAGGCTCATCATTGCTTACACCTGTTTATTCACCAGGCGGAGCAAAAAAAGATACCGCCATGGTAGCTCTTTTCGCTCCACGCCTGTATGCTCAGACTAAGCCCAACGGCTATATTCCGCACTTTTTTGCTAATAATACTTTTCTTGGCAACAGCGAAGTAACCTCAACCTCTATCACAAGTGCTGCCAATACTTTTAAGTCCGCTGCTCCTGCTGCGGGTGTTGCTGTTAAAGCTTCTTCCAACGGTAACGTAATAAAGATTGATTACAAAACAAAAGCTTTTTCAGCAGGTTCTGGAGACTACCACCTGTCCTTGATTTTGTGTGAAAAGTCAGTTACTGCAACTCAGAGCGGTGCTTCTGGTGGTATTACCGATCACAAAAATATCGTGCGCGCTACTGCTTTTGGCACTATAACTAGTCCTTTGGAAGCGTTCTCTCCTTCTGCTGTTATGAGCAACCCTTCCGCAGGTCAGGAAATCAGCGGCTCCACATCGTTTACATGGGAACTGCCTGCTATTGCCAGCCGTTACAATCAGTTTAAGCGCTGGGATAACTTTACCCCTGCCAACACCATGGTGGCCGCTATCCTTTGGAAAAAGAATGGCAATGCTTACGATGTGGTTAACGCTGCCAAGTGCGATGTTGAATAACATAACCATTAACCCAATAAAAAACCCGGCTGATGCCGGGTTTTTTATTGTCTATACTTTCTTATTTCCCTTTGAAATGAGGTTTGCGCTTCTCCACAAAAGCATTCATGCCCTCCTTCTGATCTTCGGTAGCAAACAACATATAGAAATTCTTGCGCTCAAAATACAATCCTTCTTGCAGATGTGTATCAAAAGCTTTGAGTACGCTTTCTTTGGCAAGCTGAACGGCGATGGGAGATTTTTCAGCTACTGCTGAAGCCATTTTAATAGCTTCATCCAGATACAGGGCCGCAGGAACCACTTGGTTTATAAGTCCGGCATCTCTGGCTTCCTCAGCATTGATAAATTTTCCAGTCAGCACCATTTCCATGGCCCTCACTTTGCCTATGGCGCGGGTAAGACGCTGCGTACCACCGGCACCGGGCATCACACCGATATTGATTTCAGGCTGCCCAAATTGCGCTGTTTCAGATGCCACCACCATATCGCAGTGCATTACCAGCTCACACCCTCCGCCCAGCGCAAACCCGCTTACGGCAGCTATGATAGGCTTTTTGGTACGACGTATCGCATCCCAGGTGCTAAACTGGTCGATCTGCAACATATCAATGGCAGATTTACCCGCCATCTGCTTGATATCAGCACCGGCTGCAAATGCCTTGTCGTTGCCTGTAATCACAATCGCCCGCACATTATTGTCGGCATCCAGTTCCTTGAGTGCATCGCGCACTTCGCCCATAAGCTGCAGGTTCAGGGCATTGTATTCATTAGGGCGGTTCAACCGAATCAAGGCCACAAAGGGTGCAACCTGCGGTTCTACCAAAATAAATTCGTAAGCCATGCTGCGAAGATAAATCCTGAATGGCAGAAATGGTTACTTCTGCAAACGCGGCAGTAACCAACAGCGATACAGCACAAAAAAACTGAGTGCAATACCGCTGCCCACAAGTCCTCCGCATATCACGTCCAGCGGATAATGTTTACCCAGATACACCCGTGAGTAAGCCACCAAAAAAGCAATCAGCAGTAGCAGTATTTTCTTGTATCCTTTATAATCCAGCAGCAGTGAAGCCAGCAACGTAACAGCAAAAAAATTGGAGGCGTGGCTGCTCACAAAGCTGTAATTGACGCGGTTGTCCTGTATAAATTGTTTACGCTTATAATCGGCAGTTTCCGGCAGCCGTGCATGGTTAATTTCCAGCATATACGGTCGCGGTCGCTGAAAATAAGGCTTCATGATTTTTGATGTAAAACTATCAGAAACCCCAAAAACCGCCAGCATCAGCAATACACGGCTCAAACCTAGTTTTCTGGGCTGTTTGAAGAAAAATAAGAAAACCAGCAATGCATAGAGGGGCAGCCATCCGTATTGCGAACTGCAATAAATCATAAAACCATCCAGCCATTCGGCAGAGAGGGTTTGGTTAATCAGCTTAAATAAGGCTGCATCAAATTGAAGCATATGAACTAAACTTTTTGCGATACAAGGATAATGCGCGCTGAGGATTTTTCATCGAATGGGTTCAAAGAATAATCACCAAAGGTTTGCAAAACCCTGAATCCAGCATTTTCGTGCAACGTCTTCAATATTTCTGCGGTATATATTTTCACACTTTCCTGAAAGTGAAGGCTCTTTTCACCATCCATTATCTCAATATCTTTTTTAACAAATCCTCCCTTTACATAACGAAGAAGGTTAAACGTTACACCACCTCTCTGAATTTGTTCTTCCGGTTTCAAATGCGAAAGGGTAAATGCAGAATTCAAATAATCCTGAACAAACATACCACCGGGTTTTAGCGCATGGTAAATATTTTCCAAGGAAATTAAATCGTCGGCTTCATCATCAAAATAACCAAAACTGGTAAAAAGATTGAGGGCCGCATCCAGTTGCCCTGTAGGAAAGGGCTTACGCATGTCATGCACCAGGTATTGCTCATTGGCACCAGCTAATGTTTTTGCATATTCAATATTAGCAGGACTGATATCCAGGCCAAGAACTTTATAACCCAACGAGGCCAGCACTCGGCTGTGCCGGCCTTTTCCACAGGCGATATCGGCGACAAAACTTCCGGTCGGCAATCCGAGAAAATTGGTAATGTTATTTATAAAACGCACTGCCTCAGCCTCATCCCTGTTGTTATACAAAAGGTGATAATATTCCGAATTAAACCAGCTCTCAAACCATTTTGGCATAATTTTTTCAAAGATACTGTAACTAAAGGTCTGCCAAGAACGTCATTATAAGTATCGGAATGAATGAGGAACAGTTTCATCAATGCGTTACAGCATTCAGTGACGGACTGTACCGATTCGCCCTCAAAAACCTGAAGGACCAAGATGAAGCCAAGGAGATTGTTCAAAGCAGCTTTGAAAAACTCTGGTTGCACCGCAACAAGGTTGATGCTGCCAAATCAAAAAACTACCTGTTTACCGTGGCATATCATCTCATGGCCGACTACTGGAGGAGAAATAAAAAAATGATGCCCATTACCGATGAATCCGCCATGCAGCAGGCAGCACCATCCAACGAATACAAGGGGCTAAAAGAACTCATGAACAAAGCACTTGAAATACTACCTGATATTCAGCGTACAGTTTTGTTACTCCGCGATTATGAAGGATATCCGTACGAAGAAATAGGCAGCATCACAGGATTGAATGAATCACAGGTAAAAGTATATATTTTCAGAGCCAGACAGACATTAAAAAATCACCTGGGCAGCATGGAGGAAATTATATGAAACCATTAAACGAAGAGCAAAGTATGCTCATCTTTGATTTGCTGGAAGGTAATCTGTCTGAAGAAGAAAAAGCTTCCGCACTGGCGCTTATCCACTCCGATGCAAATTTGAAAAAAGAATACGAACTGCTAAAAAAGACATTCGTTCAGAAAGAGGAAGATGTTAATTTTCCTCATAAAGAAGCTTTATACATCATTCCGGACAAAACCAATCGCTTTTACCTGTTGTTTAAACCCATTGCAGCCGCTGCTGTGTTTCTTATTATATCTGGTATAGGGTTTTACTATTTCCGCTTTCAGACAGACACAATCAATACAGGTAAAATATCAGGAAAAACCAGCCCTATAAAACCACCGGCAGTGAAGACAGAAAAAACCATTTCGGAAATTTCTTCCAATGCAGCAACAACACTTATTGTATCAAAAAGTAAGCGCATAAGTTCCCCTATATCTGCTGCTGACACTTCGCTCATTCCTTCCATTGAAAAACCCGGAAGCAATATACCTTTGCTTACAGCTACTTCACCCCGGGCAGCCACATTAACAGATGTTAGCGCCGACGAAATTGAATACAGAATTTATTTTTATCCGCAACAGACCGCACCGGCAACAAACCGAAAAAAAAGAAGTCTTTATTATCAGCTTTTCAGAACAGGTAGAACCATGCTGGCTAACCTGCAACTGCCGGAAGTGAAAATTAATACGCAAAAATCAAAAAACCGTTTGCCCAATATCAATATTCAAATAAACACACCTGCCAATTATGCCAAATACAATGAAAATTAACACAACGTTACTAACCACATTATTACTCATTTTCGTCAGTCTTCCTGCAAACACCATTTATGGTCAGGACAACCCTAAAAAAGGCCGACTCATTTTTGAAAAAGTAGTTAAAACCAAAAAAGACAGTGCCGGAAAAATAACAGAAATAAAAACCATAAAACGCTTAAGTATTGATAGTTTGCGCATGGAGATTGATGATTTAGAATTAGAACTTTCTGATAAAGAAAGTGATTTAGAAGGGTTAAATGATTCACTGGATTTTGATTTTCAAAAAGATACTATTCAATCCATCATCAGTATATGGCCCAAAAGAAGCATTGTAATCATAGAAAAGGACACCTTAATTACTTCCCCAAAAAAGAAAAACAAAAAATCACCGACAGTCATAACTGAAGGGGGGGGGCAACTCGGATTCGCTGCCCTGCAAAGGGATAATGTTACGGGAATCAGCGCCGAATTTCCCGAATTAAACAACAGCAGTTCCATGCACATTGGATTTAATAACCAGTGGGGCATTAAAACATTTTCGGGCAAATGGCGGCTGTGGACCGGAATTCAGTATGATATTTTAAATTACCGCTTTTCAAACAGCGATGTTCGCCTGTTGCCTAATCAGCCGGTATTTAACACCGCGCTGGATTCGGGAAACAATTCCGAAAAGAGTAAAGTGGTGGTAAATTATATAGGCATTCCCCTTTCCTTTGGTTACCAGTCTAAAGCGAAAGATGCAGACGAAGGTTTCAGTGTACGGGCTGGAATTGTGGCCGGTTACAGGGTAAGAACCCATACCAAGGTGAAACTCGATAACGATAAAACCACCAAAGATTTTGATGATTTTAACATGAACGATTTTCTGATTACTCCCTTTGTGCAGGCAAGCTATAACGATATTGGCATTTATTTCCGTTACAACACCAGCATTCTATTTAATGACAATCAGGGGCCCAAATACACGGGCATGCAATTCGGACTGGTTTTTCAATAGAATTTCCAATTTGGCGGTAACTTTGCAGTGAAATGACAAACACCCACACCTGGACATCGATTAAAGAATATTCCGACATCCTGTTTGAACAATACAACGGCATCGCCAAAGTAAGCATCAACCGCCCTCAGGTTTACAACGCCTTCAGGCCGCAAACCGTGATGGATATGCTCGACGCCTTCGACATTTGCCGCGAGCGGCAAGACATTGGCGTGGTAATCCTTACCGGGGTGGGTGATAAAGCATTTTGCAGCGGCGGCGACCAAAATGTGAAAGGCATGGGTGGTTATGTGGGCGAAGATGGTGTACCCCGCCTGAATGTGTTAGACCTACACAAAAAAATCCGTTCCCTGCCCAAACCTGTGATTGCCATGGTGAATGGTTATGCCATCGGTGGCGGTCACGTATTGCATGTTGTGTGCGACCTGACCGTTGCCGCGGATCATGCCAAATTTGGCCAGACCGGTCCCAAGGTGGGCAGTTTTGACGGTGGCTTTGGCAGCAGCTATCTGGCCCGCCACGTTGGACAAAAAAAGGCCCGAGAAATCTGGTTTTTATGCCGTCAGTACACGGCCGAAGAATGCGAGAAAATGGGTCTGGTAAACAAAGTAGTGCCGCTGGCGAAACTGGAAGATGAAACCATTGAATGGTGCAACACCATACTGGAGCGAAGCCCCATGGCTATACGCATGCTAAAACGAGCGTTTAACGCAGAACTTGACGGACAAGCCGGACTGATGGAACTTGCGGGTGATGCCACCCTGCTGTATTACCTCACCGAAGAGGCGCAGGAAGGCAAGCATGCGTTCTTGGAAAAACGGAAACCCGATTTCCAGAAATATCCAAAGTTTCCATAAACTGCTCGGCTTTGACAAGTTTTGGTAAGTTGTCAAAGCTCCCCACCGCCTTGGGGCGTGATGATGGGCGATTTAAGCAGCACCTTGTTGGCTTTCAATGCAGACCATGCCTCATCACTGATGCCGCTGTTATTACCGGGAGGTATTGTTTCTCGCCCACCTCAATCACATCGTAATCCAGCCGAGCATTTGCGGCTTTCAAAATACGCATGGTAGCATCCGTAATTTCGGGCCCAATGCCGTCTCCGAGAGCGATGGTAATTCGTTGGTTGTTCTCTACAATCATACGCACATTTGCGGTTGAAAAAAATCAGGCTTGTTATCCGCAATTATGACCTTCTTGTATTGTTTTACACCCTAGATCACGAACGGTTCAAAAAAAACCGCAGATATTTAATTGTCCGGCCTTCTGCCAGCCATATATTTTCGTAAAAGGTTTGAATTTCCTTAAGCTCCGCGGCACAGGGCTGTGAATACACGTTTTCAATATTTTCAAGGAGGGTCAACCCCTCTTCTGCTAAAGTTTCCAAGGTGCTTTCATAAAAAAGATCACTGTCGGTTTTCAGGTTTATTTGTGCATCCGTTTTGCAAATATTTCGGTAATGCGCCAGAAATCTTGAAGAAGTCAAACGCTTCCTAGCCTTGGAAGGCTGTGGATCGGGAAACGTAATCCAAATGCCGGAAACCTCATTTTTTTCGAAATGTTTTTCAATAAAATCTATTTGGATGCGCAGAAATCGAACATTGTCCAACCCCTCAACCACAGAGGTTTTGGCACCGCGCCACAGGCGATTTCCCTTAATATCTACACCCACATAATTGATATTGGGATTGCGTTTGGCCAATCCTACCGTGTAATCTCCTTTACCACAGGCGAGTTCAAGCACAATGGGATTTACATTCCCAAATATCTCTTGCCATCTGCCTTTCGTATCGTTATTAAAATCAAGCGTATTTTCAAACGCATCAAATTCTACAAACTTCTGCAGTTTCCCTTTGCTCATGGGTTGCAAAAAAAGCACAGAACTGCCGTAATCTTGCGAAATTCGCAGTATGTTTTTGTCGCCAGAGATATTAATGGCCGCCTATATGTCGGGTTCATTCCCCATGGCGCACCCTGAAGACAACAACGAAATTTACTGGCACACCCCAAAACGCCGGGGTATAATCCCCTTGGATGACCGTTTCACCGTATCCAAAAAGCTGAGAAGATTATACCGCAGCGGTAAATTCACCTTCACCGTCAACCGAAATTTTGAGGAGGTTATTCGTCAATGCGCCAGTCTCCGCGCGGATGACACTTGGATTTCTGAAGAAATCATAGAGGCCTATATAGGTTTACACAAGACAGGCTTTGCCCACAGTTTTGAAACTCGGTTAAATGACGAATTGGTGGGTGGTTTATACGGCATATGCATTGGCAAAGCCTTTTTCGGCGAAAGCATGTTTCACACCCAAACCGATACCAGCAAACTGGCTCTGATGTATCTGGTGGAATTTCTACGTGAAAAAGAATTTTTACTGCTGGATACGCAGTATTTAAATCCGCACATTAAACAATTCGGGGCGTATGAAATTTCGCATACCACCTATAAGCTGTTATTGAAACAGGCAACGCAGTTGTAGTGACAGGTCGTGACCTGTCACTACAACTGCGGGTTCGAAGATCCCGAAACCTTGCTTACCTTTGCCTTATGCATCTGCACTGCAGCATTGATGGAGATAGCTACACGGCCAATCTGAGCCAAGGCATTGATCTCAGCCAGGGATTTGGACCTAATGGCGACAATGCCCTTGCATTCCAAATCACACCGGCAGAAATTGAACCCATTCGTGTTGGAAATTTTTTTGGCAGCGTGGCAGCCGGCAGCGGCGCCAATTGCGAAGTCGTAAAATTCTGTGCGCACGGCAACTGTACGCACACAGAGTGCATCGGACACATCACCCGCGATAGACACAGCGTAAACAAGCTCATTCAACCCGGAATGATGGCCACCTGCCTGATCAGCGCAACCCCCGAAAAACAAGGAGATGACTGGGTTCTAACTGCAGAAAACCTCAAAAAATGCCATCTGCAAAGAACTCCGTCCATCATCATCCGCACAAACAACATTTCCGGCATCCGTGGCAAAAACTGGAGCGGTACCAACCCCTGCTATACCGAGCCCGCAGCCATCCAGTTGCTTGTTGATGCCGGCTACGAGCACATACTGACTGACTTACCCAGTATTGATCGTGAGGAAGACGGGGGTGCACTGGCATCACACCACGTGTGGTGGCAGTATCCTCAAAATCCGCGAATGTACGCATCCATTACCGAGTTGATTGTGGTGCCCGAAGAAGTTCAAGATGGTTTATATCTGCTCAACCTGCAGTTTGCTCCGATTGAATCGGATGCCTCGCCATCTAGACCCATTGTTTATCCCTTAACGCCTTTGAGACCTTGACGGCGAACAGCGAAAAATGGCTATACTTCTTCAACATGCTGCTTTCGCGAATGGTGAATGCAGGCAAACGTCCTACTGCCGTCAACCCTCAAAAAATACTCATCATCAAATGGGATGAACTGGGAGATGTGGTTACAGCTACCCCTGTATTTTCCATGCTCCGCGAACGTTTTCCGCAGGCACAAATTGATTTGATAACCAAGCCGGTTAATTTCTCGCTGTTGCAGAATGATAAAAACATCAACAACGTTTTCACCGACATTATCAGCTGGAAAGGACGATATGATCTGCACATAGAGCTTCGCGGTACCTGGAAATCACTTTTCAGAACCTTTCGCTATCTGCCAGGCTATCGCCTAGACAGGGGTTGGGCACGTTTTCTGCAACGCGGAAACCAACCACACGAAACCATTACCAACTACCGCATTGTGGCGCCGGTGCTGGGTGATATGCCCATACACAAACCCTATATTACCCTTTCGGCAGCTGATGAAGAAAATGCAGAAAAGCACCTGCAAAACATTGGGTCAGACAACTTTATTGTTTACCACACAGGCGCCCTAAAAGCACTCAGGCGCTGGCCTTCGGCCCATTTTGCCGCACTCGCAGATTATGTATACAAACAGTTCCATCTTCACAGCATTTTTGTAGGTACATCGGACGAACTGTTGC
>Ga0194121_10001670_pt1 | contig 36878 bp, 33 predicted proteins | sample TA2MahCa50mmetaG_FD_148609 | JGI IMG/M metagenome (GOLD analysis project Ga0194121, IMG submission 148609) | Freshwater microbial communities from Lake Tanganyika, Tanzania - TA2015020 Mahale Deep Cast 50m | ecosystem: Environmental > Aquatic > Freshwater > Lake | place: Tanzania: Lake...
GACAAAAGACCCGCCGCCCGGAGGGTTTTCGCGCCAAAGGCCGCCTGGCTTCGTTGCTCCTCAGTCGAAGATCCAGGGAGGATATTCTCCTTCGTCGCGCCTCGCCATCCGGCCTTTGGCGCGAAAACAGGACCCCGCGGAATTTTCGGACACGCTCTGAGTGTAGTCGGCGTCCTTGAACCGTTCGCCGCTGATCAGGTAATTGCACTCAGACTGGCGGAGCGCGTATTCCAGTTCCTGCACGCGATACGCCGGGTTGATGTTCACCAGCACCGCGCCGATCTTGGCGGTCGCGAACTGGACCACCACCCACGCGAGGCAGTTTGTGGACCACATGCCGACGCGGTCTCCCTTCTCGACGCCGAGCGCCATCAAAGCCCGCGCGCAGCGGTCCGACTCTTCGCGCAAAGCCGCGTAAGTCAGGCGGCGGTTTTCGAAAGTCGAGACCAGCGCTTCGTTCCCGCCAAATTCGGCGGCAATTTCATCCAGGCCATCGCCGATGGTTTTCCCGATCAGCGGCGTGGTGGACACGCCCTGGATGTAACTCAAGTGCATAGCGGCGCTGAGTGAGGAAGATAGTCGATCTGCCCCGGCTGTGAACCACAATTCGTCCACCACGAACCTGGTATACCTGGTAGGGACGGATTCCACTCCCTCCCTGCTGGCGTATGTAGTCCCGGCTTTAGCCGGTCGGGAGCGTCGGAGCCGCCTGAAGGCGGAACTACAAACCAACGTCGATTCACCGATTCATGGAGAGCTTCCTTGGCCTCAGAACCATGCCCACCGCCCACGAACCGAGAACTGCGCGCTCACCATTTAACCGCTTTAGCTCATTTAACGATTTAACGTTGTAACGACTTTGGTTGCGGCTTTGCCGGCTTTGGTCCCGTTGGGTTCATCTGCGGTTTTTTAGAATAAATACGGCTACGGCAATTCGCGGATGTGAATCTCTTTGAACTCGATCGGCGCGCCTTCGGATTCCAGGCAAAGATAACCAGTCGCCGGTTTGATGTTCGTGCCGCCGGAGACTTCCTCGCCATTGACCCACAATCGGACTTCGCCGTTGACCGCGCGCACGTAGTAATGGTTCCACTCGCCCACGCCCTTGCTGAGGTTCTTTCGCGGAAAACTCCGCTGGCCGTTCGGCGACACCGGCGGGAACGGCTCCATTTTTGTGGACCCCGTCGGGAACACATCGCCGTTGGTCGTGAACCAGTCCGCCTTCCGGTTTCCGGTTTTCTCGTATTGCTCCTTGTAGCCATGATCAAGGACCTGCACTTCGACGCCGGTGGGCAGCCTGCCTTTGCCTTTGCCCTCCGCGAGCGTCTGGATCGATTCCGGCGTGGCCCAGACAAAAATCCCGGAGTTGCCGCCGGATCGCAGATGTCGCCACTGGGCGACCAACTCGAAGTTGGTGTGGAGTTTCTTGGTGCGGATGACCCCGACCGGTTTGCCCGTGCAACGGATGAGGCCGTTCGTCCACGTCCACGTGTCCGGGTCGCAATTGACGTTGACGAAATGTTCCTGAGTCAGCGCGTACCAACCCGGCCCGGCGCCGTCGAGGAACGCTTTGGGAAGCGCGGCCGCTTCCTGCGCCAGGGTGGGAGGCGCGGCCACGAAACACGCGCCCACGACGAGAACGGCGGCCAACACGCCTCCAGGCCAACTTTGAGTTTTGAAACGCTTCGCCCCATTTAACCGATTTAACGATTCAACCTCTTTAACATTGTAACGAGTTCGTGTTTGAACAGCCGGATTCGTGTTCATATGCGATGGATGATTTTTCAGTGATGAAACCTAACGAAAACCGCCTCGCACGTCGAAATGAAAAGCGCTGTCAAAAGATTTCTTCCCTGAACATTGAACCAATTTTTGACCACGGATTTCGCGGATTTCCCGGATGAAGACGCAATCTGATCCGTGAGATTGACGGGTAGAAGACTACGAGGCCGAACAATAGAGGCAGACAACGCGGGAGGGAGAATCTTCAGGATCGCTCGGTTCTGGCGTTCAGCAGATTCATGCGAAAATCGCTCGTTTCAAAAAGCAAGTTCTTGAGCCTGGTGCTGCGGCACGATCCCGGGGTGACCGGACTCGCCCTCGATGGGAATGGATGGGCGGACGTCGATGAACTGCTGTCCAGGGCATCGGCTCACGGCACGCCGATTACTCCGGCGGAGCTGGCCGAGATCGTGGAGACCAATGAGAAGAAGCGTTTCGATCTGGACGTTTGGCGGAAACGAATTCGCGCGAACCAGGGCCATTCGCTCGACGTCGATCTGGAACTGGCGCCCACTGTGCCTCCAGAGGAGTTATTCCACGGCAGCGCGGCGAAGAACCGGGATTCGATTATGGCGCAGGGACTGGTTCGTGGAGGGAGAACCGTCTCTTCGGACCGTGGCCTTTAGGCCGCTTCAACGCCCGACTCCGGAGAGTGCGCGGAAGCAACCTGAAGGCTGCGGTCCGCACGGTCTCGGGTTCATGGGCGGCGAGCATGGTCCCGGGACCAAGGGAACTTTCCATTAGCCATAGCTCATGTCCATCCCCACCTGTCCACACTGGTCAATCCAAAGGGGGATGCGATGATTGAATAGAGTCGGCGAGGGCGCCGACTCCAGCACGCGGGGGCGCGTGCGCTCCCCATCCGATCTGAATCGTTCCGGCTTAGGGTCCGTGCAAAAATAACTTCGGATTTTGGCGGGAGCGCCGCCTGGCCTGCGGCGAGGAGGGAGCGAGGGAGCATCCCCGCAGCGGGCTGTGACCGAGCGCACGACGAAGCCGCAGGCCAGGCGCCGCCCCGCCCCGAAGGGCTGGGGCTGTTTGGCTCTCTGGCGTTGTTGCTCGCTCCTTACAGACCGCAGCGGGTCTGCTCGTCGCTCGCGCCTAGCCAGAGAGCCAAACAGCATCCAGCAAAACCCGAAGTTATTTTTGCACGGACCCTTAGCACGCCCCACTACTCTGATACTCCGATACCCCGACACTCCGGCACTCCAGCACTCCCTGACTCGATCACTGCCCCTGCCCGTCCGCGCCCGTGCCGTCGAGGTCGATGAGGATGTCGCGCGGCTCGGCGCCTTTGCTGGGACCGACGATGCCGCGATTCTCCAACTCGTCCATGATCCGCGCGGCCCGCGTGTAACCCAGCCGCAACCGGCGCTGCAAAAGTGACACGCTCGCCTTCTGCTCGCTGCGGATGACTTCGATGCATTGCTGGATGAGATCCTCGTCCTCGTCGCAGCCTTCGTTCTCCTCCAGGCTGTTGACCGGTTTGGAAAGCTGCTCGTGGATTTCCACTTCGTAGCTCGGCTTCCCTTGCTTGGCGATGAAATCGACGATCTGCTGAATCTCGTGATCGGTGATGAGCGCGCCTTGGGCGCGCGTCAACTTCGCCGAGCCGGGCGGCAAATAAAGCATGTCCCCCTTGCCGAGAAGTTTGTCCGCGCCCATGGCGTCGAGAATGGTGCGTGAGTCCACTTTGGCCGCGACCTGAAATGCGATGCGCGCGGGGATGTTCGCTTTGATCACGCCGGTGATCACATCGACGCTGGGCCGTTGCGTCGCCACGATGCAATGAATGCCCGCCGCGCGCGCCATTTGCGTGATGCGGGCGATGGCCATTTCGACATCCGCCGGCGCGACCAACATCAAATCCGCCAGCTCGTCGATGATCACGACGATGTAGCTGAGCTTCTCCGGAATCACGATGTCCTCTTCGCGCGGCACCACGATTTCCTCGTCCACTTCGACGGCGAAACCTTCCGCGCCCGCTTCGACTTTTTCTTTGCGCACGGTCAAGGGCAGCTCGGGTTCGGGCGGCGGGATGGGTTTGTTCTTGGGGCGTTCGTTGAACGATTTGATGTTGCGCACACCGACGCGGGCGAAAATCTGGTAGCGCTTTTCCATTTCGTTCACGACCCAGCGCAGCGCCAGGATCACTTTCTTGGGATCGGTCACGACGGGCACGACCAGGTGCGGGAGCGCGTTGTATTGCTGAAGCTCGACCACTTTCGGGTCGATCATCACGAAGCGGAGTTGATCGGGCGAAAAGCGGTACAGGAGCGACGCGATGATTGCGTTGATGCAAACCGATTTGCCGGAGCCCGTGCTGCCCGCGATCAGCAAATGCGGCATTTCCGAAAGGTCCGTGACGATGGGATTGCCATAAACGTCTTTGCCCAGCGCCAGCGGCACGCGCGCCTTGGTCTTCTGCCACTCCTCTGATTCCAGCAGGTCGCGCATGATGACTTTGGTCTTGATCGCGTTGGGCACTTCGACGCCGACGGAGCTTTTGCCTGGCACCGGCGCGAGGATGTGAATGCGCTCGGCTTTGAGCGCGGCGGCGATGTTGTTGCTCAGGGCCGTGATGCGCTCCAGGCGCACGCCGGGCGCGGGGTGCAACTCGTAACGCGTGATCGTCGGGCCTTTGGTGATGTCGCCGAGCGAGACTTCGATGTCGAATTGCGCGAGCGTGTTCTGCATGAGCTTCGCGTTCGCCATGAGTTCTTCTTTGGACTCGGTCGGCTTGATCGTGATGTCCGGCTCGTTCAGCAGGTTGATCGGCGGCAACTGGTAATTGCCGATCATGGGCGCGGAAGCGACGGCAATGGCCTTCGATTTCTTCGGCTTCGGTCTGGCGGCGGCGCCGGATAAATCCCGGATGCTGGGAGCGGGCCCTTCCGGAGCGGGCTTGGGCGAAGGTTCGGAGGGCGAATCTTTGGCGGCAGGATCTTGGTTTTTGGGAGCGGCTGGCTTGCCCAGAATATCGGCGGCGGTGGCGGCGGCGATTTCTTTGGCCGTGATCACCTCCCCTTCCTCCAGCGGAGGCTCGACGATGCGTTCGGGTTCAGGCGGCGGTGCTTTGCGCGCCTTGGCTTGCGGCTGCGGGACGCTGAGATCGCGCACTGTAGGTTCGGGAACCGGCTGGAGATCGGCGCCCAGCCCGGTAGGACCGGCTTGTTCTTCGAGCTTCCTGGCTTGTTTTTGCAGTTCGCGGACGCGCTTCTCCAGCGCCTTTTCTTCGGCGCCAAACGGATCGACGGCGGCGAGCGCGGCGGCGCGCCGTTCCCAAAGGTCCCGCAACCACTCGCCAAGCTGCAGATTGGTCAGGTAAAGCAGGCTCATTAAATAAAGCGTCGAAAACACAATCGTCGCTCCGACCGTCCCGAAGTGGCGAAAGATCAGTTCGTTCATCCCCCAACCGATCAACCCACCGGCGCTGCCCGCGTCCTGGACGATTTTCAAATCGAGCGTTTTGACCAGCGCTTCCGAATGCACCGCCAGCACCCCCATGAACGCGACCAGCAACAACGCGGCCCACACGATGCGATGCCGAAGATACGCCAGGAAGTTGATGAAACTGGTCAATCCGAATCCCAGGAACAGCACGGGCAACAGGTAAGCCGCCGCGCCGAACACCCTGAAACTTCCGTAAGCCAGATACGCGCCCACCGAACCGACCCAGTTGTACTTGTACTCATTGGGGGAGCTGGTGTAGAACGCGAGATCATTGCGGTCGTAGGAGAAGAGCGCTATGCCCAGCAACGCCGCGAAGGCCAGCAGGATAAGGCCGACAACGTCGCTAAAGCCTTGCGGCTCGCGAGTCTCGGTTTTTGCAGTGCGCGCCACGTTCGCAGCGTAAGACAAGCCCTCGAATTGACAACGAAATTTGAAATGCACGTGATTACAGCCGTGAGTTGCTTCTCTTAACAGGAGGCAACAGAGGCAACGGAGAGAAAGGTATTCCGTTCAGTAAGGCCGGTGGGCGAGGCTCCCGCCGAGCCAATACCATCGAAGAAAAAGCTCGGTGGGAGTCCTCGCCCCACCGGCGTTTGCTGAAGGGTTTCAGAGAAGGAGTTTTGTCTCTGTTTTCTCCGTTTCCTCCTGTTAAGATTTCTCTGCTGTCTTTTTTGCCGAGTCCATATGGCGAACGAATCGCTGAGCAAATTGCGAAGGCTTCAAGCCGACGCCCAGGCTTTGTTGGAGGTCAAAGACGACGACGCCCCGGAGGCCGAACGCTTCGCACAAAGCCCGGCGTGGCTCCAGTTTTGCGTCCGGGTGCACCGGAGTTTCGTGAGGAATCGCGGGCTCGTGCGCGCCGCGGCCCTGGCTTACACGACCGTATTGGCGCTGGTGCCTTTGCTCGCCATTGCAGTCAGCGTCTCGACGGGCCTGCTCAAACGGGAAGGCGAGGAACCGATCCAGCAGCTCATCGACGGTTTTGTGCGTTATGTGGCCCCGGCGCTGGATCTCAAGACGACCAGCGATGCGGCTCCGGACGGCGTCGACAGCGAAAGCGCCATCAACCGCAAAAGAGTGGTCAACGAAATCAACGGGTTCATCCAGCGTTTCAAGAGCACGACGCTGGGCGCTTCGGGAGTGCTGGCCCTGATCTTCGTGGCGATCTCGCTGCTGAGCACGGTGGAAGCGACGTTCAACGACATGTGGGGTGTGCGTGAAGGACGCAGTTGGCCCCGCCGCGTCGCGTTGTACTGGATGGGCCTGACGCTGGGGCCGTTGCTATTCGTAGCGGCGGTCGGACTGACAGGGGCCAGCCAGGTGAGGAAGTCCGCCTGGGCATTTGAAGCCACGGACATCAAGGACACGGCGCAGTTTGTCAATGAACTCAAGCGAACAAACTCCCTCGTTTCGCAGTTTCTCAACAGCCAATTCTCAGAGGCAGCAAAGAAAGCCTTGGCCGATTATCAAGGAACGCCGAAGGACCCTGGCTTGGTGAGTGACATTCTCGCCCAAGAACTCAACAGGATCATCCAGGGAAAGCCTATTTACGATGCGAAGCGTTTTGAGGCCGTGATGCTCTCTCCGCAGACGCGAGAATTGTTGAAGGCCGAGCCGCTGGGCAACTCGCTGGTTCATTTGAACCGGCTCCTTCTGGAGGACGCCCTTCCACAGTGGCTCACGAAAAGTGCCCAGAATGCCGGCTCTTGGCTCGATCGGATCGAGATTCTCAGAAAATTCCTCTATCTCTTCCTCCTGCCCTGCCTGGTTTTGGGATTGAGCCTGTCGTTGCTCTATCTGCTCATGCCGAACGCGAAGGTGGATTGGCGCGCGGCCTTGGTCGGCGGCCTTGCGGGAGCGCTGCTTCTGCAAGGCAACAGCGCGTTCAGTGTGATGTATCTGTCGCGTGTGGTGACGTACCGGGACATTTACGGAACGCTGGCGGCGGTCCCGTTGTTCTTGATCGGGCTGTATGTGTCCTGGGTGATCGTGCTGTTGGGCGGCCAGGTCGCGTATGTGTTTCAAACGCGTAAGACACAGGACGCGGATCCGCGCATGGAAAAAATCAATCAGCGAAGCCGGGAGTTCGTGGCGCTCCGGGTCATGACCCACCTCGGCCAGTTTTTCCAACGCGGCGCTCCGGCGCCCGATGTGGCGAGCCTTGCCCGGAGTCTGGAGATTCAGGACCGATTGGCCGCGCAGACTTTGGAGACGCTGACCCAGAACAAACTGTTGGTTCGGGTCTCCGGCGCGCCGGCCAGTTTCAGCCCGGCGCGGCCCCTGGAGAACATCACGGTTCAGGATGTCCTGAACGCCATGCGAGTGGGCGCGGGCAACGAACTGGCCGGGAGTGACGCGCGGTCGAGCCGGTTGATTCAGGAACAACTCGACGCCATCGCGCGCACCGAGGCACAGGCTGCGGGCGCAGTCACGCTTCGAGAACTCGTCGAGCGGACCGCTGATCGACCCACCCACGGCGGTTGACACCTGGAAGCAATTCAACCGCAGATGAGCGCGGATAAACGCAAATGGGACAAGTCGGTTAACGCGGCTTGAGCCTCTCGCGATGCGGGTGGTTGTCGCGGTTCCAACGCCGCAGCGCCTCGTCCGTTTTAGACATTCGGACTGTCTATTTGCTTTGCGCAATAAACCTTTGTCGGATACAAGGAGTTATTCAATAACGGCGTGTATGACCACCCGCCCAACCCTGGTTCACTTGTTTCTAATACTTGTTGGATCAACGCCTAGTTTTGGGGTTGGTTTCAGGCTTCCCAATCAGGACCCTGTCGCCATCGCCCGGGGAAATGCCTTTGCCGCGACGGCGGACAATCCATCCGCGATTTACTATAATCCGGCGGGGATCACGCAGTTGGAAGGTCACAATCTTCAACTCGGCCTCTACGCCATCACGGCGGAATCGATGTATCGCGCCGCCAATGGCCGAACCTCAGACACCGATTTCGAAGTGCAGGCCGCCCCGCAGTTTTACTATGCGTTGACGCCCCAGAAGTGTCCGCTGAGCTTTGGATTCGGTTCCTTCGCACCGTATGGGCTGGGATTGGAATGGCCCAACGACAGCTCTTTCCGAACGTTGTCCATCGAAGGCAGGCTGATGTATGCGTCCTTTGTTCCGGTCGTCGCGTGGGAGATCTGTCCACAACTATCGGTGGCGGTGGGGCCGACCCTGAACGCCGGGCAAATTCATTTCCGGCAAGGCATCCTGAACGCCAACGATGAATTCAAGTTTACCGGCAACGGAGGCGGTTTCGGGTACACCGCCCGGATTGCTTTGGCGCCCGCACGACCAGTGGTCTCTGGGCGTGTCTTACCACAGCGCCACGGATATCGCCTTTCGCGGCCATTCCGTGGCTTACCCTTACGCGGGGCGGGAAGATACGGACGCGGGAGTGGAATTTCCCCAGTTCATTCTGGCCGGCATTTCGTTTCGCCCCAACGAGCGATGGAACTTCGAAGTGGATGTGGATTGGACCGACTGGGACGTGCTGGACACGGTGAGCTTTCAGAAAGCTTCGGGCGACGCCGCATTTCCGTTCAACTTCAAATCCGGTTTCATGTACGGCGCGGGCGTGACGCGGTACCTGGAAAGCGGGTATTTCGCGAGCGCCGGCTACTTCTTCAGCGAGAATTCGGTTCCCGACCTGAACTTCAATCCAGCGGTGCCGGACACGGATCAGCACAGCTTCAGTGTGGGGCTGGGCCGAAAAGGGGAGCGCTGGAGTTGGGCCGCAACGTATCAGGTGTTGACCGGCGCCTGGCGTTCGGTGCAGGGCAGTCAATCGACCTCAAGAATCGGCGAGTCGGCGGATGGTCGGTACAAATTCTTCAATCACGCGTTGAACGTGTCAGTAGGTTACCGGTTCTGAAGACCCGTCATGGCTGAGCGACGCACCGTTGTTGTTCTAAGCGACGTTCACTACGCCGGAGCCGGGGAAAAGGAGAGGGGATGGCGCGAAACCGACTTCATCGAGAATCCCGCGCTGCGCCTGGCGGTCCGCGCTTACCGACATTTCTTCTGGCGGCGCGACCCTTTTGCCCACAATTATCTGCTGGACCGTTTTTGCGCCGATGTTCCCAGTGCCGACGCTGTGATCGCCAATGGGGATTTCTCGTGCGACACGGCGTTCGTGGGCGTGAGCGATGACGCCGCCTATGCAAGCGCCGCCGAATGCCTGGCCAAGCTGCGGACGAAGTTCGGCGATCAATTTCGGGCAACGATCGGCGACCACGAATTGGGGAAACGAAGCCTGTTTGGCGGCCAGGGCGGGATGCGCCTGGCCAGTTGGCGCCGCACGATCGAAGGCCTGGGCCTGGAGCCGTTCTGGCAAATGCAGTTCGGGCGATGGGCCATGTTCGGGATCACTTCGTCGCTTGTCGCGCTGCCGGTGTATCTGCCAGAGACCCTTCCAGAGGAACAGCCCGAATGGGAACGATTGCGCGGCGAGCACCTGGCTCAGATTCGAGACGCGTTCGACTTGCTGAAACCAGAAACGCGGGTTGTCCTGTTTTGTCATGACCCAACCGCACTGCCGTTCTTGTGGCGCGAGGCGTCGGTGCAATCGAGGTTAGCTCAGTTCGGACTGACGGTTATCGGGCACCTGCACTCGCGGCTTTTTCTCTGGCAGAGTCGCGTTCTCTCGGGGATGCCGACGATCTCGGCGCTTGGATACTCAATCCGGAGAATGAGCGCGGCTTTGCACGAGGCGCGGTATTGGCGCCCTTTTCGGGTGCGGCTTTGTCCGGCGCTCGCCGGGATCGAACTTCTCAAAGACGGAGGGTACTGCAGCCTGGAACTGCACGAGGAAAGTGAAACGCAACCGACCTGGCGTTTCCACCCCTTGTCCTGGAAAACGCGCGACTAATACCTGTTATCTGTCATCCGGGCGAAGCCAGCGGCGGATCGCCTGGCTCATTCTCTCAGGTTTGTCCCGAATGAGCTGTTTGAGCACCTCCAGCGTCACTCGTTCGGGCTTGGGCTGCGCCAGGCCGAAATCCATGATCAGTTTGGACTTCGCGCTCTCGATCTCCTCCAGGTCGTCGTCGAACTCATCGGAGTCGAAGCTGAACTTGTCCATTGGATCTTTCATTTCACCAAGCCTATCAGCCGGCCGGGAAGGGATTCCTACGTCCGTATCCCAAACTCCGAGACGGTCTCTCCGCCATCAAAATTCCTACTCCCCCTTGGCGCTGTAAGCGAGCACGAAGATGCTCCCTTTTCCTGATGAAGAATTCTGAACGCCATCGACAACTTGGAGTTGGAGTATGCAACACTTCCGTCTAGAAATTGGACTATTCGGAAGTCCCAAATCCAGAAACTGGACAGCTCTAAGCTTTGCGGATTTGACCCGGCGAGGCGGCGATTCGAGGGAGAATGGCGGGAGTGGCGGGGCTCGAACCCGTAACCTCTGCCGTGACAGGGCAGCGCTCTAACCAATTGAGCTACACCCCCGCTCAGGGGAACCAGAAGCTAAAAGAACGTCCGAATCAAGTCAACGGGGAACTCGCAAAAATCAGGCACGCCGACAAAAAACGATTCGGGCAGCAGACGCCAAGGAGGTGGGGGTGGGGAACCCCGCTGAAGAAACGTACCGCTACCCGAATCAAATTCTCATTTTTAGAATACCTTAAAACCCGCTATGCTTTTGTCAATACTTAAACGAAGGCAACAACCGTGCCGAACCCAGCGCAGACAGCCCAAAAACCCGGCTCGATTGATGGTAATCCTTCACTTAAACGACGGCCGGGCGAGGCCGCCTGCCGAGCCTCGATGGCCTTGGCTCGGCAGGCGTCTCGACTCTCCTTGATCGGGAGAATATGATTGATGCAACTTTTTCGACGGCGGGTGTGTCGGTAAAATGACATGATCCTGATCGGATCGGATTCAAGATGACAGACACAAACCAATTCGAGGCATTCATGAAGGCCTACCAGAACATGGTGTTCTCGACCGCCGTCCGGTTGTTGGGCAACCCGGTCGAGGCCGAAGACGTCTCCCAGGAAGTCTTTTTGAAAGCCTACGAGCGATTCGCTGACCTGAGCCAGAGTCCGACCGTCGGCGGATGGCTGAAAACAGTGACGACCAATCTTTGTCTGAACCATCTCACGCGCTACCGTGCGCGCTGGCGGTTCTTCTCGGAGATGTTCCAGTCCGAGGACCACGACGAGGCCGTGCCGGAGCTACCCGCGCCGGACACGTTCAATCAAGAGTTGGAGGGATCGGACTACCGGCAGCTTCTGGAAAGCGCCCTGCAAAAGCTGCCGAACGCGCAGCGAGTCCCGCTCGTGCTCTATCACTTCGAGAACCTGCGCTACGAAGAGATCGCCGCGAAGCTTGGAATCTCTCTGAGCAAAGTGAAAACCGATATTTTCCGCGGACGCGAGGCGCTGCGCCGCAAACTCAAGTTGAAATCAACGGGCGGCGACGAATGGAGCGACTTCGAGCCGAAAGCTGCCGCAGACACGCCGGGCGTGGATCGAGGCCGGGCGCGACCGCTGCGCGAAAGCCGAAGCGTGCTTGTCCTCGGGCTGAGCTGCCCTTGAAACGCATTGAGACCATGAAACACGATTCCGAAGACAATCTGGAAAAGCTGATCCACCAGGAGCTCGCCAAGCTGCCCGAACTTCAGGCCCCGCAAACCCTGATCCCGCGCGTGCTGGAAACCATCCTCAAGCAGGCCCACAAACCCTGGTGGCGGCGATCCTGGTTCAACTGGCCTTTTAGCGTGCGCGTCATCTCGATTGCATTCGCTGTCACCCTTTTGGGCGGAGTTTTTTCAGGCACGGCCTTTCTTTGGCAGGATGTATCGGGCGCCCTTGGTTCTGCCGCGGCAGATCAGTGGCTGGGGCGATTCGCGGTGCTGGCTGACGTACTGGGGACCCTCGCCGGGGCGGGCTTGATGGTTTGGAATTCGATCAGCAAACTCTGGCTGCTGCTGAGCCTGGCCATCGCCTTCATGTTGTACGTCTCCTGCGTGGGCATTGGAACGCTCTGCTTTCAATTGGCCGTCAACAAACGTTAAGCATGAAAAGCCCAAGCGTGATTCGGCGAACCGTCGGCGCCCTTCTCCTGGCCCTGGCCACACCGCTTCCCGGCGGGATTGCCTTCGCGCAAAACCGCGCGCAGGAGCAGCCTGTCGATCAAGACCCGCCTCCCATCCTGGAGAATGCCAGGCCTGTTCCGCCGCCGGCTTTTTTCGACGCGGACGCGGAACTGGTCCACCGAGGGGAAATCGTGGTTTTCGGGCAGGACGTTCACCTGCGGAAAAACGAACGATGCCGCACGATGATTGTGATCGGAGGCAATGCCTTGATCGAAGGAGCGGTGACGCGGGACGTCGTCGTCTTGTTCGGTTCCACCACAAACAAGGGAAGCATCGGCGGCGATCTGGTGACGATTCTGGGGCCGGCTCACCTCAACGGAACCGTGCGCGGAACTTTTGTGAACATTCTGGGCTCGCCCACCTTAGGCCCCGAAGCGGTCGTCGAACGCGAAGCGGTGACGGTCGGAGGGAATCTGCGTTTGGATCCGGGAGCACTCATTAAGCGAGGACGTCAGGAGTTCTCCCTGGGGCACAGCTTTCAATGGCTGGGGGATTGGTTTCGCGGCGGCCTGCTCAAAGCGCGCCCGCTGCCGCCCTCGCTGATCTGGGCGTGGTTTGTCGCCGCGGCTTTCCTGGTCGTTTATGCACTGATGACGATGGTTTTTCCGCGTCCGTTGCGAGCTTGCGTCAATTCGCTGGACGAAGCGCCGGTGGCGGCGTTTTTCGTCGGATTGCTTACGTTCATTCTGTTCCTGCCCGCGTTGGTGCTATTGGCGGTCACCGTAGTGGGGGTGCCGTTGCTGATGCTGTCCCTGGTCGTGGCCATTTTCTTTGGCAAGGTGGCGATCTACCAATTCACCGGCCTGCAATTGGGCCGCCAACTGAACCTGAGCGCTCTACAATTGCCGCTCGTTGCGCTCTTGCTTGGCGCGATGGTTTTTCACCTGCTTTACACCATCCCGATTCTGGGTTTCCTGGTTTGGGGCATCGGCATTGTCTGGGGAGTGGGCGCGGTTTTGATGGCTGTCTTCGCAAATCTCAAACGGGATGCCAGGCCCGCCACAGTGCCGGTCGTCGCTGCGGCGGGCGCGGCCGCAAATTCCGGTTCAAGCGTGCCGCCGCCCCTGGCCGGTCTTGCGGCGGCTCCAACGCCTGGAGCGGCGGACATAATCCACTTCGAGCGTGCAGGATTTTGGATTCGAGTGGGCGCCACGATTATCGATCTCCTGCTCATCGGGGTTCTGAGCGCCTTTGTCTTTGCCGGCCTGGCTTTCCCGATCTTGCTCGTGGTCTATCACGTCGCCATGTGGACGTGGAAAGGCACGACGATCGGCGGGGTTGTTTTCGGTTTGAAGATCGTTCGCATCGATGGGCGCCCGATCGATTTTGCCGTCGCGCTCGTGCGGAGCCTTTTCAGCATCATTTCGTTCGTGTTCCTGCTCGTGGGATTCTTCTGGGCAGGCTGGGACAAAGAGAAGCAATCCTGGCACGACAAAATCGCAGGCACGGTGATCGTCAAAGTGCCAGCCGGAATCTCCCTCCTCTGAGCTGGAATCACGCTCTCAGAGCCTGTCTGAAAATTGTCTTCTGGGTGGAACAGGCCACCGGCCTGTTGCGGCGGGCTACCAGCCCGCCGGGCCTTTTGGCGGCAGGTTGCCGCCAAACACGGGCTGGTAGCCCGTTCCACCCATTCTTCAGACACGCTCTCACCGTTCCAGAACCGCCACGGCCGCGGCGTAAAATTCGGTGTGGCTGAGGCTGATGTGGACGGCTTTCCCGGCGCGGTTTTCGAGGAGTTTTTGTCCGGCCCCGTGCAAGACCACGAACGGCTCGCCGGTATCTTTCCGGGCGACTTCCATGTCATGCCAGCCGAGTGAACTGCCAATGCCCGTGCCGAACGCTTTTGAAATCGCCTCCTTCGCTGCAAACCGGGCGGCCAAATGCGGCGCGGGAAACTTGTGGGACAAACAGTAAGCGATTTCGCCAGGCAGAAGAATACGCTGGAGAAAACGTTCGCCAAATCGTTCGTGCGACGCGCGGATGCGAGCGACCTCAATGATATCGATGCCCAGCCCAAGAATCATTGGGACTCTAAACCTGCCGAGGGTAGGGCGGCGCTGCTGCGCCGCCGCATCGACAGAAATCCGGCTGCGCGGCAACGCAGCCCTACCATCGTGTTCATGGAAAGCGCTGCAGAAGTTGCAGCATCTCGCGCACGGCCTGGCCGAGGCCCACCACGATCGCCCGGCTGACAATGCTGTGGCCGATGTTCAACTCGACCAAATGCGGAACGGCGCTGAGCGCAGGAACATTACGATAGTTGAGCCCGTGACCGGCGTTCACTTTCAAACCTAGTTGGTGGGCCTGCCTCGACGCCGTCACCAATCGCGCGATTTCCAGGCGCCGTCCTGCTTCGTCGTGAAACCGCTCCGCGAACGCCCCGGTGTGCAACTCAATGAACTGAGCTCCGACCGCCGCCGAAGCCTCCACCTGCTGCGCTTCGGGATCGATGAACAGACTGACCTCAATGCCCGCGCCGTTCATGCTCTTCCGCGTCTCTGTGAGCGCGGTCTTTTGGCCCGCCACGTCCAAGCCGCCTTCCGTGGTCAATTCTTGCCGGCGTTCGGGGACGAGGCAGACGATATCCGGTTTGAGCTTCAAAGCGATGGCGACGATTTCCGGCGCGCTGGCCATCTCCAGGTTGAGCCGCGTTTTGATCGCTTCCCGGAGTTTGGCTGCGTCCCGGTCCTGAATGTGCCTGCGGTCCTCGCGAAGATGAACCGTGATGCCATGAGCGCCGGCGCCCTCGCAAATGAGGGCCGCCTCAATCGGGTCGGGTTCGCCCGCGGGTTTGCCGTGATAACGCGCCTCCCGAATCGTGGCGACATGATCGATGTTGACGCCGAGCTTGAGCACGCCGGGTTTATGGATTGGCCGCTTGCTTTCTGGGCCTGGCGGGCGGACGCAAAGCGAGCTGCAAATTCAGCTTCGGGAAATTCGCGCTTTCGAGCCAGTGCGCCAGCGCCACCAGTTCGAGACCGTTGAACCCGATTTCCGAACTCCGCGCCAGCCGGAGTTCTCGCGGCGACTGGACGGTCACTTCGGTCACGGTGTTCACCAATTTCGGCTGAATCGCATCAAACCAGCGGGAACTGGCCAGACCCGCCTCCAGAGTGGGTATGTCCAAGAACGTCGCCACGTGGGGCGCCACCGCCCGCAACTGGGCCAGGCGTTCTTGAGTGATCTCCCAATCGTAGTAGAGCAAATTCGGGCGGCTGGTCAGTTGCTCCAGCAATTCGGGCGGCGGCGGGTTTTTCGAGGTTTGTTCCACAGGAAAGATTCCCGCTTCCAGGAAATCCTGCCCCGGCTCGGGCGCCAGACGCACATAAGGGACAAGGACGGGGGCCAGGCCGCGCCAGAAGACCGCCAGCCGATTCGTCTGGGATTCCAGTGCGCCCACTCCAAGCTCGTCCAGGCTCACATTGAGCTTCGGCATCATTTCCGTGACAAACTTCGCCAGGACATTCGTGGCATTCTTGACGCGCGCCGCCGTCATGATTTGGAAAGGGGCATGCGAATCGCTCCACGCGAAAAGCTGATTCGGAAACGGAGCGACTTCCAGGTCCCTCACAACCTGCTGGCGGCTGAGCCACGCGGCAATTCCTTGTGCCGCCGTGAAACTAACCAAAGTCCCGTCCGGATCGCGAATAGTGCGCGTCGGGATTTGCCACTTCTCAAGTTGCCAGCGGACGGGCTGCGGAAAAAGAAGGCGGCCTTCGGTCTTAAGCCCGCTTCCTTTTCCGCTGACCGTCAATTCGACCGCCGGCTGATTGGGCGCCGTGAAGAACGGAAGTTCGGCCGGCAGTCGCGTGAGATTAAGATCCGCCTTCAAGAAATAATTCTTCGGCGGATCGATCGGGCGCCGTTTGGCGCTGATCTGGCGGAAGACTGGCGAGGCTTCGGCGCGCTTGCTTTCGTCGCTCGCGGCGCCAGAGATCCCCTGGAGAACAAACCACGAATTGGCGCTGGCGAAGGCCAAATGGTTCGTGCCTGAAGAGGTCACGCAATGCCAGGCGGCAATCAGTTGCGCACAATGGGTCTGCCAGACAGAAATCCGCGCCGGGTCCAATTGAATGGCCAGCGTCCACGCAAAGCTCTGATTTCCGAGCGGCCTTACCTCAAGATACGATTCTCTTTGCAGCGCTTCGTGCAAGAGCGGGCTCAGCAGGGCCAAGGGTGCGGCGCCCGCTTGGTCCGTCCGTGACCGAAACGATTTCGCCAGCCCGGCGGCGAGGCGTTGGAGAACGTGTGTCCTGAGTTGGCTCGTCTCCGGCAGTTTCCAGATTTCTGCCAGCGCGGGCGCGTTGGTCGCGGCCTGGATTTGGTCGAACCCCGCGAAATGAACGCGCACGGCTGCGTCCGAAGTCCGGGCTGCTTGTTCCTGGGAAAGCCCCTGCCCAACGGAGAACAGCATTCCCAGGACGAACCAGACGCAGGCTCGCCGGCGCTGTGGCTTCACAGCGAAGAAATCCACATGGCTGCGCGGCGATGCAGCCCGGACAAGCTCAGGCATTGGCGACGCGAAAAAAATCCACCGTCTCATAGCTGGCGATACTGATTGCCAGAGAACCGCGGCTTTAGCAACCGATTTGCAACCGGGCTTGTTTTCGGTGGTGCATCCACAAGTTGGCGGTGAAGCGTAGCGCAGATTTTCAATCTGCCGTATCGCCGACTTGTAGTCCGCTGCGCGACAAACTCACCCGACCGCACCAGATTGGCCGCCGTGCCGCAGATTCCCAATCTGCGATACGGCAGAGTGCCAGCGGAGGTTCGTCAATGCCTGCTGGACGCCGGGCTTTTGGATGAAGTCGATGGCGAAACTGTGCGTTGGTGGGACAGCCTCGCGTTGGCTGCACGAAGCGACAACCAAGAGAACCTGCTGACAGTCGGCAGATTTGGTGAGCGTTTGAGCTTGGAGTACGAGGAGGCACGAGTGGGGCGCCGCCCACTTTGGCAGGCATTAGAGTCAAACGCCGCTGGTTTCGACCTTCTCTCGTGGGTTTCCGGCGCAGCATCAGAGCGCCTGCCGATTGAGGTAAAGACCTCCACGCTTTCGGCGGACTCCGCTTTATTCTACGTGACGCGGAACGAGTGGGAGACGGCGCGAATGGCTCGCAGGTTCACTTTTCATTTCTGGCTTGTCGGCCGCACCGAACAACGTCTCTGGATCTGCAGCGTACCTGAGATTGCTAGGCATATCCCGATGGATCAGGGCGAGGGCAGGTGGCAGAACGCGGCGGTTTCCTTTGCTTCATGCATCGCAGGTGAGCCGCAGCATAGGGTTGAAGTGGAGTTTCGTTTTCAACCATTGCCGATCTGATGGGCTTAATACTTTCGCCACAATACGGTTTGGTTGGATCCAAAAAGGTCGCCCAATGCGGCAATCACGGTTCCCATCTAGGAATTCTGTCAATCGGGTTTCCACCCTTTGAATGAGTGCCAATCAGCGGTTCAGTCTCTGCGCTTTTGGCGTCCTGGCGTTGAAATCCGTTCGCTTATTTGGCGTTCGGGAACACGCGCCGCAGCGCGTCGCGGGAGAGCAGCTTGAGTTTGAGGGCGCGGACGGCGGCGGCCTTGGGGCTGACTTGAAACACTTCGCCGGTGTGTTTGAGGGTTTCCCGGAGCGCGTTGAGTTGCGGCGCGGCAGCGGCTTCCAGTTCACGCCGTTTCGCGTTGAAGGTTTCGGCGAAGATGGCGGCGGGCATCAGCAGCGCCGAGGCAAGGCTCTTGGCGTCTTTCTCCACGAAGAAATGTTGGTGCTCGCTCAGTTCGTGGGAGTCCGCGCCGACGGGCAAGCGTCCGCCCTTCCAGAGTTCGTATTCGAGAATCAGGTGGGAAACTTCCTCGGCCAGTGTGAAGCGCGCGCGGGGCGGATACGTGAAAATCTTTTCGTCCACGACGATGATCCGGGGATCGCGGGCGAGATAGCCCTCGGCGTGCGGGCGAACGCCACGGCGCGGAAGCAGGTCCAGGCCGAGGTCTTCCAGGATGCCTTCGATGTCCACGGCCAGACCGAGGCGACGTTTGGGAAAACGGGTGAGGATGGCGGCGGCGGTTTGCTCGATTTCGGCGTCGGTCTTGGCCTGGTAACGGTAGCTCACTTGAGCGGGGCAAAAACCGCGTCGAGAATTTCTTTTTTGGCGCGGGCGGCGGCTTGTTTACCCTTGGCGTGGCGGAGGCGCACCGGCTCAAGTTGTTGGCAGCTGAAGAGGTCGTCGAATTCCAGCGGTTTGGCGGCCCGGGCTTCGGCGAGGAGCGAAAGGAATTGTTTCCGTTCCGGCGCGGAAAGGCTCAGCACTTGGGGAATCGCGGTTTCCTGATCTTCGCCCAGCCACCGGACGACTCCGGCCTCTGCTTCCGCGTATTCAGCCGGGGAAAGTTCAATCTGGCCGGCGAAGACTCGCAGCACCATTGCCTCTCGCTGGCGGCGAGCCTTCAGCCATGCGCCGAGTTGGACAGCCGGATGTTTCATTGCGTGGTCAGTATCGACGCGCTTAGGCGCACGCGCAATCGCCAAATTCTGCGGTTCTTGAAACCGCCAGCCACAGTTATTCAGACTGTCAGCGGCGCTGGAAGTGCTGTCGCAGCGGACGGACGTGTTGCCCGCCGTCGGCGGCGCGTAAACGTTTGACATCTTCTCATCGCCCAATCACTGCGACTTTGTCAGCGGCTACTTGAAACTGTGTTTCACCCCCATAAAGCCAAGGGCTTCCGAAATATTCTGGCGAATCTCAGAGACACGTTTTTGGGTTAGCTTCTCCGAATCAAACGGCGGCTGCCATCGCTGCAAAGAGTCCAGGTACACAATCTCCGAATAAGTGCCATCCGGCTCTGTGCATGGCTCCACATCAACCTGGATGCATCGCTGTCCTTCCAGGTAATGATAGTAAAAGCGGTGCACCCCCTGAAGAATGAAGCCCTTGGACGATTTGACACCCTGTTTGTTGAGCCAAGTGAACATATGTTCCTGTTAGTAACCTCGATAGGTGATCATTCGCGAGACATTTGGATTCGCTCGGAGCACGGGCAACTCGACACCGTAAAACGCTGTGTTCGGATTAACAGAGGTTCCGCGGGTAAATGCTGTAACATGACCGGAGGCGCCCCGAGCAAATCGTGCCGACGTTGCATTCCAAAGTTCGGTCGCCTCGGCACGACTGAACGGGCTGTTTGGCGCAAAGAGATCCAGGCTGTTCAACCTTTTTCCACCGGGCGTCATTTCGATCGTAAACTTCCCATTCGCCTTCGCCCACTGCATGGCGACGCCTTGATTTCCCTGGCGGTACCCAGTCCAGAAGACCGCGCCATTACGAGGCGTGCCAAAGTCCAAAGTCGCGATCTGCCGCTTAACGTCGTTATATGACATCGCGGCCTTCCTGACCTGCGCCGGTGTCTTGCAGAGGGTTTTACTGCTTTGCAGTAAAGCCCCTGCATTCGGCAACAGGCCCTCGGTGATCGCATTCAAACTCAGACTCGTTCCCGCGAGAGCTTTTTCCCACCACGCGGATTCTGGGTCGGTGAGCACATCCATGTCCATCGCCTCGCCCACTCCGGGGACGAGCCCTGCACCCATCAGGGCGACAGCCTTGTAGCGCGCAGGGTAATACCCGATGTCAGGTGGCCGGGCGGTTGGCTGGCCGTTCGGTGCGGTGTAGTAGATCAAGACCTCGTGCCCCCAGGGATCGATCTTGTTGACCGGATCGTTCCCGGCGAACTGGTAGAGGTTGATGCCGCCGGCTTCGCCGATGGGATCGAGCGTGAGCCAGCGTTGCAGGACCGGGTCGTAAAAGCCGGACGCGGTTTGCGCAGCCAGCGTGGTCAGCACGCACAGCCCGCTGATGAGTTTGCGGATGGTTGTTTTCATGATTCTCCTTGGGTGATGAGTTGCGGTTTCGCAGCTCCAATCGGGATCGGGTTTCCTTGACCTCCTCCATGGCGGCGAGATTAATTTCTCGCCCCGAATTCGCAAGTAGAATTTTTTCGAGAGAGGCGCCCTCTGGGCCCTCTGTGAAGGCCGGCGGGCAGGCTGCCCGCGCTCCTTTTCATGGGACTCTTGAAGCACCGCGGTTTTCGGATGTTTTCGATTGCTATCACGCGCTCCGACGTGTTCTCTTTCGGTCGTGCGAGGGAATTACCCGTTGGTCAGAGCCAAGCTGCCGATCCTTTTGGGGACGGCGACTCATTTTGTTGGGTCGTTCTGAGGCCAACGTGATATTCTATGCGTGGACCACTGCCCATCGTTGCGACGCTTTATGCATGCGGAGTGCTTGTGGCGCACTGGGTCGAATTTCCGCTGTCCGCGGTGTTCGGCGTCGCCTTTGTCTTTTCGATTACCGCGCTCGTTTGGAGTTCACGGAGAAAGATTCTGCTTTGGCCGCTCATCCCGTTGATCGGTTGCGCAAATCTGACAAGCCGAAACGCCATTCTTTCTCCTCACGACCTCCGGACGTTGCTGGGCGAAACCGCCGAAATCGCCACCCTTCGCGGCGCCCTGTCCGAAAAGCCTGTCCAGCGCGTGTATGAGCGCGATCAGGAAATCCATTGGCGAACGATGGCGCGCGTCGAAGTCACAGAGATTTTGCGTTATCGCGCTCGCGACTGGCAGCCAGCTTCTGGCCGGGTGGCGGTGACGACTCCCGGCGTGCTCGGCCCGGAATTCTTCGCCGGAAAGTCCGTGGAAATTTCCGGCGCGCTGCAACTTCCCCCGAATGCCGCAGCCGATGGCCTTTTCGATTACCGCGCTTATCTGAGAACCCTCGGCATCTATTATCAATTGACCGTGGAAAGCCCGGAGGATTGGGCGCTGCGCAGCGGAGGCAAATCGCCGTCCACCACCCCAATGTCCGAGCGCTTCTTGCGTTGGGCTCAAGCCACGCTGGCCCGAGGGTTGATTGTCGAAGACGAATCCTTGCGGCTGCTCTGGGCGATGGCGCTGGGTTGGAAAACCGGTTTGACCGGAGAAGTCTCGGAGCCGTTCATGCAAACCGGCACGCTGCACATCTTCGCGATCAGCGGCCTGCACATTGCCTTGATTGCGGGAATTCTCGTGAGCGTTTTGAGAGTGATGCGCCTGCCTCGCCCGGTGTGCGGTCTCCTGGCCGTGCCGCTGCTCTGGTTCTACACCGCAGCCACCGGCTGGCAGGCGTCGGCCATCCGCTCCACCATCATGATGAACGTGATCATCGGCGGCTGGGCGTTGCAGCGGCCCAGCGACCTGGTGAATTCGCTCGCCGCGGCGGGTCTCATTATCCTGGTCTGGGATCCGTCTCAACTGTTTCAGGCCGGCTTTCAGCTCTCGTTTTTTGTGGTGCTGAGCATTGGACTGCTTTTGCCGTCACTCGAACAAGTGCGACAGCGATTGCTGCAGACGGACCCATTCCTGCCCGCCGAATTGCGCCCGCAATGGCGGCGCTGGCTGGACGGTCCGCTGCATTGGCTGACCACCAGCGCAGCCACGTCGCTGGCCGCCTGGCTCGGCTCGTTGCCGCTCATCGCTTACTACTTTTATCTCGTTACACCGGTCAGTTTGCTGGCGAATCTCGCGATCGTTCCGCTCAGCGGACTCGCGCTCATGTGCAATCTGGGCAGTTTGGTGTGCGGCGACTGGCTTCCGTGGCTGACGGAACTTTTCAATCACAGCGCGTGGTTCTGGATGAAAGGAATGGTGGCCATCAGCCACTGGACGGCGGAATTGCCCGGGGCTTACTTCTACGTCCGACCCCCTTCGCTGCCGGGATTCGTAGTTTACTATGCGGCGCTCGGCCTTTGCTGTTCGGGCTGGGTGTTCGCTCCGCAGCGGCGAAAATGGGCGGCGGCCACGGCGGTGATTGTGATCGGAATTTGGCTCACCCAGCGCGCATACGCCGATCGCCTCGCCCGACTGACCATTCTTCCTTTGGGCGGGAGCGGCATTCATTGCGATGCGCCGGGGAAGAAGAATGATCTGTTGATCGATCCGGGGAGCCGCGCCGCCGCTGAATTCACCGTCCGACCTTTTCTCCGGTCCCAGGGCGTCAAACAACTGGCCAACGTCCTTCTTACGCACGGTGACATCAATCACGTCGGCGGCTGGCCCTATTTGAAAGAACAGTTCTCGCCCGCGCTCGTGGCGGTCAGTCCTGCGCGATTCCGATCCGGGGCTTATCGAAATGTGATGAGTGATTTGGAAGACTCGAAGGTAGCCTGCCGCCAACTCCGCCGCGGCGATCAGTTCGCGGGCTGGAGCGTATTGCACCCGGACGCCGGCGACCATTTCGCCCAAGCCGACGATAATGCGGTCGTGCTGCTCGGCGAGTTTTGCGGAACGCGAGTCCTTTTGCTCTCCGACCTGGGACGTCTGGGGCAGCGTGCGCTGGTGGAGCGCCAGACGAACTTGCAGGCCGATATCCTCGTGACGGGACTTCCAGCTCAAGGCGAACCGGTCACCGCGGCTTTGGTCGAAGCGATCCGCCCTCGGCTGATCATCGTCGCCAGCGCGGAGGCTCCGTCTTCCGCGCGCGTAAGCTGGAAACTCCGGGCGCGCCTGGCGCGCACGCGGGTTCCAGTTCTGTACACGGGCGATGTCGGCGCCGTCACCCTGGAGTTCACGTCGGCGGGGTGTGAAGTTCGTTCCGGAAAAAGTGGCGCTGCAGAGACCTTGCGACTTGCGCGCCGCGCGCCGGGGCCTTGAACCCGGGAAAGGGAGTTCAACCGCAGATGAACGCGGATAAATAAACGCAGATTTTAGTGGTTAACACGACATTGGTGATCCAGGCGCCATAAATCCATTCGTCATAATAAAACCCCTGAGGGGCGCCAAAGACATTGTGAAACTCCAGGAGGCGCAGCCTTTGCTTGATTATGTGCCTCAGGGTTTGCAGACGCGTCAGCGGCAACTCATACGCAACGGCCGGTCGCCAGGTGCAGTCGAATGGAGGACGCGGCAGCGCCATCAGGGCAGATTTTCCCAGCGCGAGGGACCGGTAAGTGAACCAGTCTGGAGCGGGAAGTCCAAAGGCCATGCCTTTGTATCCGTCCAGGAGTTTGGACATTGAGGGTGGCCTGTCCGATGGCAACCCTTGTGGCCGGCGAGGGCGCCGACCACGGCACGCGAGGCGCGTGCGCTCCCCACCGAAGCTGAATAGACACGGCTCAGGGAGGTTCGACAAAGTTTGGGACGAAGTCTCACTTGGAAAGGCGTCCCATCCGGGAGGCCGGCGCTTTGATTTCGTGGTATCGGTTGATGGCCGGACTATCAATCTTTGTCTTTTCTCCAGCCGGCCAGACTACCTCGACGCTGCGCACAGCCGAGTCCGCGCCCAGACCGAAGTGAGCCGTGTTCGCATGCTGCGAGCGATAGGAATCGCCGGTAACCAGGTGGCGAACTTGCGCTCCGCTCGCCGTCGTAAGGATCACCTTGGCGCCCACGGGCGAAAATCCAGATCCGGATTCGCGGAGCCGAAATCCGATCCAATGGCCCGGCTTCTCCGTGAAGTTTGGAAAAATGTGCAAGGCTTGCCGAATCTCCGGCCACGTTTGAAACGCGACCACGAGCAAGTCGAGCTTGCCGTCGCCGTCCAGATCGTCGCTCACGACGTTCCGGCAATCCTCCTCCAGAGACACGCCCAGGAGGTGAGCGGCTTCGAGAAACGATTTCCCGGCCTCGTTGAGATAGAGGCGATTCTTTTCAAACCCGCCGTAGGAAAGTCCGGCGCCCTGGTAGCGCATTCGGACCGACTGGAAATAGCGTTCGAGCGCCGGATCGTTCTTCGAGCCGCCCAGATAAATATCGTGCTGCCAGAACTCCGGCTCGTAGTCCCTGGCGGAGCGCCCGCTGATGTGGCCGTTTGCGACGTAAAGATCCAGATCGCCGTCGTTGTCAAAGTCGCCGCTTGTCCCCCCCCAGGACCAGCCCGACCGCGCAACCAGGCCGCTCAGGTGCGTTTGCTGGAAAACTCCGTCGCGCCAGAAATAGAGCCGATTGCCCTGCGCCATCTTGGGCCGCATCCGCGCGTGCTCCGGGAATTCAGGCGCGCCGGCCTGGAGCGCGTCGAGCCGATCCGCGACGAACGAGTTCATGCCGATGACAAAAAAATCCAAATGCCCGTCGCGGTCAAAATCGCCGAACGTATGTGCCATGCCGAAGGCGCGCGCCTCATCCAGCACGCGGGAGGTCGCCTCAGTGAAGTTTCCATTCCCGTCGTTGAAATAGACATCGGTGCCGGCAAAATCGCTGACGACTACGAGATCCAGATCCCGGTCGTCATCGAGATCGACCAACGAGCTGCTGTAGGTGCGGCGAAAGCGTTTGGCGGCCAGGCCCGCCTGTGCGGTCCGATCCGCGAAGTTTCCGCGCCCGTCGTTCACGAGCAGAAACGAGGGCCAGCCATCGTTGGCGTCGTAATAAGGCGTCGGCACCTGTCCGCTCTGGTACGGCACCTTGTATTGCGCGAGCCAGACGTCGAGATCGCCGTCGCGATCGATGTCTCCGGCGGTCATCACAATTGGATTCGCCAACTCCTGAGCTGTGAATCGAAGCCGTTTTGGAGGCTTGAGAAATCGGCCTTTTTCATCTCCGGCAAATAAGGCCAGCCCTTGGGGATCGGCCGCGAGAAGGTCCGCCAACCCGTCGGCGTCGAAGTCGGCCAGAAGAAACGCGTTCATTGCGGGCAGGGGAAATGAGAGAAACCGGTCCGGCGTGAACACGCCTTGTCCTCGGTTCCAGAAAATCCGGTTTCGCGGAGCCACGATGATCTCGGACAAGCCGTCTCCATCCAAATCGTAAAGCTGCAGACTAGGTTCGAGCGAACTCGGCTCAGCTTTTTCCGGCGTCAGATCCGCAGCGACGACGTGATGAAAGGGCAGTTGCCTCGTGCGCGACAAAACCTCCAGTTGGGTCACGTCGATCAACTCGGGAAACGGCTCGCCACCGGTCTTCCTGGATTTGCGCCATTCGACGCGAAGGTTTCCCCGCGCCACGCAGCGTTGGCTGGCGTTCGATCTGGCGGCGTGCAGCGTCATGAAGATGAGCGATTCCGAAACGCCCTGGCTGTTCACGGCGAAGCGCTTGTGCCGCCATTCCGACTGCTCCAGCCGCCAGCCTTGCTGTTTGAGACTCGCGACCCACTCCCGCCACTTGTGAGGTTCCAATCGTTGAATGGGATCGCCCAGGCGTTGAACCGCAATGCCATGTTCGCGCGGATCAGCCGGGCCGAGAGTTCCAAGCCGAAGCTCGCCAAACGCAAAATTGGTCAGCACCACGCCGGCATCCTCGGCGCTTCGAAGATCGTCCCAGAGTTTGATGAAAACGGCTTCGTGGCGCTGCGCCGTGAGTTCATCGGCCCAGACCGTTTGATCCAGGTGCAGCCGGCGAGCCTCGATCTTCCGGAGACCATCAGCCAGTGGCTCGTCAACTGCGGGCGCGGCAGAGGGTGTGTTTGAGTCAAAAACCGAATCTTGACTCAGCCTTTTCTCGGACAACCTCGCGGATTGGAAGAACCAAAAGCCGAGTGCAGCCAGCAGCAAGAGGCAAACGACAATGATGCTCGCTCGTTTGGACATGATCTCGGAGGCGATTGCCTGGCCACGCTATCAATGCGCGGTGAAGGTGTCGATGCGGCACGCATGGGTGTAGCGTTGGTACCAACGCTAAACACGTACCGCAGGTTGATGGGCAGAACTGCCGGCTCTTGCGAGGCGGATTTTGACGCACGGAACATCACCTGTCATTTGATCCGAATGCACGCACTAAGGTTTTCCGCCCTTCTGCTGTTCTTTGCCTTGTTCGGTTTATCCACAATCGCTGCGCCTGACATGGCATTCCCAGGCCGCCAGTGGGAAGAAGCCACTCCGGCTTCACAGGGCGTGGCCCCGGATAAATTGACTTCGGCAGTCCAATTCCTGGAACGCCACGCCGGCAGCGATGGCGTCAAAGAAGTCGTCATTGTCCGCCACGGACGCCTGATCTGGAAAGGCACGGATATCGACATGGCTTCAACTGGTGGCGAAACGGGGTGAAAGCCGACGGCAAGTGGCTTTGGCCCGGAGCGCCGGCCGGGGTTTTCGCCGCGGCCGGACACAATAACAATCGGCTGTTTGTCATTCCGGAATGGCGCATGGTCGTGGTGCGTTTGGGACTCGATCAGGCCGAGCGCAAGATCACGGATGAAACGTACGGCGAGTTTCTTCGGTTGATCGGAAAAGCCGCAGTCGGGCGTTGATCTCATCGCGCGGATCACAGCGCCGTGCCCGGCAACCACGGTTCGGCTGTCTCCAACTTCAGAAGATTCGTGGTCGTGACGCGCGCGATTTCGGTCATCGCTTCGTGCGTGAAAAAAGCCTGATGCGCCGTGATCAAAACGTTGGGGAAACTGAGCAGCCGCGGTAGCAAATCGTCCAGGAGCACTTGATCCGAGAGGTCCTCGAAGAAAATGCCTTCCTCCTCTTCGTACACGTCGAGCGCGATCCCGCCCACGGCGCCCCGCTTCAAGGCCGCGATCAATGCGCGCGTATCGATCAGCTTGCCGCGGCTGGTGTTGAGGACGATCACGCCGCGTTTCATGCGCCCAAAGGCCTCGGCGTTCAACAGGTGATGCGTCTCCGTGAGTAGCGGAAGGTGAAGTGAAATAATGTCGCTTTGAGCCAGCAAAGCCTGCCAGTCGAGATAAGTTACATTCTGCTGCGCCGCCCAGTCCTGCGACGGCGCCGGGTCGTAGGCCACCACCTGGGCGCCGAAGCCGCGAAAGATTTGCGCGGTGATCCGGCCGATCTTGCCAGTCCCGACGACGCCGACAGTTTTGCCGTGGATTTCAAATCCGATGAGCGAGTTGAGGGCGAAATTGTGTTCGCGCACGCGATTGTAAGCCCGATGGATCTTCCGGCTGAGTGCCAGAAGCAAGGCGATGGTGTGCTCGGCGACCGCGTGCGGGGAATAAGCCGGCACGCGCACGACCGCCAGATTGAGAGCGCGCGCGGCCGCCAGGTCCACATTGTTGTGGCCGGCGCAGCGCAACGCCAGCAAACGGATGCCCAGTTTGGAGAGGGTCGCCAGGCAGGAGCGATCGGCGACGTCATGCACGAAAACGCAGACGGCTTGCGCGCCTTTGGCAGCGACGGCGGTGTCCGCGCTGAGCCGGAATTCATGGAAACGCCACTTGATGTGATGCGTGGCCGCGGTCAGATACTGGCGGTCGTACGGCTTGGTGTCGTAAACAGCGGTTTCAAGCATAAGGAATCCCTTCAGTTAAGGTGGGGCGAGGCTCCAGCCGAGCCTTTCCCTGATGGCATTGGCTTGGCGGGAGTCTCGCTCCACCGCAGTAAACTGAGGCATGGCCGCATACTGAAATAAGAAACATTCGCAATTTCAGCCCCCTCCGCTAGAGTAGGCAGGGTGTTGATGGGAACGCCCCAGGGCCATTGACAAAGTAGCGCAGAATTGAATTCTGCTGTATCGCGGATTTGCAATCCGCATGGTCACGGCGGGTGGAGTGCGCTTGGCTCTCCCGACCCCCTGCCGAATGCGATTCGGCGATACAGCAGATTGAAAATCTGCGCTACTTTGTCGGCAGCCGTAGCCGAGAACGCATCAGAATGCAACAACCATTCGACTCCATTTACTCCCACGGCTTCATTCGCGCCGCGGTGTGCATCCCGGCGGTGCGGGTCGCGGACCCCGTGTTCAATCTCGAACGCACGCTGCAACTGGCGCAGACGGCGTCAGAGGCCCGCGCCGCGCTCGCGTTGTTCCCTGAACTGGGCCTTTCCGCGTATTCGAATGAGGACCTGTTTCAGCAGGACGCGTTGCTGGAAGCAACGAAAGATGCGATTCTCTCCCTGGTCAAGGCCAGCGAAACGCTCGCGTGCGTGCTCATCGTGGGCGCGCCGCTCCGGTTCGACGCCAGGTTGTTCAATTGCGCCGTCGTGATCCACCGGGGGCACTTGCTGGGATTCGTGCCCAAAACTTACCTGCCGAATTACCGGGAGTTCTACGAGAAACGGCAGTTTGCGTCCGCGCGCGAAGCCATCGGAGGGGAAGTACTTTTTCAAGGAAGGAAATTCCCTTTTGGAAACGACCTCATTTTCGAGGCTGCAAACCTTGAGGGCTTCAAACTGCACGTCGAAATCTGCGAAGACGTGTGGACGCCGATTCCGCCCAGCACCTACGCGGCGCTGGCGGGCGCGACCGTGCTGGCGAATCTCTCGGCGAGCAACATCACGATCGGCAAAGCGGAATATCGGCGGAGCTTGTGCGCCTCGCAGTCAGCGCGGTGCATTGCCGCTTATCTGTATTCCGCAGCGGGTCCGGGCGAGTCCACGACGGATCTGGCGTGGGACGGCCAAGCGCTGATTTGCGAGAACAACGAAGTGCTGGCGGAGTCTGAGCGATTTTCGGACAAGGAGCGGATCATCACGGCGGACGTCGATCTGGAGCGGCTGATCCAGGAGCGGATGCGGACTTCGAGTTTCAACGATTCCGTCCATGATTGCCGCGAACGAATTCAAGCCATGCGGCGTGTTCTATTCTCCTTCCAGGTGCCGCACGGGAAGACTGAATTGACGCGAACCGTGGCGCGATTCCCGTACGTTTCAAGCGATCCGCGCGTGCGGGACCAGCGCTGTTATGAAGCCTATAATATTCAGGTCCACAGCCTGGTCAAACGCCTTTCGGCGACCGGATTGAAGCGCGTGGTCATCGGTGTCTCGGGAGGGCTGGATTCGACGCAAGCGTTGATCGTCGCGGCCAAGACCATGGATCGGCTGGGATTGCCGCGCGATCAGATCCTGGCATTCACGATGCCCGGTTTTGCCACGAGTGATCTCACGTTGAAGAACGCGCGCCGGCTCATGGCCGCGCTGAAGGTCAAGGCGGGCGAAATCGACATCAAGCCGGCGTGTTTGCAGATGTTCCGCGACATCGGGCATCCGTATGCGGAAAGCAAGCCGGTGTATGACGTGACGTTCGAGAACGTGCAGGCGGGCGAACGCACTTCGCATCTGTTCCGCCTGGCGAACCTGCACCACGCGCTCGTGCTGGGCACGGGCGATCTGAGCGAACTGGCGCTGGGCTGGATGACCTATGGCGTGGGTGATCACATGTCACATTACAACGTGAACGTGTCCGTCCCGAAGACGCTCATTCAGCACTTGATCCGCTGGGTGATCTCGACCGGCCAGTTCGACGCGGAGACGCACGCGGTGCTGCAGTCGATTCTGGAGACGGAGATTTCGCCCGAACTCGTCCCGCACCACGGCGGCGATTCCAGCAAGCCGGCGCAGAAGACCGCGGAAACGATCGGGCCGTACGAATTGCAGGACTTCAACCTCTACTACATTTCCCGGTTCGGATTTCGTCCGAGCAAAGTGGCGTTCCTGTGCCATCATGCCTGGGGAGACAAGAGCCGCGGCGGGTGGCCGGACCTGGTGCCCTTGGAGAAAAGGCAAGCGTATGGCCTGCCCACCATCAAGCGGTGGCTCGAAGTGTTTCTCCACCGATTTTTCCAGGTCAGCCAGTTCAAGCGCTCCGCCATTCCGAATGGCCCCAAAGTCGGTTCCGGCGGCTCGCTTTCGCCGCGGGGTGATTGGCGCGCGCCGAGCGATTCGGAATCGAAAGTCTGGCTGCAGGAACTCCGAGAAAACGTTCCCGATTGAGATCGTGTCCGGAGGTTCACGCGTGGCTTCCTTGCCGGAGGTCTGGCCGGGCCGCGGAAGATGAAGTGCATGACCACTAAGGCCCCGCAGGCCGATTTGATCTCTGGCCAGGCATGAACCCGATTCGCATCCTTCTCGCGGACGACCACACGCTCGTTCGCGCCGGCCTCCGATCTTTGTTAGAAAGAATGCCGGATGTGGTTGTCATCGCCGAAGCTGCCGACGGAAGAGAAGTTCTCGCGCTGGTGCGGTCCGGTCGCCCCAACATCGTGCTGATGGACATTGGCATGCCCGTCATGAACGGACTGGAAGCGACGACGCGCGTGTTGGGAGAATTCCCGGATGCGCGGGTGATCATTCTCTCGATGCACATGAACGAGGAGTATGTGCTGCAAGCGATGCGGGCGGGCGCATCCGGATATCTTCTCAAGAAAGCCGCGACCGCCGAGTTGGAAACCGCGATTCGCGCCGTCGCCAGCGGGACGACGTATTTGAGCCCGGCGCTGGCCAAACGAGCCACGGAACACCTTCAGGAAAAGGGTTCTGATTTGAAATTCCCCCTTGAATACCTCACGCCGCGCCAGCGTGAAATCCTTCAGTTGATTGCCGAAGGCAGGAATACCAAGGAAATTGCCGCGTTGACCCGTTTGAGCGCGAAGACCGTCGAATTTCATCGAGCCCAGTTGATGGATCGCCTCGACATTCATGATGTGCCTGGGTTGGTGCGCTACGCCATTCGGGCTGGCATCCTCCCCCTGGAAGCACCGGACCGCAGTTGAGGCCTAGGGGGGCCTCGCTCCTTTGAGTGGTTCGCGTCAGCCGCGAGCGCAGCCTCCCTCCAACCTCGGTAGGGACGGATTTCACTCCGTCCCTGACCAATCCTTGAGGCGTCTCTTGAAGGGAGAGATGGACCACGGAAAACCAGGAGCCTCCGTTGGCCCATCGTCTCTTCCCGGGCGGCGGTCTGCCTCAGGGCTTGATTGGGGACGGAGTGGAATCCGTCCCTACCACGCTAAACACGTGCCTGCGGAGAGGGCCATGGAGGGGGAACGGAAGCAGACCACAGCCAATTGGCTCCTCAGGATTCGAGTGTTATCAGCCACCGAAAGCAGCGAGGACCCACTCAGAGCGCGCGTTCCCAACAGATGGGGTTCTTGCCTACCCAGGAATTGCCTAGTGGCAAGGCGGACGGCTTCAAGGCAGGATAAGCACAGGTTTGCTGGAGTGAAGGTTGGGCGAACAAGGTTTTACCCGGTGCGCGGAAAAAATTATTCGACATGCCGGCCCGGGGGATTGTATAAGTTCATTGAAGATTTGATTCGGGTGACAGCACGTTTCTTCAGCAGGGTTCTCCACCCTCACCTCCTTGGCGTCTGTTGCCCGAATCTTCTTTTTTCAGGAGGTCAGTAGGACTTTTCAGAAGTTCGTCCGCTGCGATAGCTGATCCAACGAATATCCGCGTCGCCGGCTTTTGCGGGCGCATCGACGGAGGTGTTCAATTTCACTTTCTGCGCCCGGGGCTGCTTCAGCGACCCGACCCACTTGTGAATCTCCGAATGGCCGTCCGCAAATGCGAACCCAGACGCGCCATTGTGATAGGTGGCGGGTTGATCGATCCAACTGCTCACGCGCGGGTTGAAAAAGCCCGCGTCGTTGATGCTGTCGGGATGTTCGTCCAGGTAAACCCAGGTCTCGGAGGGGCCCGGAAACACGAATTCCGAAGTCTTTCGAATGTGCTTGTAAAGGGACTCCCAGGGCCCGGTTTCGGCGTTGCCGTCTCCAATGCCGATGTTTCCGGAAATGCTCCGGACGCGCTGCGTCCAGCCTCGATTCCGCTGTGAAGGAGCCAAATAGATATCTGACGGACATTTGAAAATGTTCTTTGTGTTGCCGAAGTATTTGGCGAGCTTGGAATACTTCTCATCGATGAGGTAGAGCAGGTTGGTGTTGTCCTGTGACGTATCCCAGGTCAGCCAGCCGATCACCCAGGGAGCATTCTTCGGATCATTGGCGAAGGAGAGCGTGCTGCCTCCGTGAAAGCTCATGACAATTCGATCGTGTTCATGCACATGATTCCCTGGGCTTTGGTCTTGGCTTTGGCCAGAGCGGGCAGAAGCATTCCCGCCAGAATGGCAATGATCGCGATGACGACCAGCAATTCAATGAGCGTGAATCCGCCGCGACGCGGATGGAATCCTGAGGGCGTGGGAGGATTGAGTGAGGACAGTTTGTTCATGGGGGTTCCTGACTTGGTTTTGCTGCAAGTGAGCGGATTTCGAGAAGCAGGCCGGAGGATTCGAGAAAGCGCTGAATTCCGGAGATTGAAGCGAGGTGTCTCTGGGCGCTTCAAGGCTTCACTCCGGTCGCCACATTGGGGGGAGCTTGAAGGTCTTTGGCCGCCGGATCGATCGCGCGCAATGTATTCAAGGCTTGTTGAACAACGGCCGGATCGCGATCGCTCATCAATGCTTTCACAGCCGGGATCGCGGCTTTGGCGCCTTCACCGATTTCGTAGAGAGCGTAAGCAGCGAGCCGGCGAACTTCTGCGTCCTGGTCCTTCAGGAGCGGAATAAGATCCGGCACAGCGGAAGCCGCGTTCGGACCGGCTTTGGCCAGTTCGATGCAGGCGTTAATTCGGGTGTCCTTGTCCGGGCTCTTCAATCCAGCAGTTTGCGCTGAGACATTGACCGTTTCTTTTTTGGCGCAACCCGATCCAAGGCACGTGATGAGGATTGTGAAAACGACGAGGAAAACTGCAGAATGGGGCTTGTTCATGCGCGGAACTCTAGGAGCCGTTCCCCCAGCCATCAAGCCAAAATCCTCCGCGAGGATGATGCGAGAAACGGAGATGCGCGTGATGACGGCTACTTTTGCCCGGCGCCTTCGCGAAGATCGAAGTGTCGGCCTGCCGCAAAAGGGCCAAACGTTTCCTCGCCTCCATAAGGCCAGCGCACGGTCACGCGATCAACGCTGGAGACAGGGCCGAGGCCGATGTGGACGCGCGGATCATGACTCGAACAGTAACTCTGGTTGGGCTGAACGTGACGCCAGAAGGTCTTGCCTCCCGCCTCAACCCTCAGACTCGCGTTGACCGCATGGCTGGCCTTGCGGTTCAGCACCCTGAACGAGATCCAGTTTCCGCGTTTGGCCGCGACATTCCGCAACAAGTGCACCGGGCCATCGCGGTTGATCACGGCGAGGTCGATATCGCCGTCGTTATCCAGATCGCCCCACGCCACACCCCGGCTGGTCGCGAGCAAGGGCTGGCCAACGCCGCCGCGCGGCATAACCTCCTCAAATTCGCCCTTCCCCAGCCCGCGCACCAACATGTTTGGCTCGGCGTAGGGGTCTTGGGAATCAAGCTGCCGCTGGCCGTATTTGACCCGGCCATTCGCAAAGTAGCCGTCCAGTTGTCCGTCATGATCGAAATCGGCGAAGACCACGCCGAAGCCTGTGTAAGCGAAGCTCGCTGCGGCGGGTCCCTTGGGATTGTGCGTGTCCGTGAAATAGCCGTTCCGGTTCACGAACACGCCGTTGCCTTCACCAACCAGGTGCGTCACGTACAAATCCAGCCAGCCGTCCTGATCGAGATCGACGCTCGCCACTCCCATGCCGGCCCTGGGAGTGCCGTAAGCGTTCACCGCGCAACCGCGGATCATCGCCTGGTCCGCAAATTTGCCGTGGCCCTGGTTCATCCAGAGCTGATTGGGCATGGCATCGTTCGCCACAAACATATCGAGGCGACCGTCACCGTCGAAGTCCGCGCAAACCACGCCGAGGCCATTTCCGTATGCTTCAGCCAGCCCCGCGGATCGCGTGACGTTCTCGAATGTGCCGTCACCTTTGTTGTGGTAGAGCGTGTCCATCGCCGCAGCTTTGTAATTCATGGGTGAACAGTAATCCCGCAGCCCGCCCTGCGAAAAACATTCGAGTTCCTTTTCCGGCGACCAATGAATGTAATTCGCGACCACGAGATCAAGATGGCCGTCGCCGTCGTAATCGAAGAAGGCGGCGCTGGTGCCCCAGGATTCGTCCTTGAGGCCGGCTTCGCGGGTGACATCGGAAAACGTCCCATCGCCGTTGTTTCGATAGAGCAGATCCTGGCCAAGATTGGTGACATAGATGTCCAGGTCACCGTCCCCGTCGTAATCCGCGCAAGCGCAGCCCATGCCGTATTCGCCGTGACCCCCAACGCCGGCCCGATTCGTTACGTCCTCGAATTTCCACTGGCCCAGATTCCGGTAGAGTTTGTGGCCGGGCCGGTGGGTGGCCAACGGGTTCAAGGAGCCGGAATTCACGCAAAAGATGTCGAGCAGACCATCTCCGTCGAAATCGAGAAGACCAACTCCGCCCCCCATCATCTCCGGAATCCAGAAACGGCCGAAAGCGCCGGACGAATGTTTGAAATCCACATGAGCCTGTGCGACGACTTCCTCAAACCAAAGGTCGGATGTCTCCACAACCCGCTTGGCCGGAAGACTCGGATTGGCCGGCGGCGGCGCTTTCGAACAACCTATCGCCACAGCGCAAACCAAGAACCCCGTCAACACAAGAAGCGTTCTTCCCATGAACCGCCTCTTCGGACCGCGGCCTTCAGGCCGCTTCAATGCCGAACTCCAGACCGGGGCCGGAAGCAGCCTAAAGGCTGCGGTCCGCGCAGTTTTCAGTTCATTGACGGTGAGCATGGTCCTGAGACCAAAGAAAATGCCCCTGAACCGTCACTTCGGACTGCGGCCTTTAGACCGCCTCAACGCTCGACTGCGGAGAGTGCGTGGAAGCAGCCTAAAGGCTGCGGTCCGCATGGTCTTCGGTTCAAGGCTCGTGCGCAGTTCCGTGAGGGACAGCAAAGTTCCCAGGGAACGCGTCCCTACCCGTTCATGAGACGCGCGCACGACTTCGAAGCCGTGGAAACTCCCCATGAATCGGAGCGCCGAACTCCACTTCGGCGCGAAGATTTGGCGTCGCCGAAACGCGCCGGGTCGGAGACCGGCGCTCCGGACGCTCGGTTCAAAGGCCGATCCGAACGTACTCCAAGCCGGTCGAGCGCCTCGCCGGGACGGATTCGCCCTACCGTCGAGATCGGAGTTTCTGTATGCGGTTCTCAAGGATAACCAGGCCGGGTTCGCGCGGTGCAAGCCGGCGAATCATGGCGGCGGCCGCTTCGGCTTCGGCTGCATCCCCGCGCTCGATTGCCCATTCCGCGTGGCGCACGTGCGCCTTCAAGAGCATGCGATTCAGTTGAATCGCTTTCTTGTAGTGCGCCAGCGCTTCGTCAGGCCGATTCAGATTTCGCCATTTCACATCGCCCAATTCGATTTGAATCTCAGCATTTTTGGGATCGCAGCGCAACGCCGTCTCCAACGCTTCAACGGCCTCCGCGTCGCGTTCCATGGCGAGCAAAGCGTTCGCTCTGGCAACGTGAGCCTGCGCAGTAGTTGGGGACAATTCAACGGCGCGCTCCGCGCAAGCCAAGGCATCCTGATGCGATCCCAGCAACTGATTCGCGAACGAAAGCGTGATGTGCGCCGGTAAATACTTGCTGTCGCTCTGGAGCAGTTTGAGGAGCAGTGGCCGCGCTTTCTGGGGTTGGCCGGAACGGTTCAGGGCGATCGCGAGATTGTTTAGGACCATGGCGTTTGTGGGGTGAAACCGCATGGCTTCCTCAAGGATTCTCACCGACTCATCCGGTTGTCCCGCTTGAGCGGCTTCCTCCGCTTTCACCAGTTGATCCTGAAGCAACTTCATGTGTTCCGGCGCCCGCTCGAACCAAGCATCCGGCATCGGATAAGAGACCGCATTCAGGCCCAGACTGAGCTCGATCTCCGCTTCCGCGATGCGCCCGGTTTCCCGCAAGGCCGTGCCTAGCAAATGATGGGCCCGGGCGGCGCTCCAATCCAGTTGCACCGCCTGTTCGAGCCATTTCACGGCCTGGCTGAACTCTCCTCGGCGCAAATGGACGTCGCCGATTCCCGCGTACCCTCGCCATTCCTTCGGTGCCAACTCCGCCAGGCGCTGAAATGCTTTTTCGGAGTTATCCAGGTCGCCTGCTTTCAGCAGAGCCTCACCCAGCCGATAATAGCCCTGGGCGAAGCCGGGAAAACGCCGGGTGACTTCGCGAAAGATCTGCAAGGCTTGATCCGCTTCGGCCAGTTCCTGATGCGAGATTCCCACATACAAATGCGCCAGCGGTTCCTTCGGATTGAGATGGACCACGTTGGAGAAAGCCAGACGCGCCTCCGTCCAGAGCGAGTTCGCCGCATAAACAATCCCCAAAGTCGCGTGCCGATTCCAATCCCGAGGCGCGCTGCGCACCCACTTCAATGTTTCTTCGACGTAGGCGCGCGCTTGAGGATCCAGCTTATCCAATTGCTGGGGGACAGGCGGCTCAGGAGCTTGAAGAATCCACCGGGAGGCGATCGCAGCCAGCAGTCCTGCGGAGACCGCGCAAAGGCACACCGCCAGAAATCGACGCTTGAAGGACTGCCGGGACGCGTCCATTGCACCCTGGCCGGGTCCGTCCGCGTCAACTTGCAGTCCGTGCGTCCTGATCCGTTGCGGCTTAATCCTCACAACGTCGGCTGATCGGGGAAAGCTTCCCTAGTCAGATTACCATGCTCTCGCCCCATGAACCTGGTAGCAGGGGCGAGTCCGTCCCGGCGAGCCGCTCGACGCGCTCGGAACACGTCCGACAGGCTTGCTGGGGACAGGCTCGCCCTACCGGGTTCATGGGAAGTTTCCACGGCCAAAAAGCCGTGCACACGGTCCTTGAACCCACAACCGTGCGGACCGCAGCCTTCAGGCTGCTTCCGCGCACCGTCCGGAGTCGAGCGCTGAAGCGGCCTAAAGGCCACGATCCAGAGGGAACGGTTCATGGGAAGACGGTTCATGGGAAGGAAAACA
>Ga0194121_10001672_pt1 | contig 36843 bp, 32 predicted proteins | sample TA2MahCa50mmetaG_FD_148609 | JGI IMG/M metagenome (GOLD analysis project Ga0194121, IMG submission 148609) | Freshwater microbial communities from Lake Tanganyika, Tanzania - TA2015020 Mahale Deep Cast 50m | ecosystem: Environmental > Aquatic > Freshwater > Lake | place: Tanzania: Lake...
GTCAGGTGGCGGATGTCGTGCGTGATGCCGCCGGGAATCGCGCGGCGCGCCCGCTCGTAGAGCGCCGCGGCTTTCGGATGACGCGCGCGGTAGGTCTCGAGGATCGTCATGGCGGGGATGATACCCCGCCCGACGACTACGCGCCCTCGAACAACACCGCCTGGTGCGGGGCGAGACGCACGACCTGGCCCGGGCCGCCGAAGCGCGTCTCCGCGCTGTCGAGGATGACGCGTCCGCGGAGATCGGGCGCGGCCTGGCGCGTGTCGCTCAGATTGGCCACGAGCGTGACGCCCGCGCCGTCCGGCGTCGAGCGCTGGAGCGTGAGCACCTGACCGCCCGGATCGAGCGTCGCGCGCGCGCGGTCCTTGTGTGCGGCGCCGAGCGCCGGATGCTCGGTCCGCAGCGCGAGCCAGCGCCGGTAGTACTCGCGCAGCTCGCGATGGCGTGGCGCCGTGGCGAGCGCGTGGTTGAGACGCGAGCGCAGGAACGTGGCGGGCGCGCCGGGATCGGGCAAGGCGCCCTCCCACGCGAACTTCTCGAACTCCGCCGCGCGGCCCCGCCGCACCGCCTCCATCAGACCGGGATCGAGGAACGAGGTGAAGAACTGGAACGGCGACGTCTCGCCGTACTCCTCGCCCATGAAGAGCAGCGGCAGCGCCGGCGCCCCGAACATCAGCGCGGCGGCGAGCTTCACCGCTTCGAAGCTCACGACCGTCGAGAGACGGTCGCCCTGCGCGCGGTTGCCGACCTGGTCGTGGTTCTGGACGCAGATGACGAAGCGGTCGCCGGCGAGATCGGCGCTCGGCGTGCCGCGCTCCCGCCCGAAGTACTCCGAGTGCTCGCCCTGGAACGCGAAGCCCTCGGCGATCGCGCGCGGCAGCGCGTCCTTCGTCTTGAAGTCGGTGTAGTAGCCGCCGTGCTCGCCGGTGAGTCGCACGTGTACCGCGTGATGGAAGTCGTCCGACCAGATGCCGTCGACCCCGATGCCGCCATCCGGTGCGGGGAGCACGAGGCGGCGATCGTTGTCGTGCGACTCGACGGCGACGTGCACCGGCCGGCCGAGCGCGCCGGCGGCCTCGCGCGCCGCCTCGGTGAGCTCGGTCAGGATGTGCCGCGGGCTCGCGTCGAAGATCGAGTGGACGGCGTCGAGACGGAGGCCGTCGATGTGGAACTCGCGCACCCAGGAGCGCGCGTTCTCGACGAAGTGGCGCCGCACGCCGGCCCCGTCCTGGCCGTCGAAGTTCACCGCCCGGCCCCACGGGGTCTTGTACCGCTCGGTGAAGAAGGGCCCGAACTCGGCGAGGTAGTTTCCCTCCGGGCCGAGGTGGTTGTAGACGACGTCGAGGAACACCGACAGCCCCTTGGCGTGGCAGGCGTCGACCAGCCGCCGCAGGCCCTGCGGGCCGCCGTACGTCGACTGCGGCGCGTAGAGGTGTACGCCGTCGTAGCCCCAGTTGCGAGAGCCCGGAAACTCGGCGATCGGCATCAGCTCGATCGCCGTGACGCCGAGGTTCGCCAGCGACGCCAGGTGGGGGATGAGCGCCTCGAAGGTCCCGGCGGTGGTGTACGTGCCGACGTGCAGCTCGTAGAAGACGAGGGCGTCGCGTGCGTGGCCGCGGAACCCATGGTCCGTCCACGCGAACCGCGTCGGATCGACGACGACCGAAGGGCCGTGAACACCTTCCGGCTGCCATCGCGACACGGGATCGGGCCGGTCGCGCTCGCCGTCGAGCCGGTACTGATAGCGGACGCCGGACCGCACCGCCGCGAGCGTGATCTCGCGGAGGCCGTCCTCGGTTTCGCGCATCCGCTCGGGCGGGCGGCCTTCGATCACGAGGTCGACGGTGCGGCAGGCCGGCGCCCAGACCCGGAACGTCGTGCCGTCAGGATGGAGGCTTGCGCCCAGCGGGTTCATACGGTCCAATTCCGATTGTGCCCTCGACCTTCGCCCTCGTCCTTCACACTCATCTTCCGATGGTGGTCAATCACGGCCGCTGGCCGCACGGAAGCGATTGGCTGAACGAGGCGACGTTCGAGTGCTATCTGCCCCTCCTCGAGGTCGCGCATCGCCTCGTCGCCGACGGCGTGTCGCCGAAGTGGACGGTCAACATCTCTCCCGTCCTCGCCGAGCAGCTGGCCTCGCCGGAGTTCCAGAAAGAGCTGAGCTTCTACTACGAGAACGTCCGCCGCGCATGCGTCGAGACGCGCGAGCACTTCGAGCCGGAAGGCCGCGACGACATCGTCGGGCTCACGCGCTACTGGGAGAGCTTCTACGAGCGGATGTGGGAGCTGCACCGCCGCATCGGCGGCGACATTCCCGGGACGTTCGCCGAGCTGCAGCGCGGCGGCCACGTCGAGATCATCACGTGCGCCGCGACGCACGGCTACCTGCCGCTGCTCTCGCGCGACGAGTCGGTCCGCCTCCAGCTCCGCACCGCCGTGGAGACGCATCGCCGTCACTTCGGCGCGCCGCCGCGCGGCATCTGGCTGCCCGAATGCGCGTATCGCCCGCGCTACGAGTGGACGCCGCCCGCCGGCCAGCACCGCGGCGATCGCCGCCTCCGTCCCGGCGTCGAGGAGATGCTGGCGGAGGTCGGCCTGGAATACTTCGTCGCCGACGCGCACCTCGTCGCCGCGGCCGCGCCCGTCTTCCTCTATCGGGATTACGTCCCGCGCAAGACCCAGCTCGATTCGCCGGGGCCCGACGTGAGCCGCAAGGCGCCCCTCTCGCCCTACCAGCCGTACCGCGTCGCGTCGCGCGGCGGGAGGGGCTCTGCCGTCGCGTTCTTCCGCGATCCGAAGACGACGATGCAGGTGTGGAGCCGCGAGCACGGCTACCCGGGCGAGTACGCGTACCTCGAGTTCCACAAGAAGCACTTTCCCGGCGGGCTGCGCTTCTGGCGGATCACCGACAACACGCAGGACCTCGCGAAGAAGGCCGTCTACGATCCCGCGCTCGCGGCCGAGAAGGCGCAGAGCCACGCGCGCCACTTCGTGGATCTCGTGAAGGAGACGCTCCACCACGCGCGCACGCAGCGGCCCGCGGTGGTGTGCTCGCCGTACGACGCCGAGCTCTTCGGTCACTGGTGGTTCGAGGGTCCGCAATGGCTCGAGCACGTCGCGCGCGGCATGGCGCGCGCCGGCATCGTGACGGCGACGCTCGGCGAATCGCTCACGGCGGTGCCGTCGTCGTCGACGGTCGCGCTCCCCGAAGGCTCGTGGGGCGAAGGCGGCGATCACCGCGTGTGGCTCAACCGCGACACCGAGTGGACGTGGGACCGCGTCTACAGCGCCGAGGCGGAGTGGGCGCAGGACCTCACGCGCCTGCGCCACGTGCACGGCGACGTGGGCCGCGTCTTCGCGCAGGCGACGCGCGAGCTGCTGCTCCTCGAGGCGTCCGACTGGCAGTTCCTCATCACGACGCACGCGGCGCGTGACTACGCCGAGCGCCGTGTGGCCGAACACTACGCCGACTTCAAGCGCCTCTCCGAGATGGCGCGCTCGCTCGCGGACGGACAGACGCTGAGCGTGGAAGCGGCCGACACGCTGCGCCGGCTCGAGCGCGAGGACTTCGTCTTCGCCGGGCTCCAGACCGGGTGGGCGCAGTCCCCGGAGGCATAACCAACCGTGGCTCGACGTCCGCGCATGCTCGCGATGATCATGGCCGGCGGCAAAGGCGAGCGTCTCCATCCCCTCACCCGCGACCGCTCGAAGCCCGCGGTGCCGTTCGGGGGCCGCCACCGCATCGTCGACTTCGTGCTCTCGAACTTCTTGAACTCCGGGATCCTCGCGCTCTACGTGCTCGTGCAGTACAAGTCGCAGTCGCTCATCGAGCACGTGCGGCTCTCGTGGCGCACCACGGGCATCCCGTCCGAGGCGTTCGTCACGGTCGTCCCGCCGCAGATGCGCTTCGGGACCGCGTGGTACCGGGGCACCGCCGACGCCGTGCTCCAGAACCTGAACCTCATCGACGACTTCGCGCCCGACGTGATCGCCGTCTTCGGGGCCGACCACATCTATCGGATGGACATCGCGCAGATGGTCGACTTCCACCTCGACCAGAAGGCCGACGTCACGGTCGCCGCGCGCCAGGTGCCCATCGGCAGCGCCTCCGAGTTCGGCGTGCTCGCGGTCAACGCGCAGAGCCGCATCGTGCGCTTCGACGAGAAGCCGAAGAGCCCGTCGCCGATGCCCGGCCACCCGGGGCGCGCGCTGGTCTCCATGGGCAACTACCTCTTCAGGCGCCAGCCGCTCGTCGAAGCGCTGCTCTCGGACGCGCGCCGCAGCACGGATCACGACTTCGGCCGCTCGATCATCCCCGAGATGGTCGAGACCGGCCGCGTGTGCGCGTACGACTTCGAGCAGAACGAGGTCCCCGGCGTGAAGCCGTACGAGGAGCAGGGTTACTGGCGCGACGTGGGGACCATCGAGTCGTACTGGGAATCGCACATGGACCTGCTCGGCGAGTCGCCGCGCTTCGACCTCGACAACAGCCTCTGGCCGATCCGCACCGGCCAGCACCCGGGGCCGCCGGCGCGCTTCATCGGCAGCGACATCGACAACGGGCAGGTCGGCGAGGGCTCGCTGATCAAGCGGGCGATCGTGCGGAACTCGATCCTCGGCCGCAGCGTGTGGGTGAACGAGGGCGCGGTGATCGAGGACTCGATCGTCATGGACCACACCACCGTCGGCAAGGGGGCGCGCGTCCGGCGCGCGATCGTCGACCGCTACAACATCATCCCCTCCGACACCGAGATCGGCTACGACGCCGAGGAGGATCGCCGCCGCTACCATGTCGACCGCGCGGGCATCGTCGTGGTGCCGCGAGGCGGACGGCGTGAATTTTTGCGCGGCCTCGAGGAGCTGTAACCGTGCCCGCGCGGCGTTCCGTGGTCATCCACGGCCACTTCTATCAGCCGCCGCGCGAGAACCCCTGGCTCGAGGCGATCGAGGTGCAGGACTCGGCCGCGCCCGCCCACGACTGGAACGAGCGCATCACCGACGAGTGCTACGCGCCCAACACCGCCGCGCGCCGCCTCGATCGCGCCAACCGGATCCTCGACATCACGAACAACTACGCGCGCATCTCGTTCAACATCGGGCCGACGCTCTTCGCGTGGCTCGAGCGCGAGCGCCCGGGCATCGCCGCGCGCATCGTCGAGGCGGACCGCGCGAGCGTGCAGGCGCGCCACGGCCACGGCAACGCGCTCGCGCAGGTCTACAACCACGTGATCATGCCGCTCGCCTCGCGCGCGGACAAGGTCACGCAGGTGCGATGGGGGCTCGAGGACTTCCGCCGGCGCTTCGGCCGCAACGCCGAAGGGATGTGGCTCTCGGAGACCGCGGTCGACGAGGAGACGCTCGAGGTGCTCGCCGAGGCCGGGCTCTCCTTCACGGTCCTCGCGCCGCACCAGGCGTGGCGGGTCCGGAAGCTCGACGCGAAGGGCGCGACGGAGGCGGCCTGGGACGAGGTCGGCGAGCGGATCGATCCGAGCCGCGCGTACCGCTGGCGTGGCAAGCGCGGCGCGACGCTGGCGCTCTTCTTCTACGACGGGCCGATCTCGCGCGCGATCGCGTTCGAGGGCTTGCTCGGAAGCGGCCTCGACTTCGCGGCGCGCCTCCGCTCGGCGTTCTCGGACGCGCGCGACTGGCCCCAGATCGTGCACGTCGCCACCGACGGCGAGTCGTACGGCCACCACGGCCGCTTCGGCGACATGGCCCTCGCCGCCGCGCTGCACGAGCTCGAGGGCGACCCCCACGTCACGGTGACGAACTACGGCGACTACCTCGCGCTGGCGCCGCCGACGATGGAGGTCGAGATCCGGAACTCGACCTCGTGGAGCTGCTTCCACGGCGTGGGGCGCTGGCGCGAGGACTGCGGCTGCCGGATCAGCAGCGAGAAACACCAGCGATGGCGCGCGCCGCTGCGGAACTCGCTCGACTGGCTCCGCGACAACGTCGACGCGCTCTACGCCGCGCGCGCCGGGCAGCTTCTCAAGGATCCGTGGCAGGCCCGCGACGACTACATCGAGGTGATCCTCGATCGCACGCCGGCGACCGTGGCCGGATTCCTCGAGCGCCACGCCCGCGCGCCGCTCGACGCGGCCGTGCGCGTCGAGGCGCTGCGCCTGCTCGAGCTGCAGCGCAACCGGCACCTCATGTACACCTCGTGCGGGTGGTTCTTCGACGAGATCTCCGGGCTCGAGCCCGTGCAGATCCTGAAGTACGCGGCCCTGGTGATGCAGTACGCGCGCGAGCTGGGTGGCGGCGCGCTCGAAGACGAGTTCGCCCGCCGGCTGCAGGCCGCGCCGACGAACGTCGCCATGTTCCGCGACGGGGCCGAGGTCTACCGCCGCCTGGTGCGGCCCGCGGTCACCGACCTCCGTCGCGTCACCGCGCACTACGCGATCAGCAGCGTGCTGGAGCGCTTCGGCGACGTCACGCCCCTGTTCGCCTACGAGGTGACGCGCCTCGACGAGGCCGCGGAGTCGTATCAGGGCACCGCGCTCAAGATGGGTCACGTGCGCGTGCTGGCGACGGTCACCGGCGAGACGCGCGAGCTGATGTACGCGGTGATCCACTTCGGGGGCCACGACGTGTCGTGCGGCGTCCGCGCGTGGGCGGGCGCCGCGCTCTACGAAGAGATGAAGGCCGACCTCCTCGTGCGCTACGCCCGGCACAGCATGGCCGACATGGTGCGGGGGATCGACACGTACTTCCCCGACGATCCGTACGGCCTGCGCGATCTCTTCCTCGAAGGCCGCCGGCGCCTCATCGCGGAGGTCACGCGCGCGGCGCTCGACCGGCACGAGGCGTCGCTCCGCCAGGTGTGGGACGAGACGCGCAAGCTCGTGCGCTACCTCCGCGAGATCGACGCGCCCGTCCCCGAGGCGCTCTCGCTCGCCGGCCGGCACGTCATGGAAGAGGAGGCGCGCGCCGAGCTCGAGCGCACGCCGAGGCTCGGAGCGATCCCGCCCCGCGCGTTCGAGCTCGTGGACGAGGCGCGCGAGGTCGGTCTGCGGCTCGACCTCGAGCCATGCCGTCCGGTGCTGCGCGGCGCGGTCCTCGCCGGGCTCGCGAGGGTCGCGGACTCGCCGGCGCCCGAGCGCGTCACCGCCGTGCTCGCGCTCATCAACGGCGCGCGCCGCCTCGACGTGGGCTTCGATCGCTGGGCGGCGCAGAACCGTGTCTTCGATCTCTGGCGCAAGCAGCCGGACGCGCGGGGCGCGCTGGCGCCGCTGGCCGACGCGCTCGGCCTCGCGCTGCCCTTGAAGGACCCGCTGTGACCGTCGACGCGATCATCGAGCGTCTCGCGAAAGACCCGGGCCAGCCGCTGCGCGTGCCGCGCGCGACGTATCGGGTGCAGCTCGGCCCGGATCTCACGTTCGACGACGCCGCGGACGTCGCCGACTACCTCTCCGCGCTCGGCGTCAGCGACGTCTACACCTCGCCGTTCCTCGAGACGAGCGGCGCCGGCTCGCACGGCTACGACGTCGCCGACCATTCGCGCTTCCGGGCGGAGCTCGGCGGCGGCGCGCAGTACGGCGCGGCGCTCGACGCGGGGCAGCTCGCGCGGCAGGGCGGGCGCTTCGTGCTCCGCTACTACGACACGGTGCTGCCGATCGGCCCGCGCAGCTACGCGCGCATCCTCGGCCTCCGGCTCGAGCAATTGAACCGCGTGCTCGGCGCCGAGCACCCGGCGGCCGTCGAGCTCAAGTCGATCATGTCGCTGCTCGCGACGATTCCCGTGCGCACCGAGACCGACCCCGCGCGCCTGGCCGCGCGCCGGCGCGAGATCGAGGGCGCCCGCGCGCGCCTCGAGGCGCTCTTCGAGGACTCTGCGGACGTGCGCGACTTCGTCGACGCCAACGTCGCGATCTTCAACGGCACGCCGGGCGATCCGCGCAGCTTCGACATGCTCGACGCGCTGCTCGACGCGCAGGTCTACCGGCTCGCGTACTGGCGTGTGGCAGGCGAGGAGATCAACTACCGGCGGTTCTTCGACATCAACGAGCTCGCGGCGATCCGCATGGAAGTGCCGGAGGTGTTCGCGGCCGCGCACCGCCTGCTCTTCCGCCTCATCCGCGACGGCGTCGTCACGGGCCTGCGGGTCGATCATCCGGACGGCCTGTACCGCCCCGCGGAATACTTCCGCCGGCTGCAGCGCGGCGCGCTGCTCGAGGTGTGTCACGGACTCTTCCGGAGCGCGGGCACGGGCGAGTGGCGCGATCAGGACGTGCTCGCGCGCTACGACCCGATGCACGCGGCGGGCGCCGTCCCCGCGCAGCCGTTCTACCTCGTCGCCGAGAAGATCCTCGCGCCGGGCGAGCAGCTGCCGGAGACGTGGGCGGTGGCGGGCACGACGGGCGACGACTTCCTCGACCTGCTGAACGGGATCTTCGTCGACCGGACCCAGGCCCGTGCGATCGAAGATCTCTACGCGCGCGTGCTGCGCGCGCGGCCGAACTTCGGCGAGACGGTGTACGAGGCGAAGCGGCTCATCATGGACACCTCGATGGCGTCCGAGCTGAACATGCTCGCGCATCGCCTCAACCGGATCTCGGAGAAGCACCGGTCGTCGCGCGACTTCACGCTCGGCAGCCTCCGGCGCGCCCTGCGCGAGATCATCGCCGCGTTCCCCGTCTACCGGACCTATCTCGGCGACGACGAGGGGTCCGAGGCCGGACCCGTGGGGTCCGAGGCCGGACCCGTGGGGTCCGAGGCCGGGCCCGTCGGTTCCGAAGGCGCCGAGGGCGGCGGCGGGGGCAAGACGCCGAGCGCGCAGGCGACCGATCGCGACCGCGAGTACATCGCGCGCGCCGTCGCCGCCGCGAAGCGGCGGATGCCCACGGTGGACGCATCGACGTTCGACTGGGTCCAGGACATCCTGTCGGCGAAGGTGCCCGAAGGCGGGAGCGACGCGGACCGCGCCGAGCGCCGCGACTTCGTGATGCGCTTCCAGCAGATCACCGGCCCGACGACCGCGAAGGGCTACGAGGACACCGCGCTCTACCGGTACAACCGTCTCGTCTCCCTCAACGAGGTCGGGGGCGAGCCGAGCCGCTTCGGCACGACGCTCGCCGAGTTCCACGCGGCCAACGTCGAGCGCGCGCGCGACACGCCGTACGCGCTGTCCGCCACGTCCACGCACGACACGAAGCGCGGCGAGGACACGCGCGGGCGCATCGACGTGCGGTCGGAGGTGCCGCACGAGTGGCGGGCCGCGGTCCAGCGGTGGCAGCGTCTCAACCGCCGCCACCGTGTGACGATCGACGGACGCCAGGCGCCGAGCGCGAACGAGGAATACCTCGTGTACCAGACGCTCGTGGGCGCGTGGCCGATCGACGCCGAGCGTCTGAGCGCGTACGTCCTCAAGACGGCGCGCGAGGCGAAGCAGAACACGAGCTGGACGACCGCCAGCCCGAAATGGGACGAGGCCCTCACCCACTTCGTGGAGACGATCCTCGACGAGGGCACGTCCGCGGAGTTCCTGCGCGACCTGCGCGAGTTCCACGCAAAGATCGCGCCCTTCGGGATCCTGAATTCACACGCACGGCTACTTCCTGCGGCACCGCCCGATCACCACCGCGTACGGCAACGACTTCGCGGCGTGGACGGCGGTGCAGGTCCGCGACCAGGCGCTCTCCGAACGCCTCGCGGTCGTGAACCCGTTCGAGTTCCCGTCGCTGGAGGCGCTGCGCGAGGAGCTGGTGACGGTCGTGCACGATCACCTGCGGCGCCTGCGCACGGTGCCGCGCGTCGAGATCGGCGAATCCTTTCACTTCCAGCAGTCGTACATCGTCGAGGTCGAGCTGGGCTCGCCCGCGACGACGCTGGTCGAGTTTCGCGACGGCCTCGCGTCGGTCGACGCGAGCGCCGTGTACTTCCACATGGTGGAGGCGCGCACGCGGCTCGGCCGGCGCTCCGGCGACTTCGGCGAGTGGATCCGCACGTCGCTCGGCCTCACCGACCTGGCGGAGCGCATCGAGCGCATCGACACGTACATGACGAGCCTCGAGCGCGTGCGCGCGCGGGTGCTGAGCCTCGTGGACGCCGAGCTGGAGAGACAGCAGTGAGTGGACTGCCGAGCGGGCGGGCGAAGCCCGGGAGCCCGCGAGTTCAATGACGACGGCGAGCCGGATCGACGACTATCGGCAGGTCGCGCCGCCCGGCGCGGTCGATATCATCCTGAAGCTCGCCGAGCACGTGCGCGGCCGGCGCTTGCTCCACGTGAGCGGAGGCCGCTTCGGCGGCGGCGCGGCCGAGGCGCTGCAGACGCTCGTGCCGCTGCCCGGCGACGTCGGCGTCGACACCGCGTGGGAGATCACCGGCGGTGACCCGGTGTTCTACGGCACCGCGACGGCGCTGCAGGCGGCGATGGAGGCGGCGAGCGCGTCTTCGACGACGAGGCCCTGAGTCACTGGATGGAGATGAACCGCATCAACGCCAAGAAGCTCCGGCTCGAGGCCGACGTGGTGATGGTGCACGACGTCCAGCCGGCGTCGATCATCGGCAGCCGGCCCAACGGCGGCAAGTGGCTCTGGCAGTGTCACTTCGACGGCTCGGCGCCGCAGCGCCGCGCGTGGAGCGTCTTCCGTCCGCTGCTCGAGCAGTACGACGCCGCGGTCTTCGCGCTGCCGCGCTTCGGCCGCCGTCTCAGCATTCCACAGTACGTGATCCAGCCGTCGATCGATCCCCTCTCGGAGAAGAACCGCGAGCTGCCGCCGCGCGAGGTCGCGCGCATTCTGCAGGCGCTCGCGGTCCCGCAAGACCGGCCCCTGCTGGTGCAGATCGGGCGGTTCACGCGCAACGCCGATCCGCTCGGCGTCGTCAACGCGTATCGGCTGGTCAAGAAGCACCATCCGGTGCGCCTCGTCGTCGCGGGCACGGCCGGCGACGACCCGGAGAGCTTCCAGATCGTGGCGGAGCTCCGCCGCGCCGCCGAGCACGATCCCGACATCCTCGTGCGCGACCTCCCGCCCGACGCGCACCTGCAGATCAACGCGCTCCAGCGCGCGGCCACCGTCGTGCTCCAGAAGTCGGTCCACGAGGGCTTCGGGCTCGGCGCGACCGAGGCGATGTGGAAGGGCAGGCCGATCGTCGCGGGGTTCGCGGGCGGGCTGCCGCACCAGATCGTCTACGACGTGACCGGCTACACCGTCCACTCCGTCGAGGGCGCGGCCTTCCGCGTGCGCCACCTGCTCAACAATCCCGAAGTGGCCGCGCGCATGGGCGCCGCGGGGCGCGAGCTCGTGCGCCGCCAGTTCCTCGTGACGCGCCACCTCACCGACTACCTCGCGCTGCTCATCCACCTGACCAGTGGCAGTGCGAGGTGAGCAGCGTCTCGATGCGAGCCGAGCGGTGAAATGGTTCGAGAGATAGCCACGGTCGACGTGACGGGGCCGATGGACGAGCAGATCGCCCGGGTCGGCGGGTGCGACGTCGCGGTCGCGTTCCTCACGTGCAACAACGCCGACACGCTGCCGGGGCTCCTCGCCGCGACGGGCCGCGGCCTGGCCGAGCACGTCCCCGCGATGCCCGTCGCGTACGTCGTCGCGGACGCCGGCTCGTCCGACGGGACGCGCGATCTCTTCGCGTCGGCCGCCGTGCCCTCGGTCGTCATCACGCACGAGGCGCCGCTCGCGGAGCGTGTCGCGGTTCCGTTTCACGGGGTGCCGGGCCGCGGCAGCGCGCTGCGCGCCGCGCTCGGCGCGGCGCAGCGCCTCGGCGCGCGTGTCGTGCTGATCGTCGAGGCCGATCTCATCTCGTTCGCGCCGGACTGGATCGATCGCTTGACCGCGCCGGTGCGGGACCAGAAGGCCGACTACGTCGCGCCCGCGTACGCGCGCCACCGCTTCGACGGCACCATCACCAATCTCCTCATCGCGCCGCTCGTCCGTGCGCTCTACGGCCGCCGCCTGCGCCAGCCGCTCGGCGGCCAGCAAGCGCTCTCCGGCCGGCTCGTCGAGCATCTGCTCCTCCACCCGAAGTGGGATTGGAGCGCGCGCGAGCTGGCGGACGTCTGGATCCTCGGCACCGCCATCGCCGACGGATTCTCGGTGTGGCAAGCGTGGCTCGGACCGCGCATCATCCGCTCGCGGACGCGAACGACCGATCTGCCCGCGATGGTCTCGCAGACGCTCGGCGGCGTCTTCAGCGTCATGGACCGCCATCACGACCTCTGGCGCGACGTCCGCGCGAGCGAGCCGCTCCCGGCGGTGGGCGAGCCGATCCTTCCCGAGACCGAGCCGCGCGAGGTGGACGTCGAACGCATGGCCAGCGCGTTCCGCCTGGGCCTGCGTGACCTCCCCCCCGTGTGGGAGCACGTGCTCGCGCCGGAGACGCTCGGCGACGTGCTGAGCCTCGAGACCGACGACCTCGATCGCTTCCGTTTTCCCGACGAGCTCTGGGCGCGCGTCGTCTACGACTTCGCGCTCGGCCACCACTACGCCGTCATCCACCGCGAGCACCTGCTGCGCTCACTCGTGCCGCTGTATCTCGGGCGCACCGCCGCCTACGTCCTCGCCGTCCGCGACCGCGGCGCCGCCGCCAGCGAGGCGGCGGCCGAGGCCGTCGCCCGCGCATTCGAGCGTCAGAAGTCTTACCTCGTGGAGCGCTGGACATGAGCCCTCGCAACCCGACCGGGAGCACCGCCAAGCGGAAGCCGCGCGCCGCGCCGCCGGCCGCCGTGCCCGCGACACGCCGCACCGTGATCATCGAGAACGTCGCGCCGTCGGTCGACGGCGGGCGGTACGCCGCGAAGCGCGAGATCGGCACGCGCGTCGAGGTCTCGGCCGACGTCTTCAAGGAAGGCCACGACGTCCTCGCCGCCTGGGTCCTCTATCGTCACGAGACCGAGACGGCGTGGCGCGAAGCGCCCATGCGCTTCGTCGACAACGACCGGTGGGGCGGCGAGATCGTCGTCGACAGGCTCGGGCGGTGGCTCTTCACCGTCGAGGCGATGAACGACGCCTTCCAGAGCTGGCTCGCCGACCTCGCCAAGCGCGTCGACGCGAAGCAGGACGTCGCGAGCGAGCTGAAGGAGGGCGCGGCGCTCGTCGCGACGGCCGCGGAGCGCGCGAGCGGCTCGGACGCGCGGCGGCTCTCCGAGCACGCGACGCGGCTGGCCCGCGGCGACGCGAACGCCGCGCGCAACCCGGACCTCGCCGCGCTGATGGCGCGTCACCGTGACCGCAGCCAGGCGACGCGCTGCCCGATCGAGTTCCCGCTGCAGGTGGATCGCGAGCGCGCGCGCTTCGCCGCCTGGTACGAGTTCTTCCCGCGCTCCGGGTCGACCGCCGAGCGCTCCGCCACCTTCAAGGAGGCGCAGGCGCAGCTCGAGCGCGCGGCGGCGATGGGCTTCGACGTCGTGTACCTGCCGCCGATCCATCCGATCGGCCGCAGCCATCGCAAGGGGCGCAACAACACGCTGACCTCGAAGCCCGGCGACCCCGGCAGCCCGTGGGCGATCGGCGGGGCCGAAGGCGGCCACGACGCCGTGCATCCGGATCTCGGCACGATCGAGGACTTCGACGACTTCGTCGCGAAGGCCGGCGAGCTCGGCCTGGACGTCGCGCTCGACTTCGCGATCCAGTGCTCGCCGGACCACCCGTACGTGCGCGAGCATCCCGAGTGGTTCTTCCACCGGCCCGACGGCACGATCAAGTACGCCGAGAACCCGCCGAAGAAGTATCAGGACGTCTACCCGGTGAACTTCTACACCGAGGACATCGGTCCGCTCTGGGCCGAGATGAAGCGCGTGGTCGAGTTCTGGGTCGGCCACGGCGTCAAGACGTTCCGCGTCGACAACCCGCACACGAAGCCCGTCGTGTTCTGGGAGTGGATGATCCGCGAAATCCAGCGCGAGCATCCCGACGTCGTCTTCCTTGCGGAGGCGTTCACGCGCCCGAAGATGATGAAGGTGCTCGCGAAGATCGGCTTCACGCAGTCCTACACGTACTTCACGTGGCGCAACGAGAAGACCGAGATTCGCGAGTACCTGGAGGAGATCACGGAGGATCCCGTCGCGGAGTACCTCCGGGGGAACCTCTGGCCGAACACACCGGACATCCTCCACGCCACGCTCGTGCGCGGCGGCCGGCCGGCGTTCAAGATGCGCCTGGTCCTCGCGGCGACGCTTTCCTCGCTCTACGGCATGTACTCGGGCTACGAGCTCTGCGAGCACGTGCCGGTCGCGCCGACGTCCGAGGAGTACCTCGACTCGGAGAAGTACGAGGTGAAGGCGCGCGACTGGAACGCGCCCGGCAACCTGTCCGACTTCATCACGCGCGTGAACACGATCCGGCGCGGCAACCGCGCGCTGCAGCTCTACCGCAACCTGCGCTTCTACCAGTCCGACAGCCCGCACATCCTCTGGTACGGCAAGATGACCGAGGACCGCGAGAACGCGATCTTCGTCGCGGTGAACCTCGATCCCACCGCCGAGCGCGAGTCGATGGTCGAGGTGCCGCTCGACGTCCTCGGCATCCCCGCGAACCGGCCGTACACGATGCACGAGCTGCTGAGCGACCGCACGTGGGAATGGGTCGGGCCGCGCGGCTTCGTGAAGCTCTACCCCGACGTCGACCCGGCGCAGGTCTTCCGTCTCGAGCGCTAGGACGGCTCGGCGCGACCGATCACGACCGGACCGTCGCGGCGAGGCGCGATCTGAAATCGTTGGCGGCCGCGAATGCGATAGGTCTCGAAGTCGTCATGGTCGATCGTGAGGATTCGATTCAGCGACTCGCGCTGAGCCAATAGGACGAGAGTCGCGTCAGCGAAGTCCATGGGGCGATCGCGATAGCGCTGCATCAACTCGTCCAAGACGGGCAGATCGACGTCCGTGATCGCGCCGATCGTTACAGCCCCGGACCTCACAAACCGCCACGCCGCTTCGGTGTCGCGACGTCGATCGCCAACGAGGTGAAAAAGTTCGGTGAGCACCGCGGTGGAGGTCAGCAAGGGTAGACGAAACTGCCGGACGGCATCGGCGCATGCCGTGTGCCATCGATCGCCGCGATCGATGATGGCCAGAATCGCGCCTGTGTCGATGAGGCCGCTAGCGACCACGGCGGCGCTTGAACCGCTCTCGAATCACCACCCGTCCGCGCTCGGCCCGATGCGGGTCCCTGCCGTCGATCAATCCGATCACTTTGGCGAGGGCCGCGTGACGACGAGCCTGCTCCGCGGCATCGCCATCCTCACCACCCTGCCGACTTCGTAACCAGTCGTGCGCGATCTGGTCGAGAAGCGTCGCGACACTGGATCGCGCGCGCCGTGCCTCGGCCTCAAGCGCGGCCTTGGTCGCCGGCGCCACGCGCCAGCTATACACCTCGCTCTTCTTCATGCACTACAGTGTAGTGCATTCGCGGGTCGGCGTGCCACCGTCATCGGACCTGTCGCTGCGTCTCGTCGCGAAGGCGCCGGTACTGGTCGCGCGCGGGCAAGCCGAGCCGCTCCGCGATGCGCGCGGCGCGTTCATACGAAGCAAGCGCTTCCGAATTGTGTCCCAGCGCCCGGTGCACGTCGCCGATGTTCTTCATCGTGTCCGCGAGACCGGGCTCATTTCCGACCGTCTCCGCGAGCTTGACGCTGCGCTGGTAATGGTTGAGCGCCTCCGCATAGCGGCCTTGCCGCAGATGAACGTTGCCGATGTTATTGAGGGTCTCCGCCTGCCCGGCTGGTCGCCAAGCTGTTCCCTGAGCTTGAGGCTCCGGGCGTGGTGACTGAGCGCCTCGAGGTAGCGGTCCCGGCGCTCATGAATGACGCCGATGTTGTTGAGGGTCCGGCCCTGCCCCGGCTCGTCGCCGAGCCGCCGCATGAGGTTGAGGCTGCGGTCGTAGTGGCTGAGCGCCTCCGCGTAGCGGCCCTGCTGTGCCGCCGAAGCTCGTGTACGCGCCGAGGACGACTTGCTCGGCGCCCAGGAGCTTCCCGATCTTGATAGCCTGCGACGGGTCGACGAGATCGGCGAGGGGCAACTTCTGCTCCGCGAGCATCTTGTAAGCTGCGCGCGCTCGACGAGCTGCAGGCCACGGATCGCGTGCAGCTTCGTCGTCACCGTCTCCGCGACGGACGGCCCCAGCCACTCCATTGCGGGATCCTTCGCGGTGTTGACGAAGTCCATCACCGCGACCCGGCGCACCTGCGCCGACGCGGGGAGTGGACACGACATCAGCGCCAGCATCAGCAACAGCCACCGCACCATGCGGACGTCTCCCGATACCGCAAGAAATGGTGGAGACGGCCGCGTCTTACGAGTCGAGCCGGATTCTACGAGATCGCAAGGCGTTGCGGCGCGGTTCGCACTGATGAGTAGAATTGAGGCGTGCCTGCGATAACCCTTCACGAAGTCAGCCGCCCACTTCCGAGATGACAAAGGACTGGTACAAGGACGCGGTCTTCTACGAAGTCCCGGTCAAGTCGTTCTTCGACGCCGACGGCAACGGGATCGGCGACTTCGCGGGACTGACGGCGCACCTCGACTATCTTCAAGATCTCGCCGTCGACTGCCTGTGGATCCTGCCGATGTATCCCTCGCCGCTGAAGGACGACGGGTACGACATCTCGGACTTCCACGGGATCCATCCCTCGTACGGCACGGTGGAGGACCTCCAGAAGTTCCTCGACGCCGCGCACGCGCGCGGCATGCGCGTGATCACCGACCTCGTCATGAACCACAGCTCCGACCAGCATCCGTGGTTCCAGGCGGCGCGGTCCGATCCGAACTCGCCGTACCGCGACTACTACGTGTGGGCCGACACGGACCAGAAGTATCGCGGCGTGCGCGTCATCTTCACCGACACCGAGAAGTCGAACTGGAGCTGGGACCCGGAGGCGAAGGCCTACTACTGGCACCGGTTCTTCAGCCACCAGCCCGACCTCAACGACGACAACCCCCTCGTCCGCAAGCAGATGCTCGACGTCATGCGCTTCTGGCTCGACCGCGGGCTCGACGGCTTCCGCTGCGACGCCGTGCCCTACCTGATCGAGCGTGAAGGCACGAATTGCGAGAACCTGCCGGAGACGCACGAGATCCTGAAGGACGTCCGGCGCGTGGTCGACCGCGAGTACGGGGGCGACCGCATCCTGCTCGCGGAAGCGAACCAGTGGCCGGAAGACGTGCGGCCCTACTTCGGCGACGGCGACGAGTTCCACATGTCGTTCCACTTCCCGCTGATGCCGCGGCTCTACATGGGCATCCACCGGGCGGATCGCCTGCCGTTCACCGACATCTTCACGCACACGCCGCCGATCCCGCCGTCGTGCCAGTGGTGCCTCTTCCTGCGCAACCATGACGAGCTCGCGCTCGAGATGGTGACGCACGAAGAGCGCGACTTCATGTACTACGCGTACGCGCCCGACCCGCGCATGACGCTCAACCTCGGCATCCGGCGGCGCCTGGCGCCGCTGCTCGACAACGACCGCCGCCGCATCGAGCTGATGAACTGCCTCTTGCTGAGGCTGCCGGGCTCGCCGATCGTCTACTACGGCGACGAGATCGGCATGGGCGACAACGTCCACCTCGGCGACCGCAACGGCGTCCGCACGCCGATGCAGTGGTCGTCGAACCGCAACGCGGATTTCTCGACCGCCGAGGCCGAGCGCCTCTACCTGCCGGTCATCAACGACCCGGTCTACGGCTACCAGGCGGTGAACGTGGCCGCGCAGGCGAGGCGGCCCTCGTCGCTCCTCAACACGATGAAGCGGCTCATCGCCGCGCGGAAGCGCTCGCGCGCGTTCGGCCGCGGCACCATCGAGTTCCTTCACCCGCGCAACCAGGCCGTGCTCGCGTTCCTCCGGCGGTGGCAGGACGAGACGCTGCTGATCGTGGCGAATCTCGCGCCGACGTCGCAGCCCGTGGAGCTCGACCTCGCGCCGTACCGCGGCTCGGTGCCCCTCGAGCTGCTCGGACAGACGCGCTTCCCGCCGATCGGCGAGCATCCGTACTTCCTCAGCATCGGCGCGCACGCCTTCTACTGGTTCCGTCTCGAGCCGCGCGAGCGCGGCCCGATCCGCTATGGCATCGAAGCCACCGCCATCTGAGCCGCTCGCGGCGTGGCTGCCCGCGCAGCGATGGTTCGGGGCCAAGAGCCGCCGCATCGGCGGCGTCAGCGTGGACGACTCGATCGAGCTCGGACCCGGCACGCTCCACGTCGTGCGCGTGACGCTCGACGACGGCGACGAGCAGCGCTACGCGGTCCCGCTGCAGCCGGGAACGGCGATGGCGGACGCGCTGGACGATCCCTCGTTCGCACGCCATCTCGTCGGCCTCGTGCGCGACGAAGCCCGTGTCGCCGGCGGCGCGGGTGCCGTCAGCGGCGATCGCACGCGGGCGTTCCCCGCTGATCTTCCCGCCGACGCGGCCGTCCGCAAGATCGGCGGCGAGCAGAGCAACACCTCGCTGATCGTGGGCGGCGGGCTGATCGTGAAGCACTTCCGGCGGCTCGCGGCCGGCGTGAACCCGGAGCTCGAGATCACGCGCTTCCTCACCGAGGCGGCGGAGTTTCCGCACACGGCGGCGCTCGCGGGCTGGATCGACTACACGCCGACCGACGGCGAGCCCGCCACGCTCGCGGTCGTCCAGCGCCTCGTGGCGGACGCGCGCGACGGGTGGGAGTGGATGCTCGCGGCCATGCGCGACGAGCGCCGGCGCTCCGCGACGATCGCCGCGCTCCGGCGGCTCGGCGACGTGACGGCGAACCTCCACCTGGCGCTCGCACGGGCCCGGACGCCCGCGCTCGCGCCGGAGCCCGTCACGGACGCGGACGTCGCGCGGTGGACCGCGTCGGTGATCGCGCAGCTCGCGGCCGCGCGGGCCGCCGCGCCCGCGCACGCCGCCGCGATCCCGGCCGTGACGGCCGAGCAGGTCAGCGCCGCGCTCGGCAGCGTGCGCGGCCGCGTCAAGTGCCGGCATCACGGCGACTTCCACCTCGGCCAGACCCTCTACCGCGAAGCCGGCGGTACCTGGACGATCATCGACTTCGAAGGCGAGCCGCTGCGGCCGCTCGCCGAGCGGAGGCAGAAGCATGCGCCGCTGCGCGACGTGGCCGGCCTCCTCCGCTCGCTCGCGTACGCCGCGGAGACCGTCCGCGCGTCGGGCGCCGGCGACTGGATCGAGGCGTGGGAGGGCGAGGCGCGCGCGGCGTTCGTGAACGGCTATTTCACGACGGCCGGGCGCGCGCCGTTCCTGCCGGACGACGAGGACGGGGCGCGACGCGCGATCGCGGCCTTCGAGGTCGAGAAGGCGGCGTACGAAGTCGTGTACGAGGCGGACAACCGCCCGAGCTGGATCGCGATCCCGCTGCGCGGCGTCGTCAGCGCCGCGACGGCGCTCCGCCCGGCGCGGGCGGCTGGGGCGGCGTGAAGTACATCTGCTCCGCGTTCACGCCCTCCTTGTCGAAGTAGACGACGAGGCCGGAGCGGTACGCGGCGAACTTCCTGCCTCTTTCCACGCTGGCGATGTCCGGTTCGCCCCAGCCGTCGAGCACGGTCTTCCGCGTGAAGATGCCGGGCTTCGGCTCGAGGAGCATCTGCCGCACGACGTCGGGCTTGTACCCCTGCGGCGTGAGCAGACCGAAGTCGATGGTGACCTTCTTCGCACCCGTGGGGGCCTGCGCACCCTCGTAGAGCCACCGCGTGGTGTCGTAGCCCTCGAGCTTCTCGCTCGTGACCGTCGAGGGCGCGCCGAACCGCGCGCGCACCGCGGCCTGCGTGGTCTCGCCGGGCCGCACCGTGGACCATTCCGCACTGTCGACGGCGGCCGCGAGCGCGAGCGTCGCGGCGAGGAGTGCCCCGGCGACGACGAGCCGGCGCATCAGAGGCCGAGCGCGACGCCGTCGCCGCGCGGGTCGGCGCCGCCCATCATGACGCCGTCGCGGAACGTGATCGCGTGCGCGTGCCCTACCTTCGTGAAGAGCGCCGGCGCCGGCTTGACGGTGTGGCCCTTGCGCGCGAGCCCGGTGAAGACGCGCGCGGGCAGGCGGCTCTCGAGATGGATCGCGTCGGCCGGATCGTCCGGCAGGAACTCGCCGATGAGGAAGCGCGGACGCTCGATGGCTTCCTGCGGGTCCATGCCGTAGTCGAGGATGTTCGTCAGCACCTGCAGGTGAAACATCGCCTGCCCGTTGCCCCCCATCGTCGAGAACGCGATGTGCGGCCGGTCGTCCCGCGTGACGATCGAGGCGATCAGCGTGTGGAACGGCTGCTTGCGCGGCGCGAAGACCGCCGGGTGCTGCGGCTCGTACGTGAAATGCCGGCCGCGGTTCTGCAGCAGAACGCCCGTCCCCGGCACGACGATGCCCGAGCCGAAGATGTTGAAGACCGACTGGATGACACTGGCGACGTTGCCCTGCGCGTCCGCGACAACGAAGCCCGTCGTGTCGCCTTCGGGATCACCGGCTGCGTAGGCCTGCGCCTTCTTCGGGTCGAAGGCGTGGCGCCGCTTCGCCGCGTAGTCCTTCGAGAGCAGCGTCTCGACGGGCAGGCGCGCCCGAGCGGGATCGCCGATCCACCGGTCGCGATCGGCGTACGCGAGCTTCACGGTCTCCAGCAGCAGGTGCAGATGCTCCACGGAGTGGATCGTGCGACGTGAGAGCGGAAAGCCTTCGAGGATGTTGAGACCGATCAGCGCGGCCAGCCCCTGCGTGGGTGGGGGCGTCTCGTAGACCGTCGCGCCGCGATATGTCGTGCTGATCGGGTCGCGCCACGCGCCGGCGTGACGCGCGAGATCGTCGTCGGTCAGGAACCCGTCCGCGGCCATGCGCGCGGCGATGGCGCGGCCCACGCGCCCGCCATAGAAGAGGTCGGGCCCGTCGGTCGCCAGCGCCTTCAAGGTCCGCGCGAGGTCGTCCTGCACGAACGTGGCCCCGAGCGCCGGCGCGCGGCCGCCGGGTGTGAAGATCCGCTGCCATTCGGGATCGGGGTTGCCCGGCGCGAACTCGGCGATGTACTGGCTCTGCAGCGACGTCATCGGATAGCCGTGCTCGGCGCAGCGGATCGCCGGCGCGAGCAGCTCTGGAATCGGGCGCGTGCCGAAGCGCTCGTGGAGCATGAACCAGCCGCGCACGCAGCCGGGCACGCTCACTGTCGGCGCGCCGATCACGGGCAACCGCGTGAGGCCGCGCCGCGCGAGCTCGTCGAGCCCGGCGCGCGATCCCGAGCGTCCCGCGCCGTCGAGGAAGTGGATCCGCCGCGTCGCGGCTTCGTAGTAGAGGCAGAAGATGTCGCCGCCCACGCCGCACATCGCGGGCTGTGTGACCGCGAGCACCGCGTTCGTGGCGATCGCCGCGTCGGCCGCGGTGCCGCCGGCGCGCAGCACGTCGATGCCGGCGAGGGTCGCCCACGGATGGCACGCCGAGACCATACCCTCGCGGCCGAGCGCGACGGGACGATGCGAATAACCAACACTCGGCACGGGCGCTTACCTCCTCGGCACTCGCGGAGGGCGCGGATTCATTCCGCGCCCGCAGCGTGGGGGGCTTGGGGGGCGCGCCTCGCACCCCCCAAGGCAAACAATCGCGTGATTTCGTCTTGATGGAAGATCGGCAAAAGCTGCTGGCGCGCGCCATCGACGAGCGTGCACCCCTGCTCGCGCGGCACGACCTGGCCGATGAAGTGACAGTCGATCGACTCGCGCGCGAGCGCGTGGATGACCGCGCCCGCTTCGGCGGGCGACAGCGTCATGAGGAGCGCGCCGCTCGCGATCGTCCCCAGCGGATCGAGGCCGAACGCGTCGCAGAGGATCCGGCCCTCCGGCAGCGTCATGATGCGGTCGCGATCGATGCGGAGGCCGACGCCGCCGGCGTCGGCCATCTCGTGGAGCGCGGTCGCGATCCCGCCTTCGGTGGGATCGTGCATGGCGTGGACGCTCGCGAGCTCGCAGGCGATCTCCGCCTCGGGCAGCACGCTGAGACCCGGCGTCCGCAGGAAGCCCTTCGCCTTGCGGATCACGGAGGCGGCGACGCCGCGCGCGCGGAGCTCCGCCTCCTTCTCGCGCGCGATGATCGCCGCGCCCTCGAGCGGGACGCCCTTCGTCATGACGACCGCGTCGCCCACCTGCGCGCCACCGGTCGTCACCAGCTTGTCCTTCGCGACCTCCCCGAGCATCGTGCCGGCGACGATCGGGCGATCGAGACCGTACGTGATCTCGGTGTGGCCGCCGACGAGCGCGACCTCCATGTCCTCGCACGCCTCGTGCAAGCGCGCGAAGAGCGCCGTGACGTCGCCGTCGGAGGTGCGGCCCTCGGGCAGCAGGATCGTCGCGAGGAACCAGCGCGGGCGCGCGCCGCGCACGGCGATGTCGTTCGCGTTGACCTGGAGCGCGTACCACGCGACGTCGTCGGTGGCGAACGTGATGGGATCGCTCGTGGCGACGAGATAGCGGTCGCCCATGTCGATCACCGCTGCGTCCTCGCCCACGCGCGGGCCGACGACGACGCGCGGGTCCTTCACGGCGAGCCGCTCGAGGAGCGCCTGCAGCGTGCGGGCGGGAAGCTTTCCGACGGGGAGAAACGACATCGGCGCAGGAGTATATCAGGCGAGCAGCTTGAGCACGTCCGCCGTCAGATCGAACAGCTGCGCGCAGCCGCTCGCGCCGCCGACGAGACCGCTCACGCGCTTGCGGAGGCCGGCATCGACGGTCTCGCCGACGAGCGCCTTGATCCGTCCCTGCGGCTCCGAGCAGATGCCGGCGTAGGGCAGGCGCGAGGTCACCGACTCGGCGCGCGTGATGCGGCCGGTCGTCGCGTCGATCTCGTACGTGAGGTCGAAGCCGTGCACGTTGTCGTGCATCGAGTGGAACAGCCGCAGCGTGCCGTCGACGCGCTCCACGCGCGCGACCTTGCGGCGCACGAAGACGCGCGTCTGTCCCGGGCGCGGGCTGTAGAGGTCGGGCTGCATCGGCGACACGACCGTACGCGTGCCGAGCAGCGCGCGGCCCGCGGCGCTGTACGTGAAGCAGGAATCCGGCAGGTCGATCCACCCGGTCGTGTCGAGCGTCCAGCACTCGGCGGCGCCGCCGCTGGCGCGCTCGGCCTGATCGCGCGGGAGCTTCGCCACCTGCCGCGCCAGCCGCGCGACCTCGACCACCGCGTCGACGAGCAGTGCTCCGCCCGGACCGCGACCGACCGCCTCGGCCGCCGCGCGCGTGAGGCCGCCGACCATCCGGACGCCGGCGAGGCGCGGGATCGCGGCGACGGCCGCGGGATCGACGTCGCCTTCCGCGCGCGCACGCGCGTCGCGGATCACGTACTCCGGCGACGGGAGCGCGACCGCGCTGAGCTCGACCGTGCGCTCGGGCTCGACGAGGCGCACGGTGTGCGTGAACGCGTCGTCGTGGGTGTTGTCGGTCCACCCGTCCATCACGCGCTCGTAACGCGCGCGCCCCGCGAGCACCGAGGGCGTGATCACGCGCTCAGGTACTTCTCGGGCGCGGCGTCGAACTGCTTCTTGCAGTTGGGGCAGCAGAAGTAATAGGTCTGGCCCTTGTAGCTCGACTGCGCGGCGGCGCGCGGCGGATCGACGGTCATCTTGCACACGGGATCGAGCGCCATGTCACGACTCCTTCACGCGACGGGGCGCGGGCGCCACCGTCTCAGACGCAGGCTGTTGGTCACGACCGACACCGACGAGAACGCCATCGCGGCGCCCGCGAGGATCGGCGAGAGGAGGATGCCCCAGAGCGGATACAGGAGCCCCGCGGCGACGGGGATGAGCACCACGTTGTAGCCGAACGCCCACACGAGGTTCTCCTTGATGATCCTGATCGTGCGGCGCGAGAGATCGAGCGCGATGACGACACCGCCGACGTCGCCGCGCATCAGCGTGACGTCGGCGGCTTCGATCGCGACGTCCGTGCCCGAGCCCATCGCGATGCCGACGTCCGCCGCCGCGAGCGCTGGCGCGTCATTGATGCCATCGCCAATCATGGCGACGAGCTTGCCCTCGTCACGCAACGTGCGCACCTGGCGCGCCTTGTCCTCAGGGAGCACGTCCGCGAGAACACGGTCGATCCCGGCCTGGCGGGCGATCCCCTCGGCGGTCGCGCGGCGGTCGCCCGTCAGCATCACCACGTCGACGCCGCGGGACCGCAGCGCGAGCACCGACGCGGCGGCGTCCGGCTTGAGCACGTCGCCCACGGCGATCACGCCCAGCACGCGGCCCGCGAAGGCGACATAGATCACCGTCCTGCCCGTCTGCGCGAGCGCGGCCGCCTGCGCGTCGAGCGCGCCGGTCTCGGTGCCGCGTTCGTCCATGAGCAGGCGGTTGCCGATCAGGACCCGCCCGTCGGGCGCCATCGCGTCGATGCCCCGGCCCGCCACCGACGTGAACTCGCTCACCGGCGGCAGCGCGAGGCCGCACTCCTTCGCGCGCGCGACGATCGCGGCGCCGATCGGATGCTCGGAGCCCTGCTCCGCCGCGGCCGCGATCGCGAGCACATCGTCCACCGCGACGCCGGCGGCCACAATCACGTCGGTCACGTCCGGGCGGCCGACGGTCAGCGTGCCGGTCTTGTCGAAGACGAGCACGTCCACCCGATGCAACTGCTCGAGCGCGGTCGCGCTCTTGATCAGCACGCCGTGCTCGGCGCCCTTGCCCGTGCCGACCATGATCGCCGTCGGCGTGGCGAGGCCCATCGCGCAGGGACAGGCGATGACGAGCACCGCCACCGCGTTGGTGAGCGCGTACAGCAGCGACGGCGACGGTCCGAGCAGCACCCAGCCGGCGAACGTGAGGGCGGCGATCACGAGGACGATCGGCACGAAGACGGCCGCCACGCGGTCGGCGAGCCGCTGGATCGGCGCACGTGAGCCCTGCGCCTCGGCGACGAGCTTGACGATGCGCGCGAGCGTCGTTTCCGCCCCGACGCGGGTCGCGCGAACGATGAAGGTGCCGCTGTGGTTCAACGTGCCGCTGAAGACCGTCGCGCCCGGTTCCTTCGTCACGGGCAGGCTCTCGCCGGTCAGCATCGACTCGTCGAGCGTCGATCGGCCTTCGGCCACGACACCGTCGACCGGCACGCGCTCGCCCGGACGGATCCGCACGAGGTCGCCGACGATCACGTCGGCCGTGGGGACGTCGATCTCGGCGCCGTCGCGGAGCATGCGCGCCGTGCGCGGCGCCAGGCGCACGAGCCGGCGAATGGCCTCCGACGTCCGCCCGCGCGCCCGCACCTCGAGCCAGCGGCCGAGCACCACGAGCGTGATGACCACGGCCGAGGTCTCGTAGTACGTCATCGCGCCGAGGTCCATGAACGCGTGCGGCCACAGCGTCACCGCGAGGCTGAAGAGCCACGCGGCACCGGTGCCGATCGAGACGAGCGTCGACATGCTCGCGGACCGGTAGCGCAGGTCGTGCAGGAAGCCGCGATGGAGCGACGCGCCGACCCACCACTGCACGGGCGCGGAGAGCACGAGGAGGAGCCACGGGTTCCGCAGCGCCGCCGGCGCCCACGGGAAGATCTCGGGCATGCTCCCGATCACGACGGGCGCGGTGAGGATCGCGCCGGCGACGAACCGGCGCCGCAGCGCCCGCTGCTCGGCGGCGCGCCGCGCGTCGTCGCCGTCCGCGGTCTCGCGCGCGGGCGCGGCCGTCGGCGTCACGAGCTCGTAGCCCGCCGCCGTCACGGCCGCCTGGAGCGCGCCGAAGTCCGTGCGCGCGGGGTCGAAGGCGACATTCGCCTGCTCGGTGGCGAGATTGACGGAGGCGTCCTCCACGCCGCCGACGCCGCGCAGCGCACGCTCCACCGTGCCGACGCAGGCGGCGCAGTGCATGCCGCGCACGGGCGCGGTCACGTGCTCGACGGGCGCGCTGGCGGGCATCACTTGCCCCGGAAGCGCGTGAAGACCTCGAGCAGCTCGTCGATCTTCCGCTGGCGGTCGTTCTTCGAGCCGGAGCGCATGGCGTCGGCCACACAGGATTCGATGTGCCGGCCGAGCAGGAGCTTCTCGACCTGCTCGAGGGCGCCCTGCACCGCGGCGACCTGCAGGAGGATGTCGACGCAGTAGGTGTCGGCGTCGATCATCCGCTGCAGGCCTTGCACCTGCCCTTCGATCCGCCGCAGCCGTCCCTGCACCTTGGCTTTCGTCGTCGCGTCGATCACCGATACCCCCAGGGGGTAGTATGCGGCCAGCGCACGGCCTTGTCAACCGCGGACACCGGCGGGCGGCGCGCTACTCGAAGAGCGACGGTTGCGAGGCGTTCGTGGCGGCGACGCGCCGGCGCTTGGCGGTCGCCTTGGCCTTGGGCTTCCTCGACGCGGCCTTCGCGGGTGCGGGGAGCTTCCACCCTTTCTGGTGCGCGATCCGCTCCCCCTGCTTGATCACGAGCAGGTCGACGAGCCGCGCGAACGGATTGCGGAGGAGCCCGAGGTACTTCTCCCAGTAGCGCGGCGAGTGCGCGAGGGTGCGCATCGACTCGAGCGCGAGGGTCAGCGACGAGCGGTCCCCTTTGCGACCGGCCAGACGGAGATCGGCGAGGATCTTCTGCCCGCTGACGCGCGACGGACTCCGCCTCGCCATCGGGCGGGATGCTACCACGCCGGCGTTCAGCGCCTCATCACGCCGCGCGCGATCGCCACGAGGTCCTTGACGGCGGCGACCGGCTTGAACACGACGCCGGCGAAGCCCATCTCGACGAGCTCGTGCGGGCGGTCCTCGTGCGAGGCCACGGCCACGATCGGAAGATCGGGCGAGCGCTCGAGCAGGCGATTCAGGAGCCACACCCCGTCGTGCTCGCCCCGCGTGAGCGACACGTCGGTGATCACGAGGTCGAGCGCCGTGGACTCCGCGATCGCGAGCGCCTCGCTGGCCGACGCGACGGCGGTCGCGCGCATCCCGGCGTGCTCGACGGCCTTCTGCATCATGGCGCGCGAGTCCGCGTTCTCCTGGATGACGAGGACGTGGGGCTCCGCCGTCTCCTTCGGCGCGCGCCCCTGCGCGTGCTCGGAGGCCGGCAGCTGGCTCGCCAGCGTCCAGTAGCGCTTCAGCAGCCTGATGTGCTCGACGAACTCCCGGAAGTCCACCGGCTTCGTGACGAAGCTGTTGGCGCCGACGCTGTACGTGGCGTCGATCTCTTCCTTGCGGTCCGACGTGGTCAGCATGACGACCGGGATCGAGCGGAACGCGGCGTCGCTCTTCACGACACGCAGGACCTCATGGCCGTTGAGCTTCGGGAGATGGATGTCGAGGAGGATCAAGCCCGGCCGGGGCGCGCTGGCAGGATTGGACCACTGGTTGCGGTGATGGAGGAAGTCGAGGGCCTCCTCGCCGTCCTTCACCCAGAACACGCGGCGCACGCCTTTGTCCGCCGCCAGGGTCTTCCGGGTGAACTCGGCATGATCGGGGTTGTCTTCGACCAGGAGGATGTCGACGCCCGCAGGCTGGTCCATGGCTTCCATGATTTCGGCCTGGCGGGTCAGGAACTTGAGCCCCTCACCATCAGCTCGTAGTCCTCGCGCGCCTTCGGCTGGCGGAAGGCTTCGACCGTGATCCGGGTGCGGAGCGCGTCGGCCAGCCGCGCGACGTCGTCCCGGGCCTCGCCGTCAAGGTGTTCGGCGAGGTCGGGGTGCACCCGCGCGACGATGTCCTTGTCCGGCGCGGTCGCGGCCCTGGCGCGGATCGCGCGGAACAGCTCGGCCGTGAGCGTCTCGTCCGATTTCGTCACGCCGCTGCCCTTGCACGTCGGGCACTGGGCGCTGAGGAGGGCGCGCAGGTCCTGGCGCACGCGCTTGCGGGTCATCTCGACGAGCCCGAGCTCGGAAATCTCGAGCACGTTCGTGCGCGCCTTGTCCTCGGCGAGCGCGCGCTTGAGCGCGCGATAGACCTGCTCGCGGTGCTCGGCCGTTTCCATGTCGATGAAATCGATGATGATGATGCCGCCGAGGTCGCGGAGGCGGATCTGCCGCACGATCTCCCCGACCGCTTCCATGTTGATCTTGAGCACCGTCTGCTCGAAATCGCGCTTGCCGACGTACTTGCCGCTGTTGACGTCGATCGAGACGAGCGCCTCGGTGTGGTCGATGACGATGTAGCCACCGGACTTGAGCCACACGCGCCGCCTGAGCGCCTTCTCGATCTCCTTCTCGATCCCCAGCGCCTCGAAGACCGGCGTGGGCTGGTCCCAGAGCCGCACGCGCTCCGCGAGCGCCGGCACCAGCGTCTCGACGTAGCCGCGCACCTTGTCGTGGATCTCGGGGGTGTCGACGACGAACTCCTCGACCTCGGGCGAGAGGAGATCGCGCACCACGCGGAAGATCAGATCGCCTTCCTCGTGGAGGACCGACGGCGCCCCGGCCGACGCCTCGCGCGTCTGCACCTGGCTCCAGAGCCGCCGCAGGAACTCGACGTCGCTGCGGAACTCGTCCGCGCCCTTGCCCTCGGCGTTCGTGCGCACGATGAAGCCGCCCGACGGCTGCGCGAGCTCGCGCACGGCCGCGCGGAGCCGATCGCGCTCGGCGTCGTCGCGAATCCGCCGCGAGACCCCGATGTGGCGCGACTGCGGCATGTAGACGAGATAGCGCCCGGGGATCGAGATGAACGACGTGATGCGCGCGCCCTTCGTCCCGAGCGGCTCCTTCGAGACCTGCACGAGAACGTCTTGGCCCTTGTGCAGCATCTCCTCGATCGGGGCGACGGCTTCGCGCCGCGGCTCGTCCTCCGCGTCGCTGTCGAGCTCCGCCTCGGGATCGGTCACGGCGTCGGGATCGTCTTCGGCGAGCCGCTCGGCGAGATCGCCGCGATCGGCGGTGTAGTCGCCGCCGTAGAGGAACGCGTCCTTGGTGAGGCCGATGTCGACGAACGCCGCCTGCATGCCCGGCAGCACGTTCGTCACCACGCCCTTGTACACGCTGCCCACGATCGAGCGGTGGCGCGCCCGCTCCAGGTAGAGCTCGGTGAGGAGACTACCTTCCTGGACGGCGACTCGGGTTTCGGTCAGGCCCGCGTTGACGACGATCCGTTTGGCCACGGCAGCACCTCGCTGACGCGGCGCCGGCGCGGCCGTCGCGTCTCATTGGAACTGCCGCATTCGGACCGAGACGAGGAGCCCCAGGCCCATGAGCGAGCACAGCACGGAGGTGCCTCCGTAGCTCATGAGCGGCAACGGCACTCCGACCACGGGCAGGAGTCCGGTCACCATGCCGACGTTGATCAACACCTGGGCCGCCAGCATGGTCGTGGCCCCGAGGGCGACGAGGCGTCCCACCGGCTCGCGTGTCGAGGCGGCGATGTCGAAGCCGCGCAGGAGCACGAACGCGTAACACGCGAGCAGGATCAGGCAGCCGACGAAACCCCACATCTCGGCGAATACGGCGAAGATGAAATCCGTGTGACGCTCCGGGAGGAACGCGAGGCGGCTCTGCGTGGCCCCGCTGATGCCCTTGCCCAGGAGCTGACCCGAACCGATGGCGATCTTGGCCTGGATCACGTTGTACGCGGTCCCGAGCGGATCGCGGAACGGGTCCAGGTACACGAGAATGCGTTCCCGCTGGTACTCCTTCAGGAAAAACCAGGCGACCGGCATCGCGGCGAGTCCCGCGAGGCTCAAGCCTCCCAGGAGTCTCAGGCGAATGCCCGCGCCGACGAGGAGTGCGAGGAGCACGGGACAGAGGAGAAGGGCGGTGCCGAGGTCCGGCTGTTTCATGATCAGCACGAACGGGATCGCGACCACGGGCGCCACGAGCAGCAGCGTGAAGCGGCTGATCGGCTGCGCCCAGCGCGAGGTCAGGACCCACACCGCCATGAGCACGAAGGCGATCTTGAAGAGCTCCGAGGGCTGCACGCTCACGGAGCCGATGACGATCCAGCGCCGCGCGCCCGACACCGTGCGTCCGAGCACGAAGACGGACGCGAGCCCGGCGAGGCCGAGCACGTAGATGAGCGGCGCGATACGCACGAGTTTCTTGTAGTCGATGCTGGCGACGATGAGCAGCGCGACGAGGCCGACGCCGAACCACACGAGCTGGCGGAGCGCCACGGTGCCGCCGGCGCGTCCGACGTGCAGGCTCGACAGCGTGAGCCCGCTCAGCGTGGCGAACGCGAGGCCGATGGAGATGAGCGGCCAGTCGACGTTCTGCAGCAGCCGCCGGTCGATCCCGATCATCCGCGGAACCCCGCCATCGCGACCTTCTCGTTGAAGATGGCGTTGAAGATCTTGCGCGCGATCGGCGCCGCGGCCTCACCGCCGTGGCCGCCGCGCTCGACGAGCACGACGACGACCACCTGAGGATCCCTCGCGGGCGCGAACGCCGCGAACCACGCGTGGTCCTCGCCGCGCTCCGACTTCGAGTTCGCGATGATCTGCGCGGTGCCGGTCTTGCCCGCGACGTCGAGGCCGGGGATCTTGGCGGCGCCGCCGGTGCCCCACTCGTTCACGACGGCCCAGAGACCGTCGCGGATCAGCGCCCACACGACGGGCGAGAGCTCGATGTGGCCGTTCACGTGGCCGGGGTCACGGAAGACGACGCCCTGCTCGGGGCGCTCGATGCGCTGCACGAGCCGGGGCTTCCAGAGCACGCCGCCGTTGGCCACCGCGCTCATCATGCGCGCGATCTGCATCGGCGTCACGAGGACCGCGCCCTGACCGATGGAGACGTTGAGGGTGTCGCCGCCGGTCCACGGCCGCGACTTCTTGTCGCCCTTCACGCGCGGCTTGGGCTCGGGGATCAGGCCGATCTTCTCCGTGCCGAGCTCGATGCCCGTGGGCGCGCCGAGGCCGAAGGCCTTCGCGTACTTCGCGATGTTCGTGCCGCCGATCTTCAGGCCCTGTTGATAGAAGTACACGTCGCACGACTGCGCGATCCCGCGGCGGAGATCGACGCTGCCGTGTCCTTCCTTCTTCCAGTCCTTCCACGTGCGGCCACCGTACTCGAAGTGCCCGGGGCAGTGCACGCGGTCCACCGGCGTGATGACCCCTTCCTGGAGACCCGCGGCCATCAGGATGATCTTGAAGATGGAGCCCGGCGGGTACATCGCCTGGCTCGCGCGGTTGAGCAGCGGGTGCTGCGGATCCTGGACGAGCCGGACCCACGCGTTGCGGTCGATGTTGCCGGTGAACGCGTCGATCGGAAACGCCGGCGTCGAGACGAGCGCGAGCACGTCGCCGTTGCGCGGGTCCATGACGACGACGGCGCCGGCCTTGCCCTCCATCGCCTTCTCGGCGGCTTCCTGGACGCGGCGGTCGATCGTCGTGACGACCTGCGCGCCCGGATGCGGCTCGGTCTGCTGCACGATGCGGATCGGGCGGCCCATCGCGTCGACTTCGATGCGCTCGCCGCCGTCGCGGCCGCGCAGGAACTCGTCGAGCAGCCGCTCGAGTCCCGTCTGGCCCACGAGCTCGCCGCGGCGATAGCGGCCCTGCTTCATCTGGTCTTCGCTCGCCTCGCGGACGTAGCCCAGGAGGTGCGCGGCGAAGCGGCTCGTCGGGTACGCGCGCTGCGGCTCGACTTCGACGATCACGCCCGGGAGCTCGAGCTTCCACTCCTCGACCTTCGCGACGTCGTCCATCGTGAGGCCGCGCCGGATGCGGACGGGCAGGAACGAGTCGGCCGACACGCGGCCGACGGCGTCGACGAGCTCCTGGTACGGCAGGCCGAGGAGCGTCGAGAGGCGCCCGAGCACGGCGTCGCGGTTGTCGAGCTCCCGCGGGATGATCGACAGCGTGAACGCCGGGCGATTGTCGACGAGCGGCACACCGTTGCGATCGAACAGGATGCCGCGCGGCGCGGCGATGGGACGGATCCGGATCCGGTTCTTGTCGGACGCGTCGAGGAACCGCCCGCCTTCGAGGACTTGGAGATACCAGAGCTGCCCGATGATGGCGAGGAACCCGAACGTGAGGACGCCCACGATCGCGATGATGCGGCGCTGGCCGGGATCCCGCCGCCCCGGCTGAGGCCGGAGACGCGGATCGAAGCCGCGCCCCGGGTTCATGTCGCACGCTCCTTGAGGGCGTCGGTCCACGCGAGCGCGAAGACGAGCGCGGCGCCGAGGAACCCGTTGTAGAGCGCCTGCGGGAGCACGACGAACGTCATCAGCTCTCCGAACGGCGCCGGGAAGCGGAAGAGCTGGAGCAGCGTGAAGCGCACCACGCCTTCCGCGACCGTGAGCAGCACGAGGCCGGGCACTTGAACGAGCGGCTGGGTCACGCGCAGCCGGCCGCCGGCGGCGCCGAGGCCGAAGCCGACGAGCGACTTCGTGAGCGCCTGCACGCCGATGAGCCCGCCTGCCGCGACGTCCTGCAAGAGGCCGGCGACGAAGCCGGCCACGCAGCCGAACTCCGGACCGCGGCGGAGTGCCAACAGGATGACGACGATCAACGGGATGTCGGGCGCGACATCGGCGATGCGCAGCGCGGGCGCGAGCGTGGCGTGGACGAGACCGCCCCCGAAGACGGTCAGCACGAACAGCGTTTTCACCCGCCGCCGTCCCGTGGGAACGCCGCGGCCACGTCGTGCCGCGTGTCGCCGGTGAGGAGCAGCACTTCGTCGACGCGCGCGAAGTCCACGACGGGCGCGAGCACCGCGTAGTGGAACAGCGCCGAGCCGCGATCGTCGATCGCGCGCACGCGGCCGATCGGAATGCCGCGCGGGAAGACGCCGCCCGCGCCGGAGGTCACGACGAGGTCGCCGACCTGGATGCCGCCGCCTTCGCGCGCCATGTACTTCAGGCGCATCGTGCCGCGCGGCTCCCCTTCGACGATGCCGGCCGTGCGCGTCCGCACGACGTGCGCGCCGACGGTCGACGCCGGATCGGTCAGCACCTGGATCACCGACGTGCCGCTGCGCACCTCCATCACGCGGCCGATCAGCCCTTCGGGCGAGATCACGGCGGTGAGGCGCGCGACGTTGTCGCCGCGGCCGCGGTTGACGGTGAGCGAACGGACCCAGCCGCCCCACTCACGCGCGATGATCTCGGCGCTCAGGGTGGCGAGCGGCAGGCGCTGCTGCAGCGCGAGGAGCCGGCGCAGCCGCTGGTTCTCCATCGCGGTCTCGGTGACCTGCAGCGACTCCACGCGCAGCTGCTGGTTCTCTTCGCGCAGGCGCCGGTTCTCGGCGCGGACGTTCTTCCAGTCGAGGTACGTCGACCAGACGTTCACCGCCGCGCGGTTCATCTTCGCGAGTCCGCTCTGGATCGGCGTGGTGATGAAGGCGAGCGCTTCCGCCGTCGGGGTGCTGTGCCCGCGCGTCTGGACCGTGAGGAGCAGTAGACAAGCGGCGACCACGGTGCCGAGCACGAGGACGCCACGCATCTTCACCCTGCGGCCCCTCCGATTGAACTACGCCGGGATCGCGACCTTCTTCAGGAGGTCCAGCTCGTCGAGCACCTTGCCGGTCCCGAGCGCCACGCACGACAGCGGATCCTCGCCCGCCGTCACCGGCAGGTTCGTCTCCTGCCGCAGCAGGTGGTCGAGGCCGCGCAGCAGCGCGCCGCCGCCGGTGATGACGATGCCCTTGTCCACGATGTCCGCCGCGAGCTCGGGCGGCGTGCGCTCGAGGCACGTGCGCACGGTCTCGACGATCGTCATGACCGGCTCGCGCAGCGCCTCGCGGATCTCCTCGTCGGTGATCACGATGGTCTTGGGGATCCCGTCGATGAGGTCGCGGCCCTTCACTTCCATCGTACAGCGCTCGCCCCCCATCGGGTAGGCGGAGCCGAGCTTCATCTTGATCTCCTCCGCGCGGCGCTCGCCGACGAGGAGGTTGTAGTGCTTCTTGATGTACTGCACGATCGCCTCGTCCATCTCGTCGCCGGCGATGCGCACGGACTTCGCGTAGACGATGCCGGAGAGCGAGATCACGGCGACCTCGGTCGTGCCGCCGCCGATGTCGACGATCATGTTACCGCCCGGCTCCTGGATCGGCAGCCCGGCGCCGATCGCGGCGGCCATCGGCTCCTCGATCAGGTACACCTCGCGCGCGCCCGCCTGCATCGCGGAGTCACGCACGGCGCGCTTTTCAACCTGCGTGATGCCCGACGGCACCCCGATGACGATGCGCGGCCGCACGAGCGTGCGGCGGCGATGCACCTTCGAGATGAAGTAGTGGAGCATCTTCTCCGTGACGTCGAAGTCGGCGATGACGCCGTCCTTCAACGGGCGGATGGCGACGATGTTGCCGGGCGTCCGTCCGAGCATCGCCTTCGCTTCGTGACCCACGGCGAGGACGGAGTGATCCGCCTGGTGGATCGCGACGATCGATGGCTCGTTGAGGACGATGCCCTCGCCACGCACGTACACGAGCGTGTTCGCCGTGCCGAGGTCCACCGCGAGGTCGTTCGAGAACATGCCGGCGAGCAGGTTGTAAAACATCAGCGCTCCATGGTGTCGGGATTACGGCCAAAAGCGAGGCTTGAGGGTAGCACAGGGCGTGCCAGACCTACACAAATTCGCAGTCCTGAAGCCACTTTAGGCGGGTCCCGCGAGCGCCATCGCCGCCGTGATCATGCGGTATCTCCCTAGAATAAGGAAACACATTTCCTGCTCTCTGGCCGTTCCTCGCCCGGCCGATCCGCGGGGGCCGAGGAGTCGGGACACCGCCCGCCGGGGGTCTTCCGAGGCGCGGGCGGGAAGTCGTCCCGGGAGAAAAGCGGCCGCGTGGCATCAAAAACTGACCGGCGTGCCGTCACCGTGACACGCGGACGGCACGGAACGCACGGCGGCTCGGCTCGTCTTGCCGGGCGCGGGCTCGACGGCGGCCGCGCGGGACGCTCCGCATGCGCCGCGCGCACGCGTGTCGCGAGCTCGCGTCGTTGTAGAAAACGGGTTGACTTGCGGCGGGGTCCTGTGTGAATCTTGCGCCCGGTTCTGGCTCAGACGGACATCGGTGAAACAGAGTGACCGAGCACGACGCCGCACGAGATCCAGTTCGTGCGGCGTTTTTTCTTGTCCGCCAATAACGGCGGACAACCCCGCCACCACGGTGGGAGCACGCAGGGGCTGAGAAGACCCCGAAGAGAGAGGTCGGAGGTATGGCACAAGGACAGGTGAAGTGGTTCAACGACGCCAAGGGTTACGGGTTCATCACTCAGGAGGGTGGCGAGGACGTGTTCGTACACTACTCCGCCATTCAGGCGAGCGGCTTCAAGAGCCTCGCGGAGGGTGACCGGGTGGAGTTCGAAGTGACCCGCGGCCCCAAGGGTCTTCAGGCAGCCAACGTCCGGAAGGTCTAACCCCCCCCTCTTCCACCTGCTGCTTCCACCCGGGCCCGCACGGGCCCGGGTGCTTCTCGCGGAACACACGTCGCCGAAAAAAAGCCCCGACGAGAGTCGGTGACGCTTCTCTCAGGACTGCGCGTCACCCCGGTGGTGAGCCGGGTCTCGTCGGGGCCGGTGGTGCCTGGACTCCCAGGCGCGTCCACCTCACATCAGCGTGGATCCTGCCTTAGGAGGCAACCACCTCACAGGTCACCGTAGGGCTACACATCGACTGGATCACCTCCTATTCTCGGCAAGGGCGCCACGCGGGCCCAGGTCCCACTGACCTCCAACCGGGTGCCGACTCCCGGCCCGAGGCTCGGCCACGTGCTGCCGCCGGCGTGATTGCCCGCGGGGACGCTGATGGAGCGCTGTGACGCTCCGGCCGACTTGTTTTTTCATCGTACCTCAGCCCGCGAGAACTCCCAACAAAAAGTCGCTACTTCACGACGATGCGCCCGCGATTGCGCTCCCACACGCCGGTGCCGACGCCTTCCACCCTCCGAAGCTCGTCGGCTTTCTTGAACGGGCCGCGGCGCTCGCGATATTCGACGATCTTCTCGGCGACCCTGCGGCCGACGCCGGTGAGCGTCATCAGCGATTTCACGTCGGCGGTGTTGATGTTGACCGTGGGCGTCGTGTCGCTCGTGGGCGTCGTGTCGCTCCCGACGTTACGCACGCGCACGGGCGCGCGCGTGTCGGTCGCGGGGCGAGGCGCGTCGACGCGCGACGGCATCGTCGAGCGCAGCGCGGGCTTGTCGGGCTTGTCGGGGCGCTCGGCCGCGACGAGAGAGGGCGCGAGCACCACGGCGAGGACGAGCGCGAAGGGCGTGAGCGCGGCGTGCATCGGCATCGAGACCTCCTGACGGAAGAATGCGTGACGCGCGCATTCCATCGGCCCGTCGGAGGAGCGTCAATGTCCAACGTTTGAGTCACGACAAAGCGATACGTGTCTCCGTTCGTGCCCGGGTCAGTCGTCGTCGTCGCGACGACCGAGCGTGTCGAGATACTCCCGCCACTCGAGCGGGAGCAGCGCTTTCTTGCGATCGTTGCAGTCCTTGCAGGCGGGAACGACGTTGCCGCGAACACTGCGTCCGCCGCGGCCGAGCGGCACGAGGTGGTCCATCGTCAGCGCCTTCACGCCCACGGCGCGACGGCAGTAGTAGCAGACGCCGTCGGAGATCCGCCGCTTCCACCAGCCGCTCGCGCGCAGCTCGCGCGCCTTCGCCCGCTCGCGCTTCAGGAGGTCGGGGTCGACCGGCGCGTAGTAGTCACCCATGCGCGGCTCACTCGTGAGCCGCGAGCGCCGTCGAGAGCTCCTCCCACTCGTGCATCAGGCCGACGATCTCCTGCTCCGCCGTCCTTCGCTCGCCCGTGATCGTGCGCACGCGGTCGCCGTTCGCATAGAGCTTCGGGTCGGCGAGCATGGCCCCGATCTCTTCGATCCTCCGCTCCAGCGCGGCGATTTTCTTTTCCACGTCGGTCAGGCGTGCGCGCAGTTGCTTCACCTCGGCGCTCGGCCTCTTCTTCACCAGCCGGACGCCCGGTGTCGCGCCGCTCGCTGCACTCACGTCGGCCGTCGATCGAGCGGCAGGTGCGTCCCTGCGCGGGGCGCCGGGGGCTGCGGGCGGCGGCGCGGGCGGGTCCTGTCGCCGCT
>Ga0194121_10001675_pt1 | contig 36805 bp, 32 predicted proteins | sample TA2MahCa50mmetaG_FD_148609 | JGI IMG/M metagenome (GOLD analysis project Ga0194121, IMG submission 148609) | Freshwater microbial communities from Lake Tanganyika, Tanzania - TA2015020 Mahale Deep Cast 50m | ecosystem: Environmental > Aquatic > Freshwater > Lake | place: Tanzania: Lake...
TCTTGGCCGCAGGGCCCTCCGGTCGCGCCGGCAGTTCCTTGCACCGCAGCTTCTGCTTCTCGTAGAGCAGTTGCACCTTCCCATCTTGCAGTTGGCGCACTGTCACACGTTTTCCAGCCAAACATAGGCTGCGCAACAGTCTCTGAGATTCGCCCGCATTCGAGAGCCAAAAAGAGTTCGCGACCGTCACCTGCCTGAGAAAGATGAAAGGCCACGGACCAAAGACCAGGGACTGAAGACTGTAGACCAGACGGCTTAGTGCCAAGGGCCAAGAGCAAAGGGCAAGGTCAAGATATCAGAAGTCAGAGGTCAGAGGTCAGAAATCGGATACCGGCGGAATATCTTTCTGCCTCCATGTTTCTGACTAAAGTCCCGAGGCTGTCAGAAAAACGGGCGCAGAAAAAGCGAGAGAACAGAAGATCGCGAAGGACGCGAAGACCATGGACCAAAGAGCATGGGCTGCGTGTCAACGATCAGAACAAAACATGGCGACTCGTTTATCGAATCGACTCGGATGAAAAAACTCAAAAACGGATGGGTGGAAGGTTCGGTCAAAGAATTCCTCGATCTCTCCGACGCCGATGTTGAATACATTGAGACACGCCGCGCCTTAAGTTTAAGCCGTTTGCTCAAGGAGGCGCGCGCGACTGCACTTGACGCAATCACAGGTCGCATCGCGGCTTGAAACAAGTCAGTCGCGTGTGGCAAAGATGGAGAAGGCCGATCCGACGGTTTCCGCCGACTTTATTACTCCAATCTCTTTTCAGGCTCGGTCTGAAGCGCAAAGAAGTCGCAGAAGCGATATAACTAATGATTCAATCCCCATCCGTGGAATTCTCCAACTGGAGAAATGGAGCGTCTTCCGTCTTAAGGCCAATACCGCGTCAGCACCGCCCACCACAGGTTCGGATCGTCATCCTCCGTGAGGAAGTCATTCACTCCGTAGTCGCGTAGAGATTGAGTGACATCCGATTCCTTCATACTGTCGCCCAACGATCAGGCTGAGCCACAGCCACCGGCGGCGCCAGCCTGGAATGGAATAAGCGCGGACTCATACCGAAGAGATAGCTCATGGAGCGGGCTGTGGCTGTTGGCTACGGCCTCTGGTTGGGCGTTCAGGTGGGTGGTAACTGAAATCGGCCGGCGACGACTCCGGGAACTGTAATGTCCTCATCAAGCTCCTCCCATCGCAGCGCATAGCCGTTGATCTCAAGCTGAACCTTGGCAAGCTGCTCCTCGGTTGCCGCTTTGAGCAGGCGAAAGCGATCGGCTGGAAAGCCCACAATCCGGCCATCGTGGAGCTCTAAATAGATCGTCCGCCCTTGAACCCAGACCCGTACGGCGGCAGGCTCTATGGCGACTGGCGATTTATCGGTGGTGGTAATCATTGAATGCTCTCCTCAAATGTTCCTGGTGTTCGAAAATCAACTGCTCGATGCGGCGAAGATCATGTGGTCGGATTCCGCGGTTCTGGGCCAGTCCAATGCCGGGATCGAGCCAGAATCTGCATTCGCCATCTGGTGTGCGGACGTGAATGTGCGCCGGCTCTTCCCGTTCGTCGGAGTAAAAGTGAAACCGAAATGAGCCAATTCTCAGAACGGTCGGCATGCAGGCAGCTTAACATGGCCGTTGAGCAGCGCCATCATTTTGCGCCAACGACAAGGTGAGCGAGCGGTGCGTAAGGCGCTCTCACGATATGGCTGTGGTGCATTAGATCCTGAAAACTCTCGACACGAGGCGCGGGCACCGATTCGCTCGGCTGTCACCGAACGACCAAGCTGAACGACCGCCGCTGGAAACGAGCTCAGGCTCTGTCCGGTGATGTTAATAAATCCGGCCGTATGAAAATCGAGGCGCTCAGCGGCGGTTCGTCTCCCAGCGATTGGTTCGGGGATTCTGACGTCGCGAACTCCGGAGCTCGGCCAACCGCGAATACACGCGAATGAACGCCAAGCGGTAATCTCCGACGGCGGCCCATCAACCGGCGATCGGTCATAACTGCCCACGCCACGGTCGCTCATGAAACCGGCCACCGAATTATTCGCGTCCATTGGCGTCCATTCGGGTTTGGGGGCCTTTGGGGTCGTGTCTATTCATTATTCATCTGATGAGCCAATTGAATAATGAATAGGCACGACCCCGCCAAGAGTCCTGAGAGCCAAGCCGACCTGTAACAAATCGAAACTGCGGACACCGACCTTTTGAGTGTATAAAGCGCCCAGATTCTCTGCTGCACGAAATGTATTAGTCCACGGAACCGGCACATGCGCGAGAATGTTGTCCGCCAAGTCTGATTCGATTTCCTCAAAAGCCTGTTTACATTGCTCTGAGGTAATCTCACCGCGAAACGCGCGCAGGCGAATCCCATTGCGAACCTCGTGACGATGCAAAGGCGTAAAATGCAACGGTTCCCTAGAGTCTTGGAGCCACTTTAGCGCCGTCACGGAGTCAGCTTCCGGTGCATAAACGGCAACCAGAAAGCTTGCGCCGGCATAGACGATCATTTCAGACGTTCCTCGAGACTAGTAGTCATCGAGTCTGAAGTATTCGAGCAGGGCTCAATATGGCCGCGATTCGCGTTCTTCTACGACTATGTTTCCCGCTAACACCTTGTCACCATAAATGCGTTTGAGGCGGGCAAGGAAATCGGGTCTCTTCTTCGGCCTGCGTTTCTTGGCGACAGGCGGAGGAGACATTAACGCGACGATTCTGCCGCGTTTCAGGATTTCGACTTGTTCACCTTCTTCAATCCAATTCAGAACGCCGCCAAAATCGTGCCGGACCTGCCGCACAGTTGCTGTTTTCATGTGTCACAACGCTTTTTCACTTCGAATCAGATGTCCAATCTATACTGGAGCTCCTTTTTCAAGACTATTCAGAATAACTCGGGAAAACCTCGATAGCTAATGTCCAGCCTGGTGTTCCTGGATGTACTCTTGTTTGAGGCCCAGCTTTTCTGGCGCATGCAAGACGAGCATTTTCATGCGCACATCGGACGGCACATCACGTTTGGTGAGTGTTGAAACGACAATCATCAAACCAATTGCGAGGGGCACAGTCCAGATAGCGGGTTGTTCGCACAGAATTCGCAAGAGCGGATGGGCCGCCCAAAAGCCCGCCAAGGGCAGCCAATTCAAATCGCTGAAACTGGTCAGCGTAATTCCTGCCAGGGCCAAGACACCGCCTCCGAGCATGCCCGCCGCGGCGCCTTTCGTTGTCATTCCGCGCCACCAGGCGCTCATAAACAAGAGCGGAAAATAACTTGCCGCCGCAATGGCAAATGCCTGGCCAACCATGAAGTTGATCTGGAACGGCTCGACTTGCATTCCCAGCACAATCGCGACCGAGCCGACAACGACCGCGGCGATCTTGAATGCTTTGAGCCGTTGTTCGGAAGTCGACTTGGGACGCAACATGCGTCCGTACACATCGTGGGCCAGCGCGCCCGTCATCGACACAAGCAACCCACTAAACGTGCTCATAAACGCAGCGAAAGCCCCCGCGCATGTGATTCCGCTCATGACTGAACCGAGAACGCCGTATTTCTCATTCAAGATGCGAGGTAATTCCAAAACGATCTTGTCGGTTCCCTTCGCGCCCACGCCCGCGTAAAGATCGGGCAATAGATTGCGCCCGAGCACCCCAAAAATGGGCGGGAACAAGTAGAACACACCGATGAGAATCATGACCCACATCGTCGTGCGCTTCGCGGCAACGCCGTCGGGGTTTGTGTAAAAGCGCACGAGAATGTGCGGGAGGCCCGCGGTACCGCAGACCAGCGCGATGATCAACGAGTAAGTATAGAGCAAGGCCAGCGGACGTTCGTGTTTATCGAGCCAAGCTTGTTGCGCGCTCTTGTTTCCCTGTTCCACGCGGAAATGCCGGGCGCCTTCGGGCACTAAAGCGACGCCGTTGGTTTTAAAGAATGCTTCCAAGCCTTCCTTGACTTCGTTTGCCGTCAACTGGCCATCTCCATGCACGCGGACGCCACTGTCGGGCACGGCGGAACGTTGAATCAAACTCCAGCGGCTTAGTTGTCCGCGCAATAAATCGTCCAATTTCTCAAGACCGTTCGTGTGCGGCCCCGATTGACGTCCGGTAAGGTCTCCATAAATGGCCAAGGCTTGCGAGAGGTTAGTGACAGTCAGATGGACTGTCATACGCTGGTCCGGCGACAGGTCCGAACGCAAAGCGATTTTGGGCGATGGCGGAGAATTGGTTAGCGCAGCGGCGGCGGCTTTGGCGGCTTTGGTCGTTAAGGGACCGAACGGATTCAACCAGGTGAGATCCTTGGGCGCTTTTTCTGGGAGAGGCCGCCGGTCGGTGTAAGTGGCCGTGCTGGCGCTCGACGTGTTACTGCCCAAATGCTTGCCGTAATGCCCATAGACCGCCATCAAGACAAAGATCGGCACCGAGATCGCAAACATCTTGGCCCAATACTGAAACGCCTGGACCAACGTGATGCCTTTCATCCCGCCCAAAGCCACATTAAGTGTGATCACCGCGCCGACCAAGACCACGCCGGCCCAATACGGCAGCCCCGGGAAGATGTACGCCAGCGTCGTTCCGGCGCCTTTCATTTGTGGCATCGTGTAGAAGAACCCGATGAACAAGACGAAGATCACGGCGATCTTTCGGAACACCGGTGAATCGAATCGTCCTTCCGCGAAGTCAGGGATCGTGTAAGCTCCGAACCTCCGCAGCGGTCCGGCGATGAACAACAGCAAGAACAGATAACCGCACGCATAACAAACCGGATACCACAGTGCGTCATAGCCCGAACTCATCACCATGCCGGCGACGCCCATGAACGACGCCGCACTTAAGTACTCGCCGGAGATTGCCGAAGCGTTCCAGCCAACGGACACCGAACGTCCCGCCACGAAAAAATCGGAGGCTGTCTTCGATTTTCTCGCCGACCAAAAGCCCATCCAGATGGTGACGATGACGGTCAGGGCGCTGAAGGTGAGGATGTAGGGGTCGATGGTTGCAAGGAACATGGTGAGCAACGAATGTGGGTAGGCAGGTTGGTAGGTCAGCAGGTAGGCAGGAGAATCAGCGGATACGCGGTGTCGTCTTAGCCAGTATCGAAGGCGTGGGATTATTGCCCATGCTGCTGAGCATCGCGATGACACGACCGCATGATTTGTGCAGGTCTCGTCCCTGCTTGCGGCCTAAATAACCGCACTTTACCGCATATTCAATCCAAGTTTGAGTTTCGGCGCCTTCACCTTCGCCTTCGTTCAGTTTGTTCACGAAAACGGCTTCGTAGTTCCGACGTCGCCAAGCCTCCGCTATTGCTGCGGAAACCGCACGCGACGAACGTCGAACTTGGTCGGTCAAGGAATATCGCTCGTCCGCCGGAAACGTCTTGGTCACAGCGAAAATCGTCATCGCCGTTTCCACAGAAAGCTTATAAACGTCCAATTGCCAGTGATGCCGAATTAGTTTGGTTGTCATACGATATCTTCCTGCACACCTGTCTACCTACCCACCTGCCCATCCTCGTTCGTTGCTTCCCGGACCTCCGCTTCCTCCAACGCAATCGACCGCCGAATAAACACCCATGCAATCAGCCAAACAAACGGAAAGAACAGGACACCGAGAACAAACCAAGTCAGCGTGAAACCGAAAACACGAAACGCCATCGCATCGGGAAAGAAATAGTTCAGCAGTGGCAATCCGAGCAGCGCAATCAAAAAGGTCGCGGCGCAAGCGATGGAAAGCCGAAGCTGCCGGCGCATCAGGCTGTGAAGAAATGCTTCACTATGAATATCGTGCTTTGGCATGGCGTAAGGTTCTAGCAAAATGGGCGAGTGGGTTAAATGGTTAAATGGTTGAATGGTTGAATGGTTGAATGGTTGAATGGTTGGTCAAAAAAGTTCAAAACGCCGACTTCGGACGCGTTTTCGTGGTTTCGTACCACTATAGGAGGCTCGCGCGTAAACCCAATGCCGTTTGACGGTTTTTTCGGAAACACCCAAAGCTTGAGCCGTTTCGTCGATGCTCAAACCAACATAAAACCGCAACTTCACTAGTTCCGCTTTGTCCGCGTCTTTGCGCGCCAGTGCTTCCAACGCGTCATCCAACAGGAGCAACGTATCGGGTTCTGTTTGCTCGGCCAGAACCGCGTGGTCAAGGTCGATGCGGACAGGGTTTCCGCCACGCTTGAACCGATCGGGATATTCTTCGGCGCGACAGCGTCTTGGACTGCGGCAGTCCTCTGGAGCCTTGGTGAATGCGTTCGGGTGCTAGGCGTAATCCCAGTCGGCGGGAATCACTTTGTCCATGCGGCGGGCGTAACCTTCGGGGAGAAGGAAGTTGTTGAGATAAAGTTGTTGGCCGTTGGGTTGGCGGATGAAAACGTCGGCGAGCTAACGGTCCCATTTATCGGGCTTCGTCTTCGTGATCAGAACGTTCGCAGCTTTTTTGAATTGCATCTCAACGACGCGTTTGGCGGCGCGGCCTTCGGCCGTGTCCAATTCCGGAGAGTCCAAGCCGCGCAAGCGCACTTTCTCCTTTAACCACAGCCTTTCCGTCAGCCAGATTTGGGCCCAGAAGGTGTCGCCGTCCACCACGCGCAGACAGCGCGCTTGGTGCGTGTAAAGGTCGTTCTGTGTCGCATGCTTGGCTGGAAGCATTCGGCCGCTGGCCGAGAAGGTGACCAGCTCGTCGGCTTGCCGTTCCTTGACTTGGCGCGGGTCCAAGTCCTCATACGAAGTGAAGCCAAGGTCCACGGCGAGACCGTCATGCGTTTCGACGATTTTGTAGATTCCGATTTTGCCTTGCGTGGGCTCGAGCAACCGGATTTTTGTTCCACTGTTGTCGCCCGTGTCGGCGGAGATTGTCCTGGCAGCGGTGCTGGCGCTTTCGCGGATGCGGTCTTCCAGTTCGCGCGCGGTCCATTTTTGAGCGGCGGCCTGGGCTCCTAACTCGTGCCGTTCCTTGGCGTCGGTCACTTGTGAAAGCAGGCGATAATGGCTCCAAGTCAATTCTGGCCACGTGGCCAGAATTGGGAATGCCTGGTAAAAACGGAGCAGGGCCACTTACGTTCCGAATGGAAGGAAGCGTGAAACTGGCGGGCGCTTGCTGCGGTTCGGGAACGTTCGAAGATGCCGACGTTTCTGCAGCGTAAACGCTGGGCTCCTAGCTAGCGCGCGGTTGCGTCCACCAAGACCTCTGGAACGTTGGCTGGCACATCAACCGTCACGACTTTTCCTCCAGGCCATCTGACCCACAATTGCTTCGGATCCGCGTCTCGGCCGAGCACCTGGACAGCGCCGTCTTGCGACCAATAACCACTGCCGGCACGAACTTCTCTGATTGGTCCCATTCTCTGGCCGCTGATCAAACGCATTTGCGTTCCGATTCCCGCGATGTTATCCGGGGTTCCTTTCAACCGCACGCGAAGGCCGGGCTTAGCCCCGACGTTCCGATACAGCTTGGTGGCCGCGCCATTCTGGCTGACGGCCAAATCGATTCGACCGTCTCGATCAAAGTCGCTCAGCGCGCAACCTCGCTGTTCGCCATGCACTTTGATCCCGCTCACTTGGCCTGCGACCGGCTCTAACTTGCCCGTCCCATCGCCGCGCAACCATAAGCCGCGTCCGGCATCGCATCGGGCATTGTCCGAACTGACAGCAAAGAAGTTCTGGCCCAAGAAAACATCCTCATTTCCGTCCCCATCGAAATCCGCGACATTGACTCCAAACGCTGGCGCCAATTGCGCGTCGCTGGGCAATTCCCTGGCTTCGAATTCTGAACCGCGGTTAAAGAAAACCATGGAAGCCAGCGTCGTCACATCGACAACCCGGGCTTTCTTCAGTTGCTCGCCGTAAAGTTCTTCAACGCTCGCTTTGCCGTAAGCCTCGAAGCTATCCACGCGCGCGGCCAATAGGGAAATCGCGCCGCGCATCGTTTTGAAGCCTCGCTCCGGCGCCTGTTTGCCGAGCACTCGATCAAAGGAACTCTCGACCAAGTCGATCGTTCTATTGTTATCCAAGTCGCCCCAGAAGAGGTTTCGCGGATGCGCGCGGCTCGTTCGATATCTGCTGTTCAATCCCCAGTTGCTAGCCACGATGTCCAAACGTCCATCGCCATCGAGGTCTCCGGTCGTCACGCCATTCCACCAGCCGCGATGTTCTTCCAGGCCAGCGTCGCGAGTGATTTCGCGGAGGTTTCCTTTCTCGTTCAGGAACAGCCGCACGGGCCCCCATTCACAGGCGAGGACTAATTCCGGATTCCCGTCCCCGGTCAAATCGCTCAGCGCCGCGCCACTCACCAAGCCGAGCTTTTCGAATCGCTGGCCCACGACAAATCGTCCGCCTTCGTTTCGCATCAGCAATGATGTGGCCGGTTCGGGATAGCGGCCGGGATTGATGCGGCCGCCGACGAACAAGTCGAGGTCTCCGTCGGCATCGACATCACCCATCGCCAAAGGCCCCGTGCTTGATTCTTGGCCCAGGATACTGTCTCCGACTGCTTTCCGATTTAAGTCGTAAATGCGGACCCAGCCGCCGTTGGTCAGACCATCTTCGTAGTTTGAAGAGCCAACAATAACATTGGCGCCAAAGCCCAATACGGTTGTGTGATCGCGAGTGACGGGCCGATCCACAGGAGCGCCGGTCACAGGGGTGAAGCTGCCTTGCTGGTTGTTGCGATAGACGGCAAGCTGCCCACCCTTGCCGCTTCCAATAATCAAGTCTTCCCAACTATCGCCATCGAAATCGTGCCAGCAAACACCGGGACCGAGTTGGCTCAGGCGATTGTACATGAGCGGCTGCCGCGCAAAATCGTCGTATGGCTCTTCGGCGTGCGTGTGATTTAGCAGGTGACTGACCTCTGCGAAGCAGACCTTCGGCTGTAGCGCAGACTGCTCAGTCTGCTGTTTCGCAGGATGCCCATCCTGCGCTGCCACGCTCGCGTCAGGCGCAGAGCCATGCCGATTGGCAATCGCCGATACGGCAGACTCGGCAGTCTGCGCTACCGAAGCGGCGGCCTCGTCAATTTCATAAACTCGGTTCGCGCTGACGGCCTGCACAAGGCTTCGTTTCCCGCTTCGCCAGGAAACCTCAATCGTTAACTCATTCGTGACTGATCCAGCGGCAAAGACTCGCATTGGCTCATCGCCGGATAAGTAACGGCCACCGCAGATCATCTCCTGACTTTGCGTTACCGTCCCAACGATGACGCGGATCTTCGCGCCGATGCCTTGTGTGTTCTCCGTCCCTTTCAATCGCACGGCGACACGCGGCGCCGCAGATTCATTGCGATAGATTCCCGCAGGTCCGTTGAGATTGTTGAGAGCAAGATCAAGGTCGCCGTCGTTATCCAAGTCGGCCAAGGCCATTCCGTGCGACACGGTTCGTTCGGTAAATCCCCAAGTGGCGCTGACCTCTTCGAAGGTTAAGTCTCTTCGATTGCGGAAGGCGACGTTCGGGAGGGCGAGGCGGGCGAACATCTTTCGCAAATTCAGTTGTTCGGCTGGCGACAACTTTTTGGCGGCTTTCATCGCTTCGGCTTGTCTGGCGACATCCGCATTCATCATGTCGAGCTGATGACCGTTGGTGATTAACAGGTCTTCGTACCCATCCAGATCGACATCGAGAAAAACGGGTGTCCAAGACCATTCGGAAGCTTCGACGCCGGCAAATTGTCCAATCTCCGCGTAAGTGCCGTCGCCACGATTCAGGAAAAGTGTATTGCGCGAGTATTGCGGACGATTGTCGATCTGGCCGATTTTGAGAACGGTTGGTCCGATATCGCCGACTTGGACATGCCGTCGCGTATGGTCGCGGCTTAGCATATCGGCCACAAATATCTCATCCAAACCGTCCCGGTTCAGATCGGCGAAATCGACGCCCATCGAGAAGGTGCTGATAGTGCGCAGCGCCAAGCGCGGGATCGCTTGAAAGCGGCCGGCGCCATTGTTAATCCAAATGCGATCGACCGAACTGAAATCGTTGCAGACGTAAATGTCCGGAGCGCGATCGCCGTTGATGTCTCGAAACATGACGGAAAGTCCCCATTCGTATGGGGGCGTTTTCAACGGCTGGCCATCTTCATCCAGAAAGGTTCCGTCGGTAAAGGAAAGCGGGACGAATTTTCCACGACCTTCATTCCGGAACACCGCATCGACCTCGCCATGTTCGATCACGCGGCCTGGCTCGACACTGAATCGGCCGACCAAATCCAGTTCGGTAACCGGACGATCATTCACTCGCAGAACCACAAAGTTGCCGTGCTCGTCCTTGTTGACGCGGTAGCGCGTGTTCGGTTGATCGCGGACGGTGACCGTTCGGTAATTGGTTACGTAAAGGTCCAGGTCACCGTCGGCGTCGATGTCGGCCAGCGCCATCGACATTCCGCCTTTCTGGAGATTCAGCGGAGGGCCTCGCGACGAGAAATGGCCTTTACCGTCGTTCCAGAAAAGATGCGTGCCTGCGGCGACGGAACTGACGACGAGATCGAGATCGCGATCTCCATCCAGATCGGCAAACGTGGCGCCCGTCGCGTCGAGATTCGGTGCAGCCACGCCTGCTGAGGCTGTGATGTTCTCGAACTTCCAATTGCCCAAATTGCGGTAGAGAACATTGGGACCGTCGAGGCCGCAAAAGTAAAGATCGCACCAGCCATCTCCATCGATGTCGCCGGCGCTAACACCGGAGCCATTGAGATAAATTTGGTTGGTTGTGTAGCGGCTTTCAGCCAGGAGATTGGTGAAAGTGATCCCGGTGGCGGACGGTTGAAGCTGCGTGAACCCGGCCTTTCCACTGGTCGGCACGGAAAGCGCGGCGCTGCGGTAATTCGTTCCAACGGTCCACTCCAGGCCCAAGGCCGAGATCATGCCGGCGAACAGAAACAGGAACGCCGCGCACGTGCGAGCTAATGCAGCTAAGAGTCGCAGCGCAGAGTTTCGTATCTGGATAACGCGCGATACGTTTTGGTAAATCGAATGGTTTTCGTCCCGAAGGGACGGGCCGACAATAGCCCGGCGTTTCAACGCCGGGAGTGCAACAAACGAAAAGTAAGTCCCGAACGGACGGCTGAATGGTGCGGACAGTCCGAGCGTTTCGACCGTCCCTCCGGGACTCAGACGTCGGTGGATTTGGTTCCCGGCGTTAAAACGCCGGGCTATTGTCAGCCTGTCCCTTCGGGACGGGGCACCGGCATAAGGCCTTGAATTGGAGAAAGCCATTAGCATAGTGCGGAGCCTCTGTGTCATTGTTTGGCGGTATCAGATCCGCCCTGCTTCAGATTGTTTTTCAGCAATAACAGCGAAGGCCCTTCCTTGTTCCATTTCTCGTAAAGCGTCGGCGAAACCTTATACGGCGTCCGATTTGCCGCACCCAGCACGAGGTCAATGTCTCCGTCGCCATCGGCATCGCCGGCGTCCATCACCAGCCAGCGGCCCATCGCGCTTTCCGGAAATGAAAACGCGTCGAATTTCAAACCGCCTCGGTTTTCCAGATACACAAAGCTCTCTTCGGGCGAGTGCTCGTAGTCCGGAAAATAGGAGATCGCCGCGATGTCAAGATCACCATCCTGATCAAAGTCAGCCGCGATGGCTTTGAATGCGCCATTGAGCGGATAGAAAAAGACCTCGTCAAACTTGTTGTGTTTGTCGCAGAGATACAAACGCACGCCGTGATAATTCTTCAAACACGATGGATATTCGCCGTTGTCGCCGTTCGTGGTCAAAATGTCTGGCAGCCCGTCGTGATTGAAGTCGATGAGTTGAAGCCCGGAATAACCCCAGACCGGATGCTGTTCCATCACGGGCCATTCAGTGAAACGACCGCCACCTTCGTTTAGCAGGAGGAAAATGCCTTCGCGGGCTTGGGCCATGAGAACGATGATATCGAGCCGCCCGTCCTGGTTGAAATCGTGCAGCTCGGATCGAATCGCCCCCGGTCGATCGTAAATGAGCATCGGACTGTATTTGCCGTCGCCGCGATTCTCGTAGAGCGTCAAGTCGCCGGTGATATTCCCAAAACCCGAAACCACGAAATCCTCGCGCCCGTCGCCATTAAGATCACCGAAGGCGCAATCGGTCGGGCGCGCCAAATCAGCAAGCACATCGGCACGCTTGGCAAAGGTGGCGCCGGATTTATCGAGAAGAACCACTTTGCCGAGCCGTTGGTCATGCGGCGGCACACGGCCAACGAGCGTGCAGAACCAGCCATTGGAGCGGTGCGCCAAACTGACCGGTGGGCTTTCCAGGGCGGCCGACGATAACATCCGGCCGTTTCCATCGAGTACATCCAGAGTTTTCGCCTCAGCGTTGCCCACGTAAATCTGGCGGGCTTTCGGATCGATTTGTGTGAGTGTGACAAAGCGCCGGCCAGGTCGATAATTCGGGTTCACAACCGCGAATTGTTTCAGGCGAGGGTGAATTTTCGCCCTGGGCGGCGGGGGCAACGGTTTATCCGGCGCCGCGTCGAAATAATACTTCCAAACCAGGTCCCATTCCTCCAACACCACCTTTTGATCAGGATTCGACGCGCTAAAACGATCGATGCCAAGGCGGCTGCGCAAAAATGGCATCGTGCCGTTCTTCCAAGTCTCGCGGTCCAAAAGGTCCGGCTCCGGATAAATGTGGCAGCCAGCGCAATATTTCTGGGAGAGCTCCTTGCCGCGCTTGAAGTCCGGAGTGGCCGTGGGCAGAAGTTGGCCGAACGCCGGCCCAGTTGCGCTCAACACTAGCGCGACGCCAAGAGCGGCGATTTGTATTCTTGCCTGGATGCAGGCACGGAAAAGTTCGCGTTTGTATCGTCGTTTGCGCGCTATACCAATCAGACACATTGACGAGCCAACCTAGGCGAACACCGTCACCACGGCAACGAATTGTTTGTCTGATCCTTGCTCAAAAAATTTCGAGGCATCCGGCGATGTCGTCGGACGAGAATACCTCGATTTGTTTGAGGTTGAGCCTGCGCAGCCGTTCGATGTCTCCGACTGTCGAATTGCCGCATCGCAGCCAAATCAATTTTGGCGGATGTCCTCGCAGCAAGCTGAGATCATAGTAATCTGCATCGAGTGTAACGACGATAAAGCCGGATTGCTTTGCGTATTCCCAAATCACATCGTCGCTGGCAGTCGCCATTCCGATCAATCGGGTCTGAACAGAATTCGGAAAAGCATCTGCGAGCCGCCGGACAAGTTTGTTACTTAGATGATGGTCAAACAGCAGTTTCATGCGGCGAGAGGGCGATGATCGAATGCCGTTCCCTGTCCGCCGCATAGGCCAGAGATGCAAGGATATCCTCGTTCGTCAGGTCCGGAAAGTCGTCGATGATCTCTTGATGTGTCATTCCCGATGCGAGCCATCCCAAGACGTCACCGACGGTGATCCGAATGCCGCGAATGCACGGTTTTCCGCCGCGTTTCCCGGGTTCTATTGTGATGATTTTCCGATAATCAACCATAGCAATGGCACTGTATCAGTCTCCGCGTTCATGTCGAACAAACTTAGGGCGCTGACCGGCGTGTGACTCTGACGGCAGCCAAGTGGCATGGTTTCGCCTCGGATCTTTAGACAGGGAAGCGGCGCAAACGCTGCCGCATCCCGATCATCCTGCAGAACGCGTTCGCTCCGAACGGGCGGTCAATTTCGCGTTTGTCCGGTGCGGAAGCGTCGATTAGAGTGGCCTTCAACGAGATACTCAGGACTCATGTTATTCAATCGTTACCTTCGTGCTGGCTTATTCGCGTTCGCGATTACTTCAACGCCTGTTCTTAGTGCTGCGCCATACCTTGCACCTTCCACGAAACGTATGGCTGAGCGGCTGGAACAGATCGCGCGGGAAGCTGATCCGCTGCAGAATCCATTTCTAAATCGACGCGCCGCCGAGATTTTCGGCGGCGAATTGAGAGAGGCTCTCGCAAAGCCCGGCGCCGCGAGCGCGCCCGCCAAAATGGTTGGTCTGCATTACAAATGCGCTTACGAGTTGCTCAATGCTGGAGAAAGTGAGAAGGCTGTCCAACAGTTTCTCCAATTGATCGACTTCATGAAGACCAACCGCATCGCGCTGACCGGCGATAAAGCCGCGTTGGTGCGGATGAATGCCGCGACAGCTTTCCTGCGCCTGGGCGAACAGGAGAATTGCCTCGCCAATCACACGACCGCTTCCTGCATCATGCCGATTCAACCGGGTGGCTTTCACAGAATCCCGCGCGGTTCGCGAGGCGCCATTACATTCTTGATGGAGCATCTTGAGCAGGACCCCAACGATCTGCGCGCCGGCTGGTTGCTCAACCTGGCTTACATGACTCTGGGCGAACATCCGAACAATGTGCCGCAAAAGTTCCTCATTCCGCCGAAAGTGTTTGCCTCCGAGTACGACATTAAACGTTTCCCGGACATTTCACGCGGACTCGGCCTCGATTTCAACGACCTCGCTGGCAGCGTTGTGATGGATGATTTCGACAACGACAACGATCTCGATTTGATGATCTCCGCGATGGGGCTGCGCGATCAATTGCGGTTCTTCCTCAACAATGGCAACGGCACCTTCACGGACCGCACGAAAGAGGCCGGATTAATCGGCGAAGTCGGCGGATTGAATATGGTCCAGGCGGATTACAACAACGATGGTCACATCGACGTTCTGGTGTTGCGCGGCGCATGGTTCGAAAAGCAAGGCCATCATCCCGATTCGCTCTTGCGCAACAATGGCAACGGCACCTTCGACGACGTGACCGAGGAAGCAGGGTTGCTGAGTTTTCACCCATCGCAGACTGCGAGTTGGTTCGATTTCAATAATGACGGCTGGCTCGACGTGTTTATTGGCAACGAAAGCGTTCCGGGCGACACAAACCGCTGCGAGCTCTTCCGAAATAATGGCAACGGCACGTTCACTGAATGCGCGGCGGAATCCGGGATTGACGCGTTGGGATTGATCAAGTCGGTCCACAGCGGCGACTACAATAATGACGGCTGGCCGGACTTCTATGTCTCGTGCCGCGGCCAACCGAATTACCTCTATCGAAATGATGGTCCGCAAAGCGCTGACAAATCTGCGAAAGGCGCTTGGCAGTTCACCAACGTCGCCAAGGAACTCGGTGTCTTTGCGCCGGTGTTCAGCTTTCCCTCGTGGTTTTTCGATTACGACAATGACGGCTGGTTAGACCTGTTCTCGTGTGGTTATGGGGTTAAGAATGCTGGCAGCGTCGCGGCCGATTATCTGGGGTTGCCGCACGGCGCGGAGCGAGCGCGCCTTTATCACAACAACCGGGACGGAACCTTCACGGATGTCACGAAGTCAGCAGGCCTTTATCGCGTGTTGCTCGCGATGTCCGGCAACTTTGGCGACCTCGATAGCGATGGCTTCCTCGACATCTATCTCGGCACGGGCGCGCCCGATCTCACGATGTTGATTCCAAATCGGATGATGCGGAACGACGCTGGCCAGCGCTTCCAGGATGTAACAACGTCAGGCGGATTCGGGAATGTGCAAAAAGGTCATGGCATTGCCTTTGGTGACCTTGATCATGATGGCGATCAGGACATCTATACTTCCATTGGCGGCGCTTATGAGGGCGATGTGTACTACAACGCGTTGTTCGAGAATCCCGGCCATGGCAATGATTGGCTCAAGCTCAAGTTGGTGGGGGTGAAATCCAACCGGGCCGCCATTGGCGCTCGGATCAAAGTTACGGTTGATACGCCAGCGGGCAAACGCGCCATCTACAAAACCGTGAATTCAGGAGGGACCTTTGGTTGCTCACCGCTTCGCCAGGAGTTTGGTCTCGGTCAGGCGAAGTCGATTGAAAGTGTCGAGATATGGTGGCCAACGTCGGGCATGCGACAATTGCTCACAGGCTTGGAAAAGAACCGGTGCTACTCAGTTCGTGAAGGTCAGACGAATGCAACTCGAATCGCATTGACGACTTTCAAATTCCCGTCCTCTGTCCACGCGCATCACCATCAGTAGGGCCAAGCATTCGGAGGAACACAGAAAGGCCAACGGTATTACTTTCGCAGGCCGGCCTGTCTCAGGCAATCGTCGAGCCATTGCGCGTCCGCGCCAGTTAGTGGCGGCTTGGGGTCGCCGGACAAGTCCAGGGCATTGTAACCGCCATCCTCAAAGCATTGGTCCACCAGCAGGTGTAGATTGAGCACAACGCCGGTGTCGCTCTCACGCAGGGGAATGCGGATACCCGGCAGGCGGCGGCGTAACGGGAAAAGATAAAGTTCAATTTGGCCGGGGCGGGAAGCCCGCCGAACACAAGCTCGATAGGTCGTTTCTTCATTCGCGGCAAAAGCATTCCGCGGCAAGCCCAAAGCATCACGCCCTTCTCGCAATAGATCAATTTCAACGAAATTGGCGCCACCGGCGAGGAACCGGGAACGCTTTTCCCGATAGGCAATGAGTCCGGCCGTGGACTTGTTTCCGGGACTGAGCACTTCAATGGCTGTGACTACACGGCCACTGGCGTCTCGAATTTCCACCCAGCGTTCGGTTTCGGGCTCAGCGACGATCAGCACCGGCTCCATGATTTCTGTTTCTCCGCCCCAAGGAACGGAGGGTTCATGAAGTGCGGAATCGCTCTTCTTCTCACGGTCTCTAACCAGCGCGTCAGGCCAATACGTTAAGGGCTCGCCTGTGTCATCAAGCGACACTCCCTCCTCAGCGCGTCCAACCAATCCGGCCGGCAACTTCGGCTGCAATTGATTCCGGATATAGACCACCAGGCTCGCATGCACATCCCACCAATGCGCTTCCCAATAGGGGTTCATGCCTGGAAAGGAATTTTTCGTATCGGACTTGATGAAAAGTACCGGGCTGCTGAGCGCAGAGCAAGGTCAAACCGGTCGATTGCGAACACGACGGAGCGCGGAGATTGCTGTCCGCAGCAATGCTTCACACTCTTCACTGTTCCACGCGCACTCGCCCGTCAACGTCCACGATGACCGACTTTGTGCTGACCGGAATTTCTGAATCAGTAACTTTGCCCCCAGGCCAGCGAATGCCGAGGCGCATCGGCTCGCTTGCCCTGGCGAATACCAAGGCGGCGCCGTCCTGCGACCAGTAACCGGAGCCGGCATGGATTTCTCGAACTGGCCCAGCATGTTCCCTATAGAGGAGGCGTATGGCGGCGCCGATTGCGTTAGAATTTCCCGCAGGGCCACGCAGCCGAACGCGCAACCCCGGTTTCGCGTGAACGTTGTGAAAGAGCTTCGTTGCCGCGCCATTCTGAGCCACGACTAAATCGGTGCGTCCATCCCCATCGTAATCAGCGGCGGCCGTGCCGCGTCCTTCGCCGTAAATGAGCACGCCGCTGCTTTGTCCGGCCACCGGAATAAATCCGCCTTGCCCATCCCCCTTCACCAAGAGACCGCGTCCGGCATCGAGTCGCGACGAACTCGGTTGCACCGGGAAAAAATTCTGGCTCAGGAAAAGGTCCTCGTTTCCATCTCCGTCGAAGTCGGCGACGCTGATGCCAAAAGTGGGCGCTAACTGAGCCTCCATCGGAAGGATAACGGGTTCGAAGTGACTGGCACGATTCAGAAAAACCGTTGTGGCCAGCCACGTGGCGCGCAATGGTTGCGCTTGCCGCAACGCCTCGCCGCCCACCTCGAACACGCTGGCCTTATTGAATGCATCGAACGACGGAAAGCGCTCGCGCACGATAGGCAATCCTTGAGATATCGCATTGAAACCGCGAATCGGCGCTGTCTTGTTCAGCGTTCGATCAAAACGGCCCTCAATAAGGTCCAGTGTTCCGTTGAGGTCGAAGTCGCCGTAGTAAAGCAATGGGGGATTTAGTGTCGCCAGTTCGATTCCTGGTCGCGCCAAGTTCGTGGAGAGCGCTGCCTGCAGTTCACGCGCGGTCTGGTAAGAGCTGTTGAGGCCCCAGTTGGAAGCAACCAAATCTATGCGGCCGTCATTATCAAAGTCACCAGCACTGACGCCGTTCCACCAGCCAACGAACGAGTCCAAACCCAACCGTTGCGTTGCCTCGATGAAGCGTCCGTTTTCGTTGAAAAAGACGCGCAGCGGCCCCCATTCGCACGCCAAAACAAGATCGGCAAAACCATCGGCATTCAGATCAGTGAAGATTGCGCCACTGACCAATCCGATTTTGGCAAATGGGGCCGATCTCTCGACATCCACTTCGAAGCGTCCCGATTGGTTGCGGAAGAGAATCGACGCGGCTGGTTCGGGCCAGCGGCCAGGAACAGAGCGTCCACCGACGAACAGGTCGAGATCGCCATCGCCGTCTGCATCCGCGAGAGCAAGCGGACCGGAACTACTTATTTGCCCGGGCATCGAATCGAGCACCGTCATGTTCTTCAAATCGAACTGACGAACAGGCGGGCCCTTCGGCAACCCACCTTCATAGTTTGAGGAACCAGCCAGAAGCATCGCTTGGTCCGGCGACTTCTGCCAGCCAACGATCCCGGTTTGGTCTCGTGTTTCGGACGGGGGACTGTCAGCCCTATCGAATTGGCCTTTGCCATTGTTAAGGAAAATCGCCATTGAACCGCTGCGTCCGGCGCCGATGATCAAATCGTCCCAACCATCACCATTCACATCAAACCAGCAGACGCCCGGACCAAGCTGGCTGAGCTTTCGAGGCAAGAGCGGCTGGCGGGCAAAATCGTCAAACGGTTCATCCACATGTTTGTGGTTGAGCAAATGGCTGACGTCTTCAAAGAGCGGATGAGCCGGTAGCGCAGACTTTCCAGTCTGCGGGTTGGCCGGGTTTTCCAACCCGGCCGAAGAGGGACGGGCGACTGGAAAGTCGCCCGAACCCGCAGACTGGAAAGTCCGCGCTGCCGACGCTGATGCTTCATCGATTTCGTAAATCCGATTGGCTTTGAGGCCATCAATCATGCTGCGTTTGCCGCTTCGCCAACTGACTTCGAGCGACAGCTTATTTGTCAAGCTGCCAGCCGCGAAGACGCGTATCGATTCGTCTGAAGACAAATAACGTCCGCCGGCAATGATTTCCTGAGTCTGCTTGACCGGCCCGCCCGAAACGCCGATTCGCGCGCCGATGCCTGATGTGTTCCCGGATTGGCCCTTTAACCGAACGGCAACCCGAGGTGCGGGACAATCATTCCGGTAGAGTCCTGCCGCGGCGTTCAGGTTGTTGACGACAACATCCAAGTCACCGTCATTGTCCAAGTCCGCCAGCGCCATTCCATGCGCGACACCGGGTTGATCGAAGCCCCAGGCTTTTCCGACTTCCTCGAAAGTGAGGTTTTGCCGATTGTGAAAGGCGACCTTTGGCTGTTGCATTTTCGGAAACATGAGAAGCTTTTGCGGGATCATGTCACGGCGCCACGGTCCTTTTGCTTGAATGCGGGCTTCAGCGTCCAAGTCTTGCGTGTCAAACATATGCCCAGTCGAACAGAGCAAATCCTCGAAACCATCCAAGTCCACGTCCAAGAGAATGGCCGACCAAGTCCAGTCTGAGGCATCCAATCCCGCGTAGCTTGCGATCTCGGCGTAGGCGCCATCGCCGCGATTGAGTTGGAATGTGTTTCGGTCAAACTGCGGGCGGTCCTCAAAGACGCCAACTTGAGGCCGATAAAAGTCAGAAGCAGCCAATTGCATGAGCCGCCGCGGATGCAGGAGGCTTAGCATGTCGGCGACAAAAATATCGTCGTGGCCATCACGGTTCAGATCGCCGAAATCAACGGCCATCGAGAATGTCGAGGTCTGCCGAATCGCGAGCCGAGGAATCGCGCGAAATCGGCCTTGGCCGTTGTTCAGCCAGATTTTGTCCGACGAATGGAAATCGTTGCAGACATAAAGGTCGGGTGAGCCATCGCCGTTCAAATCGCGGAACATTGCGGAAAGTCCCCAATCAAAGGGCGGCTTCGTGAGCGGCTTGCCGTCCTCATCCGCGAACGTTCCGTCAGTCCAGGAACAGGTGGTAAAGTGGCCTTTGCCATCATTGCGGTAGAGGATGTCCGCCTCGCCGTGTTCCAGCACGCGGCCCTCGGTTGTGTATTCGAGTTGATCGCGATCTTCCGGCCGAATCATCCGCTTGCCGCCGGCATTCAGAACCGCGAAACCAGTCGCGCGAATCGTGGTGGTCCGGTAATTGACGACGTAAAGATCAAGAGCGCCATCGCCTTCAATGTCCGCCAGCGCCAATGTCGTGGCGCCGAACCTACGCACCAGACCGCTGTCGAGTGCTTCGGTGAATTTGCCTTTGCCATCGTTTCGAAATAATCGTGTGCCCGTCCCAACCCCCGTCACAAGGAGGTCAAGATCACCATCCGCGTCGAGATCAGCAAACGCCGAACCGGTCGAGTATTGATCGTTGCAGGCGAGTTGAGGCGAATCCGTGACCTCTTCGAATCTCCAGTTTCCAAGGTTGCGATAAAGTTTGTTCGGCCCTTCGAGCCGGCAAAAATAGATGTCACATCGTCCGTCGTTGTCCACATCTCCGAGCGCTACGCCTGAACCGTTAAGGCGAATTTGATTCTCGGCCGCCTTGGCGTCGGAAAGGTGATTGGTGAAATTGATGACTGTTTCGCGGGCGTTCAGCAGGGTGAAGCCCGGTTTGCCTGAAGAGGAAACGGATAGCTGCGCGCTGCGATAGGCATTGGACGGCTCCCAGTCTAAGGCCAGCGTGACTTGAAATCCGCCAAAAGCCAGCAGGGCGGTAGTTAGCATCAACCGATTCATTCTCGGTTGAAATCTATTTTGATTCATCACCTCGCACCACCAGAAACTTGCTCCAGGATTCCCATCGTGTCATTGCAGGAGCGCGGACTGCTGAGTCCGCGAGCCAAACAATTGAAACAGGCAAAAGACGCGCGGACTCGGCGGTCCGCGCTCTTGCAAATCCCGCGCTGCGAGAGTTGCCAGGTTTCGCTGTGATTGCTTGGGCGGCAGATATAGAATCTTCGTATGACTGTCAGTTCGATTGCACGAACGGCGGGGATGATAATCGCGGCTTTCGTCACGCAAGTATTTAGCGTGCCGGCCGTCGCTGTAGCGCAGACTTTCAGTCTGCTGTATCGCCGATTTGCAATCGGCAGATCGTCCGCGCCTTCCAGAATGTTCGAGCCTGCAGACGATCCGCAGAATAGAATTCTCCCAAGCAGCAAGGTGAATGCAGCCCCTCTCCCTAACCCTCTCCCCATCCGATGGGCCGAGGGAGTCGAGCTTTTGCGGTGGTCGATCCCTGATGGACGAACGTGCCCAGCGCCCAGGTCTTTCCCCTCGCCCCATCGGATGGGGAGAGGGTTAGGGAGAGGGGCGCTGCAACTGTCAGCTACAACAACTGCATGCGCTGCCGCAGTCCTCATTCAAGTCTACGGCGCGGAACTTCAGTGGCAGGCCACGGGACCGCTTCGATGGGCAGAGCTTAACGTTCCTTCGATGGGCAAGACTGGCTTTGCGCTTTTGCGGCCCGAACAAACTGGAATCGCTTTCACGAACACAGTTGGCGAACTTGAAGGCGCCGCGAATCGTGTCTTGCTCAATGGTTCCGGCGTGGCGTTGGGTGATTTCGATAAGGATGGGTTCACAGACATCTTTCTGTGCGCCTTAACCACACCGAGCGCGCTTTATCAAAACCTCGGCCAATGGCGTTTCGAAGATGTCACGAGTGCGGCTGGGTTGCAGCTCTCTGGCAGGCATTTTCGCGCGGCGGTTTTTGAAGATGTTAACGGCGATGGCTGGCTCGACTTATTGGTTTCAGCCACGGGCCGCGGCGTCTTTTGTTTCTTGAATGATGCCCAAGGCAAGTTTCGCGACGCCACTCGAGCAGCGGGAACGTTCAGCAAGTTCGATAGTGTGACAATGGCTTTGGCCGACGTGGACCAAAACGGGACACTCGATTTGTACGTCACGAATTATCGCGCTGAGGATATCCGTGATCGGGGGCGAACTTACCTTCAACTGGTGCGAGGTCAAATAACCGTCCCGCCAGCTCTTCGGGATCGGTTCCTGGTTGTTAATGGTCAGGTGCTCGAATATGGCGAGCCTGATCAACTTTATCTTGGGGATGGGAAAGGAAGTTTCACAGCTGTCCCGTGGACAGAGGGCCGTTTTCTCGATGAAGCAGGCAAAAAACTCGAGCGCGCGCCGCTCGACTGGGGTTTGACGGGAACCTTGCGCGACATCAACGGCGATGGCGCGCCTGACATTTACGTTTGCAACGACTATTGGACGCCTGATCGCATTTGGTTAAACGACGGCCGCGGTGGTTTTCGCGCGATTTCCAAACGCGCGTTGCGCAACACCAGCGCAAGTTCAATGGGGCTCGACGTGGCGGACGTTGATCGCGACGGCCACATGGATCTGTTTGTCGTCGATATGTTGAGCCGTGATCCCAAGCTGCGGAAACGGCAAATGCTTGCGTACACGCCGGCGCCGCGACCGGTTGGCGCCATCGAAGAAGCGCCGCAACTCATGCGGAATACATTTTTCCACAATCGCGGCGATGGCACGTTCGAGGAAATCGCGAACCTCAGCGGTGTCACTGCTTCCGAATGGTCGTGGCAACCGGTTTTCATCGATGTCGACCTTGATGGCTATGAAGATTTGCTCATCACGACCGGGAATGTAAAGGATGTGCAGGACCTCGACGCCACAGCAGCCATTGAAGCCCGTCAGCATTCTTGGAGCGGATACCCCAATGAGGTTGAACGACAGAAAGCGTTCACCCAGGAGCGAATGGTCCATAGCCGATTATATCCGGACTTGCGGACGCCGATTGTCGCGTTTCGCAATCAGCGCGATTTGAAGTTCACGGAAACGACTCGGGACTGGGGCACAGACCAGCCTGGTGTGCATCACGGCATCAGTCTCGGGGATCTAGACGCCGATGGGGACTTGGATTTTGTCGTCAACAATTTTGGCGCTGCGGCAGGCGTTTATCGAAACGAGAGCAACACCCCTCGCGTAGCCGTGCGTTTGCGCGGGGTGGCGCCCAACACACGAGGCATCGGCGCGAAGGCCACACTTCTCGGGGGCGCGGTTCCGATGCAAATGCAGGAAGTCGTGGCAGGCGGGCGATACATGTCGGGTTCGGACCCGCTCCTTGTCTTCGCAGCCGGCAGCTTGACCAACAAGCTGTCGCTCGAAGTCATTTGGCGAAGCGGCAAACGCAGCATCATTGATGGAATCAAGGCCAATCGAATCTATGAGATCGATGAAGCATCAGCTTCGGTAGCGCAGACTTTCCAGTCTGCGGGTTCGGGCGACTTTCCAGTCGACCGTCCCTCTTCGGCCGGGTTGGAAAACCCGGCCAACCCGCAAATCGGAAAGTCTGCGCTACAACCCAAGCCGCTCTTTGAAGACGCAAGCCATTTGCTCAATCACAAACATGTGGACGAACCGTTTGACGATTTTGGGCGGCAATCGCTCTTGCCCCGAAAGCTCAGCCAGCTTGGTCCGGGTGTCTGTTGGTTCGATGTGAACAGCGATGGTTGGGACGATTTAATCATCGGCAGCGGACGCGGCGGTCAGTTGGGCGTTTTTCTAAACGATACAAAAGGTGGATTCAAACGGACCGCAGAGCCGCCATTCTCATTTCCAGTGACTCGAGATCAAACAGCTGTCCTGGGTTTGCAGCGCGGAGACGCGAAGGCTCTGTTGTTAGCCGGTTCGTCGAATTACGAAGATGGCTTGGCTTTGGGAGCTCCCGTGCGTCAGTATGATATTGGCCTCAAGAAGATTGATGACACTTTGCCGGGACAAATCTCGAGCACCGGGCCGCTGGCTTTGGCGGATATTGATGCGGATGGAGATCTTGACCTTTTTGTCGGCGCCCGAGTTGTGCCGGGACGATACCCTGAAGCCGCGTCGTCAATGCTTCTTCGCAATGACAAGGATCGCTGGCTGATCGATGCTGACCTCACGAAGGCTTTGGCGAACATCGGCTTGGTCAGCGCTGCGATTTGGAGTGATTTGGATACAAATGGATTTCCTGACTTGGTGCTGGCATGCGAATGGGGGCCACTACAGGTTTTCAAAAATCAAGCTGGCAAACTCCGTGACGCCACGACGGAACTCGGTCTGGACAAGTACCTTGGTTGGTGGAACGGAGTAACTACGGCCGATCTCGATGCAGACGGGAGATTGGATATCATTGCCGGCAACTGGGGATACAATACACCGCATCGCGCGACGGTCGAAGGTCCGCTGCGGCTGTACTTTGCTGATTTTGCGCAGCGCCAGTCAGTCGAGATCGTCGAAACTGAGTTTGATCGCGAACGCGGCGTGGTTTTGCCCCGGCGGATGCTCAATCCGATTGCTGCCGCAATTCCGTCGATACGACAACATTTCTCGACCCACAAAGCTTTCGCGGAGGCGTCGATTGATGATCTGTTGAAAGTGCTGCCGGCGAAGCCGCAGCAACTGCTGGTGAACACGCTGGCTTCGACGGTTTTCTTAAATCGCGGAAACGGATTTGAAGCGTCTGAATTACCTCGCGAGGCGCAACTGGCTCCGGTCTTCAGCGTGAACGCAGGCGACTTTGATGGTGACGGGAACGAGGATTTGTTTCTGAGTCAGAATTTCTTCGCCACTGAACCGGAAACGCCCGCCTTGGATGCTGGCCGCGGCCTCTGGTTGAGGGGCAGGGGGGATGGCAAGTTGACCGCCAGTTCGGCCCAGCAGTCCGGGATCGAAGTGTATGGTGAGCAGCGGGGAGCGGCTTCCGCCGACTTCGATGGTGATGGCCGATTGGATCTCGTCGTCACTCAGAATGGGGCGGCAACACGCCTGTTTCGAAATTTAAGTGGCACTCCGGGGCTTCGTCTGCAGCTAAAAGGCGCAGCGGGGAACCTGGCTGGCATTGGGGCGGTGATCCGCTTGTCTTATGGAGAGCGAAAAGGACCTGCTCGAGAGATTCGCGCCGGATCGGGTTATTGGTCTCAAGATAGCGCGGTGCAAATCTTCGGTGGGACCGAGAGGCCAGCCGCCGTCACCGTAATGTGGCCCGGAGGCCGTTCGACAACGACAAAGATTCCCCCAACTGCGCAGGAAGTGAAGATCGATTCGTCGGGAGAATTGCTCGGTTCTGGGCGGGAATAAAATCCGAAGCAAATCTTAGGTCCGCTGTTCGGGGATTACAAAGGACAGCCTTGCGAAAATACCGAGCCAGCCGCGAAGCTTTTTTGTAACAAAACACTTTCAATAGGAGTATGTCTATTGATTGATGCATGACATACAAGGCGCGCGGTTGGAAACGCGAGCACGTGCGCCCCAAAATGAGAACTAGAGTGCCTGATCGAGTGGTTCCGCAACGCCGCAGCGGTTTCACTTTGGTGGAACTGCTGGTGGTGATCGGTGTCATAGCGATTTTAGCCTCGCTTCTGATGCCGGCCTTGGCGCGCGCCAAAGGCAAGGCCAACCAGGCCAAGTGCCTTAATAACCTCCGGCAACTTGGGCTTTCCCTTGCCCTGTACGCGGACGATCAGTCCGGCGAATTTCCGCCGCGCCGCGAACGAGCCAATGCCTGGCCGTTCAAATTAAAACCCTATTTCACGGACTGGAAGATTCTGGTTTGCCCGAGCGACCGGTTTGGCTTTCTCGGCATTGGCGTTGGCGGTTCGGGGACTAATCGCGAACCGGACCGGAGTTTTTTGATTAACGGTTTCAACGATTTCTTCGTGAAAAACCTCAGTCCCGAAGATTATCAACGGCATCGCCGCTGGACGTGGCCGCACGGCATGAAGGCATCCGAGATTTCCAAACCGTCCGACACAATTGTCTTTGGCGAGAAACGGATCGGTTCGCGCCACGTGCATATGGACATTGATCAAGGGCGGATGGGAAATGACATCCAGGAGATCGATCATCAGCGACATGGGCACGGTTCGAATTTCGCCTTCGCCGACAACAGCATTCGCCTGCTCAAGAAGAACCAAGAGCTTTATCCCGAAAACCTCTGGGCGGTCCTCGACGAATTTCGTTATCCCCCAGCGCCGCCCAAGTGAACAGAAGCTGGGAACTGGAATCGGACGTAACGCGGACTTTCAGTCTGCCGTATCGCAGCCAATCAACCACCGTTCGGCGGCGGAAGAATGCAGTAGCTGACAGTAGCGTCACCCCTCTCCCCATCCGATGGGGAGAGGGAAAAGACCTGTCCGTTGGGCGCGTTGACCTGTCACGCATCGACCATTGCAAAGACTCGATTCCCTCGCCCCATCGGATGGGGAGAGGGGCGACGTTCACCTTGCTGCTTGGAAGAATTCTATTCTGCGGCCCCCCCCGAGTTCGAGCGTCCTCGAAGGCGTGGAAGGGCTGCCGATTGCAAATCGGCTATACAGCAGACTGAAAGTCTGCGTTACGCCCCGAGGCGGAGCTCGAAGGCCTTTCAAACCAGCAGATAGGGATGTCCGCCTAACCGCTCTCCTTGCGATAACCCTCTTGTTCGTTCAAGCCTTGATGCTGATGGCGGCTGCGCCCGGTCCTGCGCGCGTGGTGATCAACGAAGTGATGTATCATCCTCCCGATGATCGGGATGATTTGCAGTTCGTTGAGTTGTTCAATCCGAGCGGTGAAGCAATCGATCTTTCCGGTTGGTCCTTCACGAAAGGCTTTGAGTTCGTTTTTCCACGAGGAGTCGAGTTGGCGGCCGGCGCCTACGCAGTGATCTGTCAAGACGCTGCTGCCTTGAAGTCGCATTCCGGGGCCCAATTGCAAATTGCCGGCACTTTCAAAGGCAAACTCAGTCACAGCGGCGAACAGATTCAATTGGCCAATGCACAAGGCCAAATCGGCGATGCAGTCCGGTACGACGATCAAGAAGAGTGGCCGCTCGGCGCCGATGGCTACGGATCATCGCTCGAACGGATTTGCCCGCGTGCGCCAGGCAACGACGCCGCGAATTGGGCTTCCTCGATTTTCCGATCGCGAAGCACGGCGGGGGGAACGCCGGGCATGCGTAATCCCAGTTTTTCCGACGTTTCCTTGCCTCACGTGAAGGACGTTCGATGGGAGAAACCCGCGCCCGGAAAACAAGTCACGGTTACGGCGACCGTTGCGGACACGACGCGTGTGCAAGCGCCGACGCTGGCTTGGATGGCGACTTCTGGCGAGCCGAGAGCCGCCTGGGCGGATATTGCGATGCGTTGAGTTTCTGGTGACGCCCGGCAGGGCGTTTACGAAGCTGCTATCCCGGCTCAACCCGAGGGCCATTTGGTTCGTTTCACGGTGCGCGCTCGTAACGAAGGAGGAGCGGAACGGATGCGGCCCGCGGCAAACGAGCCGCGCCCGACATTTTCGTATGGCACTTTCGTTAACACGAATCGCGCGCGCGTGCCGTTCCTGCAGGTCTTTACCCTCGGCGTCATGGACCGTCCCGGCCGACCACAACCTTTCGGACGGGCCCGGCCCCGCAATGCAGTCACGCCTAGTCCGGAGATGCCTTCATCGGGCGGAAGCGCCGTAATTTGCATGCCGCCGAATAGCGAAGAAGTTGAGTTGTTTGATCATGTCCGAGTGCGCCCTCGCAAAGGCGGTTGGAAAGTGCGCTTCCTGAAGGACCAAACGTTCGACGAGATGACTGGCATCAACCTTCTTTTCGAGTTCGCGCCGCGCTACGTCTTATCCGAGCCAATGGCTTGCGAACTCTATCGGCGGGCTGGAGTGCCAGCTCCAGCCACCCAACATGTCCGGCTCTGGTTTGACGGGCGTGCGCGCGGTTATTTTCTCGTGGTCGAGCAGCCGAATAAATCGTTCCTGCGGCGCAATCGACGGGACGAAAACGGAAACCTCTACAAGATGCTTTGGTGCGAACAAGGCGTGGTTGGGCAACACGAGAAAAAACCAACCCGCACACCGGTCACGGCGATATTGTCGAGCTAGTCGACGGCTTGAGGCGCACGACCGGGGCGCGTCAATGGGAGTTGATTCAGCGCAATTTTAACGTGGACGAAGTGGCGAGTTATTTTGCGGTCAACATGTGCATCCAGAATTGGGATGGTTTCTTCAATAATCATTTTGTTTATCACGACCTTCGGCCGGGCGGGAAATGGGAGATTTTCCCCTGGGATGAGGATAAGACATGGGGCGATTACGATGGCGCGTCGCGTCGTTACGATTGGCATGAAATGCCGCTAACGATGGGAATGAACCGAGACCGGCGAAGTTCAAGTTCAATTTTTGAGGGCGGCGGACCTTGACCTTGGGGAGGCGCAAGCTGGTGGCGTCCACCAGCTTGGTTCTCGGGTCCGCTGCTTGCCAATCCCGAATTTCGCAAGCGGTTCCTGGCGCGCCTCGGTGAAATCTGCGAGACCATTTTCGCATCGGAGAAGTTCGAACCGTTCATCAATGCGCTGGAAAATCGGCTCGAGGAAGAAATACCGGTCCGTGCCCAGTTGACCGGTCAAAGCGCGGATGGAGCGCTTCGGGCTTTTCGCAGCGACATCGAATCCTTTCGCCGGCAAGTCGCCAACCGGCGCAAGTTCATCCTGCAGCAATTGAAGAATGGGCAGAATTAGCCGGCGAAAATGTCGGCGGCGCTTCGCCTTCCCAATTATGGGACGGTAGAATCCCACCGACGGAAACGCTGGCAACCAACGCCTGCTCCCTTGTCGGGCGTTGCGGCGCTCGCGTTCTACCTGCCGGCAAGAAAGGCAACTCGCGTGGAACCGGTAAAGGCGTTGCGATACGAATAGCCCGAAGAAACTCCTTTTGTTCCGCGCATTCCACGGGTTAGATTACCCGCGGTTATGTCTCGCTTCTTTGATTACTTGCCGGCCGCGCTGGCCGAAGGACAGCCCTTCGCGTTGGGAATTATTTCGAGCATTAAAGGGTCAAGTCCGCAGAAGAAAGGCGCCAAAGCATTGTTCTTCGCGGACGGCCGGATTCAAGGAACGTTGGGCGGAGGTTGTCTGGAAGCTGAGATCCAAGACCGTGCTCGCCGAGCGCTGGTCACGCAGGAGCCAGCGACGTTTGATTTGGTATTGGACCACGATTTTGGTTGGGACGACGGCTTGATTTGCGGCGGCAAAGTTTCGGGTGTGATCCTGCCGCACGCCGCGCAGGCGGCCGAGATTTGGCAGAAGCTTGCGCGACGCGAGCAGACTTTGCGCTGGGGCATCAAAAGCGACTTTAACATTGCCTGGGTGGAAGAAGCAGCGGGTGGCGAGTGGCTGTACCAAGAAACTGTTTCGCCGCCTTGTGCGTTGTGGATTGGGGGCGCCGGGCACGTCGCACAAGCGGTAACGCCGCTGGCGTTAGGCTTGGATTTCGAAGTCACCGTTTTCGATGACCGGCCTGCATTGGCCAATACGCAGTATTTTTCATCCGCCACGCGCTTCCGAGTAAACTCCTGGGAAAAGTTGCTTCAAGAGCCGATGCCGAAACAGCCCGCGTTTGGCCTAGTCGTCACGCGCGGGCATCAGCACGACGCACGCGTTCTGCGTGACTGGATTCACCGGCCGTTTGAATTCCTTGGTATGATCGGTAGCAGCCGAAAGCGCCGTCTCATCTTCACTCAGTTTGTCGAAGACAAGATCGCGACCGAGGAACAACTCGCTCGAGTCGCTTGCCCTGTCGGGCTCGATATATTGGCCCACAGTGTTCCGGAAATTGCCGTTAGCATCGTGGCCCAACTCATTCAAAAACGGGCTGAAAAGTTCAACAGCAGAGCTCGTAGCTGCGTCTGTGAGAGTGCGGTCTAATTAATGGAACCTGCTTTCCGATTCGCCGCAATTATTCTCGCGTCCGGGGCTTCGTCACGCATGGGGCAACCCAAGCTGCTTCTGCCGTGGGGAGGCGACACTGTGTTGGGCCATCTCATCCAACAATGGTGTGACTTGGGGGCAACGCAGGTTGGCGTTGTCTGTGCCGCCGGAAATCAAGGGATCGACGACGAATTGGACCGGCTAGGTTTCTCAGTGCAGAACCGGATTTACAACGCGACGCCCGAACTTGGAATGTTCAGCTCGATTCAATGCGCCGCCCGTTGGCCACACTGGCATTCTGCTCTGACGCGATGGGCAATCGTGCTCGGGGATCAACCGCACTTGCGGCCTGAGACACTGCGCACTTTGCTTGAGTTCGCGGTTGGCCATCCGGACAAGATTTGTCAACTATCCCGGCAAGGCCGCCGGCGGCATCCTGTTCTTCTTTGGAAGACGGCGTTTCTTCGATTGCAGCACGCCACGGAGCCGCACTTCAAAGCATTCTTGCAGAATTGGACTGCTGAAATAGCCGTGCGCGAAATCGATGATCCAGGATTGGACCTGGATCTCGACCAACCGTCCGACTATGAGCGGGCACTCCAGCTCTATGCACAATAATCGACTACTCAGCATGGGAGCGCGGACCGCCGAGTCCGCACACGGAATGATTGAAAAAACGGAAAAACGCGCGGACTCAGCGGTCCGCGCTCCCATGCTGAGCATTGGTGAAGAACTTCGGCGCAGGCTCGCTTGGATCGGTGCTTGGGTAACTATTATCGCCGCAGCCGTGCAATTGGCCTTTTCACAATCGTCGCAAACGAAATCCCCAACTAAAACAGAATCGGGCCAGCCAGGGATTGAGTTGCGGGGCCGTATCGTGTGCCTTGCCGAAGAGATGCATCGTTTGTATGAGGCGGACCTTCCGACGAGACACGAGCATATCTATGGACTCAAAACGAACGACGGAAAATTCGTGACGCTGTTACGCAATAAGCATTCGGAAGCGCTATTCGCCGACAAACGTCTTCACGAAAAGGAGTTAATCCTGAAAGGCCGGCTTTTTCCGCAGACCCAAATCTTCGAGGCGATCACCTTCCGCTCGGTGCGCAACGGAGTAATCCATGAACTCTTTTATCACTGCGGTGTCTGTGAGATTTACACATTTGCGCCTGGGATCTGTGAGTGCTGCCAAGATCCGATGGAATTGGTGGAGAGGCCGCAGCGGTGAGCGGGTAGCGACCCCTTCTGGTGCGCCCTTCCAGGCGCCGTCAATGGTCCAGGCCGCTTATCCAGGAACCGGGACGTCCGGTGTCCGCCAGGTTTTGGAGTGCGCCAGTCCTCTGGCGCTTTAGTCCGTAGCGTTCCAAAGCGGCAGAGGACTGCCGCAGTCCAAGACGCTGTCGCGACGACGGGTGCTCCAGCTTGGATTCAGATATGTCCAGTGCCCTTATAAACCAGTTCAAAAACCACCGAGACTGGCTTATCCGATCCAGCGACTCGCGCTGGAATCTTAACACGGACACTATGATGCTCTGGAGCCGGTTCGCTGAGTTTAGGCACCTCCACTTCCTCCGACGAGACAGGCCGAAGGCTGATGATCACGGGATGATCGTTTGGGGTATCCTTGCTGCTGGCTTTAACGAGAGTCTTGTAATCTGAGATTCCGTCCAATTTGGTATCAGACTTGACGGGGACGAGCACCGCGAAATAGGGAAAGTCCGCCGTTCCTGAATGATTCCCGTCCTGTGGCTGAAGGGCAAAACGCATCGTATAAACGTTCTTAAAGAGATCGTTGTCCTTGTAATCCCGCTTGTTCTCGTGAACCACCGCGACGCCGAGGAAAGTTGTTGGCTTAAGCGCTTGCAGGCTCTTGGCCGCCGACTCCGGATTCGATTGCAAGGGAAGCTGGGCCGCAAACCAAAACTCAAATTGAGCTTTTCCTCTGCTCAGCAATTGGAGGGCTTTCGGCTGCAGTTGTTTTTTGATCTCGTCCGAGACTTCCGTTGGCGGCGCTTTCTCAGCAACCTTCACCTCGATGTCAGCAGCGAAGTTCGGGAAGGTCAAAAGAACGAGGCCTAAAACAACAAAATGCTTCAGTGATAATTGCGATCTCATGGCGATTTGACGATTAAAGCAGTGCATAGATTCGGATGGAGCTTCACCGCTGAGGCGCGATGAAACACAGCGCGGCGAAGCCGCAACCGTATAGGAGCGCGGAATTCATTCCGCTTCGTGTTCACAGTCACGAGATATCATCTTAACCCGAAGCGGAATAAATTCCGCGCTCCTATATCTACGCACAAAATCAAAAGGGCCGGAAACGCAATCGCTTCCGACCCTTTTTTGAAAGAGCCGATCCTTATTGCGCGAAGGTGCCGAGGAAGGCGCCCCGCGTTCCGCTAAGCTGCCAGGTAAGGTCCAAGCCCGTTCCACGATATGCCGCGACTTCGGTGTAAACCGGAGCGACAGTGCTCACAGCAGTCAACGGTGGATAGAACTTTTCTTCGTTTCCGCAGATATGATCTTTCCCACCCAGACAGCGCGTCGATATGGTAACCAAATCGGCTGCTTTGACCGTCGCGCAGCCGCCTTGCGAACAGCCACCCACTGTTACGCTAATTGGAGCGGTTTTGGTCTCGACGACTTCAGCCGTCAGTTGGCCGGTCATAGTCCGAGCGAAATTCGCCAAAGCCTGCTTTTGGCGCGCATTCGCCTTTTGATCCACAATGAGGACGGCTTTGCCGTGGCGCGGTTGGTAATGCATATCTCCGAGAATATCGTCAGTCCGGACCACAACAATGACGCTCAAGCCGTCCAAAGAAGTCCCTTGCCAGCTTCCCTGGTCAACCTTCCAAACCATCATGCCTTCGCGCCCAGCGAGTCCCATTTCGGCATTGGCGAAACAAGAGCCCGTGTACACATCGCACGAGCGCACTTCGAGATAATCACCCGAAATGGCCGGCGAAGCCTTTTTCGCAGCAACCACGGTCAACGCCGCCGCTGTGAGAATTGTACCTAATACAAGTTTTGTCTTCATAGCTGAATTCTGTTTATTGCTGTCGTTGAACCTATTCGTTCGGTCCCTAACCTAAAGAGCAATTGCGTTCCGCGCAACCTTCGATTTTGGCAAGGCCTGCGCTATGCATTCTACGCAGCGCCCGCCGCTGCCAGGATCGCCCGTTTCACGGCGGTTCTGACCATCTGCACTTTGTAGCCATTGCCGCTGAGCGGTTTCGCGCCTTGTGTGGCCGCCTGACCGGCCTTCGCGGCCGAAACGTCATCCACTTTCGCGCCGTCCAAAGCTTTGGCAGCCCCTGACGAAGCCCAAGGCGCCGGAGCAACATGTCCCAACACGACGCGGACATCTGAAACCGTGCCGCCTTTGTTTTGGAAGGCAACTGCTGCGGCCACGTAAGGCCAGTCGAGACCAAACCGATGCCGGACTTCGTAAGTTGCGTTCTTGAGCCCTCTGATCGGAATCTGAATGTCAGTCACGATTTCATTCGGCAGCAGCACCGTCTCACGTTCGTTGTCGGCTTTGGGCGCACGGAAAAACTCGCCCGCCGGAACAGTTCGTGTTTTCCGTTTGGGGCCGGCCACTTTGATCGATGCGCCGAGCGCGATGAGGGCAGGTCCAAGGCTCGACGCGCTCACAAACTTAGCCGGGCCATCATTTCCGAAAATGGCGTGGTACCGATTATCGCCATCGGGAACAAGAGATGCGTCTCCCTGTTTTGCTAAAATGCCGTAACCGTTGCGGAAGTACCAGCAACGGGGACGCTGACAAAGATCGCCACCGACTGTGCCAACCGAAATAATCTGTTGGCTGCCGATGTTGTGCACGGCAGTTACCAGCGATGGGAAATGTTCCTTGATCGCTTTATCTGCCGCCAACTCAGCCAAGGTGGTCATCGCGCCGACGTTCACCGAATTCGCGCTGGCTTTGATGCCTTTGAGGGCTGAGATGTTTTTCAAACTCACCACGCGTTTTGGCGAAGTGATTTCCTGTTTCAACGCGGTGACGAGGTCAGTGCCGCCAGCTAAGACTTCGGTTTCACCCCAACTGCTGGCCAGCTGTGCTGTCGCTTCGTCGAGCGTGCTCGGAGTTGCGTATTCGAATGCTTTCATTAGGCGATTCCTCCTTTCTGCAAGGCCGCGATGACTCGGTCTGGCGTCAATGGCAAGTTCGGCACTCTGACACCGCAGGCATTTGCCACGGCATTCGAAAGGGCCGCTCCGGGCGAAATCGCCGGCGGTTCGCCGATGCCAATAATGCCGCGGCTTTCGTAAGCCGGGCCTGTCATCAAGTGAACTTTCAGCTTGCCGACGTCTTTCAAGCCAGCCAGCCGGTAAAACTCCATGTCTGCGTTCACCATTCGGCCGGTCTTCGCGTCGTAAATGCACTCTTCGTAAAGCCCGTAAGCGACGCCCATGATCAGCGCGCCATACACTTGGCTTTCACACAACTTCATGTTGACGATCAAGCCGCAGTCCTGCACGGCGACCATCTCGTTCAATGTCACCACACCAGTCTCAATATCCACCGAAACATCGGCCATCTGAACGCCACCAACATTTGCGTCGATCAATTTCGCGGTTCGGCTTTCGGCTGGGACGTTGACGCCGCGTTTAGTGATTTGCTCCTTTCCGAGCAGGGCGCACGCTTCGTTCCAGGACATCGCCACGTGAGGTTTCTCGATTTGACGAATCTTGCCTTCGGCAGCCTCCAAGGCATCCGCCGCGACGCCCATCTTCGGCGCGACAACAGCTAAGAGTGCGTTGAGGGCGTCGGTTGCCGCTTTACGTGAGGAGACGGAGATTCCCCCAATCGTAGTGCTGCCGCCGGAGCCATTGGAAGGCGGATATGGCGAATTCTTGCCGATCTCCACTTTCACTCCATCAAGCGACAATCCTAGAGTTTCGCCAACGACCTGAGCGATGCACGTCCGAGTGCCAACGCCGAGATCCTGCGTTCCGATTTTGGCTTCAACCGAGCCATCGCCTGAAATCGTCACGTCGCATTCCGAGTTATGACCGAGCCCGCCCCAGGTGTGAATGGCTATGCCAATACCGCGCTTGACTGGACCTGCGCCCGCCTTGGGATCACCTCGGAGGTGGGCTTTCGCCTTATAACCAAGCATGTCGGCGGCAATTCTCAGTTCTTCGCGATAAACTTCGGGACGATCCGTTAACGCCGCGTTGTGCAGAAAAAACTCCAGTTCATCCATCTTCAGTTGCGCCGCAGTGTCGGCAAGCGCCGACATCGTGAGGAGACAAGCTTGGGGATGGTTGGGGGCACGCCACGCCCGCTGCCCGCCGCGGTTAGTGATAATGCGCTTTCCGATGATGCGTACGTTCGGCACCTTGGTCAGCGGATATGGCATGATGCCGCTATTGAACGCTCCACCTTGCCCACCCGTGCTCCAGGTCTCGGCGTCAAAGGCGGTGACCGTTCCGTCTTTGCTTGCGCCAACTTTGATTTTGGCAAAGGCGGAAGGGCGATTGCCAGCGATGGCCAACTCCAGATCTCGATCTAACATCAGTTTAACCGGTTTGCCGGTTTTCTTGGAAAGGATCGCCGCAATTGGTTTGGCGCCGGGCGCGAGTTCGAAGTTAAACTTTGATCCAAACCCGCCGCCCATATGTTGGCAATCGACGCGGATTTTGTTCTGCGCGACGCCGCCACCTTGAGCCAGATTTTGATTTCCGTAACCGGATACGGCCTGCGTCGAAGGCCAGACGAGCATTTCGTCGCCTTTCACCTCATTTACTTCACCGTGTGCTTCCAAGCAGCAATGCGTGATGACCGGGATGCCATATTCGCCGCTCACGACAACATCCGCCTTGGACAGGGCCTCTTCGACATTGCCAGCCTTGCGCTCCGCCGGATTGCCGGCCGCGAGGCTTGGATTGTTGTCCACAACTTGGTGAGGCAACACTTTGTATTGGACCTTAACCTGTCGGATAGCTTCTTGGGCGATCTCCTCGGTCCGAGCGGCCACGGCTGCCACGATATGTCCGACGTAGACAACTTCCTTGAGCGTTTCGTCGTGCCAAACGGCTTCGACGCCTGGAATCGCGGCTGCGGCAGTGGTATCGATGCTCACGACCTCCGCGTGCGCATGTGGAGACGTAACCACCTTGGCCCAGAGCATGCCGGGACGATTGATATCATATGAGTATTTCGCGGCGCCGGTCGCCTTGACGGGACCATCCGTGCGACTGATGTGTTTGCCGATCAAACTCCGCTTGTCAGCGGCCGGCCAATCTACTTTAGCCATTAGGCGCCTCCTTTCTTGGCGGCTTCGAGAACCGCCTCCATAATGCCAGCGTAGGTTCCGCAACGGCAGAGATTGCCGCCGAGGCCCGCGCGAGCTTCTTCAAGAGTTGGGTTTGGATGCGAGCTGAGGAAAGCTGTGCAAGCCATGACGAAGCCAGGGGTGCAGAAGCCGCATTGTTGTGCGTCATGTTTGACGAAAGCTTTTTGCACGGCAGTCATCTGCGTGGGTGTGCCTAACCCCTCGACGGTCGTGATCATTCGACCTTCGGCTTCGACAGCCAGCATCGAGCAGGAATAAACTGGCTGGCCATCGACCATTACGGTGCAGGCTCCACAGGTGCCGCGGTCGCAAACTTTTTTTGCGCCGGTGAGGTCAAGTCGATTGCGCAAGGCATCGAGCAAAGTGACACGAGGTTCGACATTCAATTGCCGGTTCTGGCCATTGATTTTCAGTGTGATCGGGATTTCGCCCGGGCCGCGAAGCGCAGGACGTTGCTCGGCCGCTTCGGTTTCAGGCGCTACGCTCGGGATCAATCCGGTCGCAACGGTCCCGACACCGAGGCCTTTGAGAAATCCGCGCCGGGATACTCCGGAGGTTACGTTGTTGTCAGTCATGGTCGCCTTTCCTTTGGGTAACGTAAGTATTGCAGGAGCCAGCAGCGGGCAACCATTCCGCTTCAAAACACACCAACTCTGGCTCGTGCGAATGCTTGGCTTAGTTCGGTGTTGTCGTAACAAGACCACCGAAGCGGTGCAAGTTTTTTTCTTTAATATTAGCGGATTGATAGGACGCGTCTTTTCTGTTTCCTAAGTCGAGCACGCTCGGCAATTTGGCGTGAATGAGCGCATGGAGTCGTTCGCGTCCGCCATGAGCGGATTTGAACCGGCTTTGAAAGGTTCCGGTGTTGCAT